>OBLN01000911.1_pt1 | contig 10518 bp, 9 predicted proteins | sample 1519301 | NCBI WGS metagenome assembly OBLN01 (sample SAMEA2452533, study PRJEB22499) | sediment metagenome | reverse complement strand
CCGCTGCCGGTACCCACCTCCAGCACCCGGTCGCCGGGTTGTACCGCCAGGGTCTGCAGCATGCGTGCCTCGAGCTTGGGCTCCATCATCACTTCGCCGTGGCCGATAGGCAGCGGCATGTCGACGAAGGCCATGCTGCGGTACTCGGGGGGCACGAACTCCTCACGGGGGATGCGCAGCACCAGGTCCAGCACCTGCTGGTCCAAAACATCCCACGGGCGTATCTGCTGTTCAACCATGTTATGGCGCGCTTGTTCGATATTCATATCGGCCATGTCTGCATCCCCTGTTGAGTGAGCTAAAAACAGGACAGAGATTAAGCCTTTTGCCGCAGGCAGACAAGGCAGCCGATGTGATGGCGGTATAAGCGACGTGGCATGAGGGTTGATATGGTATGTTAGCGCTCGCAAACCTCAAGGATATTGTTGTTGTGGGGTTTTGTCTGCTGCTACGTGAACGTTTACTTGAAAGTCAGAGTGCTTTCATATACCTTTGATGGTTACTGCTAGGGGTGCCCGATACTTTAACTGAACATGCTTGTGCCATGACACGGCAATGTTCGGGGCTGAGACAAGACCCTTTGAACCTGATCCAGATTACGCTGGCGTAGGGAAGCGGTGCCGCGCAAGCGCTCCCGTTCTCTTCGCTGCAACCCAAGAGGACCCGCCATGAGCGCCATCCCTGAAGAATTCCTGCAAAAGACCGCCAAGCTCTCCGAAGAGGTCACCAAGCCCTTCCCCAAGTCTCGCAAGATCTACACCGAGGGCTCCCGTGCCGATATCCGCGTGCCGATGCGCGAGATCAGCCAGGACGATACCCACACCTCGTCCGCGCCGGAGAAGAATCCGCCGATCTACGTCTATGACACCTCCGGCCCCTATACCGACCCTGAGGCCAGTATCGACCTGATGAAGGGGCTGCCGGCGTTGCGCGAGCGGTGGATCGACGAGCGCGGCGACACCGAGTGGCTCGACGGTCCGAGCTCCGAGTTCGGCAGCGCGCGCCAGAGTGACCCGTCGCTGGCGGACCTGCGCTTTGAGCATATCCGCAAGCCGCGCCGCGCCCCGCTGCCGGTACCCACCTCCAGCACCCGGTCGCCGGGTTGTACCGCCAGGGTCTGCAGCATGCGTGCCTCGAGCTTGGGCTCCATCATCACTTCGCCGTGGCCGATAGGCAGCGGCATGTCGACGAAGGCCATGCTGCGGTACTCGGGGGGCACGAACTCCTCACGGGGGATGCGCAGCACCAGGTCCAGCACCTGCTGGTCCAAAACATCCCACGGGCGTATCTGCTGTTCAACCATGTTATGGCGCGCTTGTTCGATATTCATATCGGCCATGTCTGCATCCCCTGTTGAGTGAGCTAAAAACAGGACAGAGATTAAGCCTTTTGCCGCAGGCAGACAAGGCAGCCGATGTGATGGCGGTATAAGCGACGTGGCATGAGGGTTGATATGGTATGTTAGCGCTCGCAAACCTCAAGGATATTGTTGTTGTGGGGTTTTGTCTGCTGCTACGTGAACGTTTACTTGAAAGTCAGAGTGCTTTCATATACCTTTGATGGTTACTGCTAGGGGTGCCCGATACTTTAACTGAACATGCTTGTGCCATGACACGGCAATGTTCGGGGCTGAGACAAGACCCTTTGAACCTGATCCAGATTACGCTGGCGTAGGGAAGCGGTGCCGCGCAAGCGCTCCCGTTCTCTTCGCTGCAACCCAAGAGGACCCGCCATGAGCGCCATCCCTGAAGAATTCCTGCAAAAGACCGCCAAGCTCTCCGAAGAGGTCACCAAGCCCTTCCCCAAGTCTCGCAAGATCTACACCGAGGGCTCCCGTGCCGATATCCGCGTGCCGATGCGCGAGATCAGCCAGGACGATACCCACACCTCGTCCGCGCCGGAGAAGAATCCGCCGATCTACGTCTATGACACCTCCGGCCCCTATACCGACCCTGAGGCCAGTATCGACCTGATGAAGGGGCTGCCGGCGTTGCGCGAGCGGTGGATCGACGAGCGCGGCGACACCGAGTGGCTCGACGGTCCGAGCTCCGAGTTCGGCAGCGCGCGCCAGAGTGACCCGTCGCTGGCGGACCTGCGCTTTGAGCATATCCGCAAGCCGCGCCGCGCCAAGGCGGGGATGAATGTCACCCAGATGCACTATGCGCGCAAGGGGATCATCACCCCGGAGATGGAATTTATCGCCATCCGCGAGAACAACAAGCTGCAGGAGATGCGCAACGACACGCGCTACGCCAAGCTGCTGCGTCAGCATCCAGGGCAGTCTTTCGGCGCCAGCATTCCCGAGGAGATCACTCCCGAGTTCGTGCGCGACGAGGTGGCCGCCGGCCGCGCCATCATTCCCTGTAACATCAATCACCCGGAGCTGGAGCCGATGATCATCGGCCGCAATTTCCGTGTGAAGATCAATACCAATATCGGCAATTCCGCCGTCACCTCCTCCATCGAGGAGGAGGTGGAGAAGCTGGTCTGGTCGTGCCGCTGGGGTGGCGACACGCTGATGGACCTCTCCACCGGCAAGAACATCCACGAGACCCGCGAGTGGATCCTGCGCAACGCGCCGGTACCCATCGGCACCGTACCGATCTACCAGGCGCTGGAGAAGGTTAACGGCAAGGCCGAGGAGCTGACCTGGGAGATCTTCCGCGACACGCTGATCGAGCAGGCCGAGCAGGGGGTAGACTACTTCACCATCCATGCCGGGGTGCGGCTGCGCTATGTGCCGCTGACCGCCGAGCGTGTCACCGGCATCGTCTCCCGCGGCGGCTCGATCATGGCCAAATGGTGTCTGGCGCACCACCAGGAGAGCTTCCTCTATGAGCACTTCGACGACATCTGCGAGATCATGAAGGCCTACGATGTCGCCTTCTCCCTTGGCGACGGTCTGCGCCCCGGCTGTCTGGCCGATGCCAACGACGCGGCGCAGTTCGGTGAGCTGGAGACCCTGGGCGAGCTGACCCAGCGTGCCTGGGAGCACGACTGCCAGGTGATGATCGAGGGCCCCGGTCACGTGCCGATGCAGATGATCAAGGAGAACATGGAGAAGGAGTTGAAGGACTGCTACGAGGCGCCCTTCTACACCCTGGGGCCCCTCACCACCGATATCTCCCCCGGCTACGACCACTTCTCCTCCGGCATCGGTGCGGCGCAGATCGGCTGGTACGGCACCGCCATGCTCTGCTATGTCACGCCCAAGGAGCACCTGGGGCTGCCCAACAAGGAGGATGTGCGCGAGGGGATCATTACCTACAAGATCGCCGCCCACGCGGCGGACCTGGCCAAGGGTTTTCCCGGCGTGCAGCTGCAGGACAACGCCATGTCCAAGGCGCGCTTTGAGTTCCGCTGGCACGACCAGTTCGCGCTGGCGCTGGACCCGGAGAAGGCGATGGCCTTCCACGACGAGACCATGCCCAAGGAGGCGCACAAGGTGGCACATTTCTGTTCCATGTGCGGCCCCAACTTCTGCTCCATGAAGATCACCCAGGATGTGCGCGACTACGCCGCCGCCCAGGGGCTCGACTCTGAGGAGGCGATCATGAAGGGCATGGAAGAGAAGGCAGTGGAGTTCAAAAGCTCCGGCGCCGAGATCTACAAAAAGGCCTGAGCCTCTCCGCAGCATCGGCCCGGCAGCGCCGGGCCGATCCCCCCTTCCCTCCCCCCAATATCCGCCCGTCGATGAATTTCTCCCGCCACTTCCATCAGCTTGATCGGCTGCTGTCGGACTCTGCCTGGCTTTGGCGGCCCCAGCCCTACAAGGAGGCGAGGCCACAGTGGTGTGCGCGGTTGCCGGCATTGTGTGCTGAGCTGTTGGCGCTGGACGATGCACAATTGACGCAGCTGAGCAGCGACAGCGAAGCCCTGCAGCGTCTGCTGGCCCCATATCTTCCCGAACTGGCCGAATTAGCGTTGCTGACCCACCTGCCGGAGCAGCCCCCTGCCGCTCTGCAGGTGCCGGGTCCGCACTTTGCGACAGGCATCCCCGGGCGCAAGTGGCAACAGATCAGCGCTTTCAGCGCCGCCCTGGGTGAGGTGAGGGCGCCGCTGCTGGAGTGGTGTGGCGGCAAGGGGCATCTGGGGCGCCTGCTGGCGTTCCAGTGGCGACGGCAGGTAGTGACCCTGGAGCGCAACCCGGGATTGTGTCAGGACGGCGAGGGGATGGCGGAGCGCTCCGGTGTGCCGCAGCGTTTCCATGTCACTGATGTACTGGAAGATAGCGTGGAGGCACACCTGCCCGGGCGCCATGCGGTGGCGCTGCACGCCTGTGGTGAGCTGCACCGCACTCTGGTGCGGCGGGCGGCGGCGCTTGCACTGCCGGCGCTGGATATCGCCCCATGCTGTTTCCACCTCCATGGGGAGGAGCGCTATCGCCCCTTTACCCCTGGTGCACGGCTGTCGCTATCACGTGATGATCGCCGCCTGGCGGTGACGGAGACGGTTACCGCCGTCGGGCGTGAGGTGCGCCTGCGCGATCGGGAGATGGCCTGGAAGCTCGGTTTCGAGCTGCTGCGCCAGGAACAGAGCGAAGAGCAGGCCTATCGCCCGCTCAAACCTATCGACAGGCAGTGGCTCAGGCTGGACTTCGCCGCCTTTTGCCAAGCCCTGGCCGCGCGTGAGGGAATCACCCTGCAGCCGGTGCGGGAGTGGGGGGCTTACGAGGCGCGTGGCTGGCAGCGTCAGCGCGAGACCATGCGACTGTCATTGGTGCGCCACGCCTTTCGCCGCGCCATCGAGCTGTGGCTGGCGCTGGATCTGGCCTGCTATCTTGAGGCGCACGGCTATCGGGTCACCCTCGGCACCTTCTGTGAGCGTGAGCTGACACCGCGCAATATTCTGTTGAGTGCGCGGCTCCACCCCTGAGCGCTCTGCAGCGCAGGTGTCAGCATCGCGACACGATATCAATGCCTTCCCCGGCTTGTGTTTGACGCCTTTCTTGCCTAAACATTGAGCATGAAAAGGGGATTTTCTGCCATCAAGTCCTACTCTATCGCCGGTCTCACCCTGGCTGCAGGGGTGGTGTTCAGCCTCAACTACGGCGACTGGGAGTGGTTTGCCCGTTCCGGCTCCCTGGTGGTCGTGAACGGTATCATCCTGACCTCGCGCCAGATCATCGAGCATATGTACACGCTCGGGCTGTGGGCGCGCAGTTCGGTACACTGCAGCCGTGACTGGGCCAGCGCCGAGCGCCACAACCTGCTGCAGGAAGACCACCACAACCGTTGGCTGAGTGAAAAATACGGCCTCTACATGCTGGTGCTGGGCACCGTGGTATGGGGCTTCGGCGACCTGCCGGGGCGGCTTTGAGCCGTTACGCTACTCCTCCCTGGCGGGGAGCCGCTGCTTGAGTTCTCTGAGTTCCCTGCGCAGCGCGCGCAGCTCCTCGGCCAGTGAGCCGGTATCCTCATGCACCACCTGCTCGATATGTTCACGCTCCTCATGGTCAACCTGGTGCATGGTCTGCATGGTGTCGACGATAATGCCGATAAAGAGGTTGAGCATGGTGAAGGTGGCGATGAGGATGAAGGGGATGAAAAAGAGCCAGGCGTAGGGGTAGGCCTCCATCACCGGGCGCACGATCCCCATCGACCATGATTCGAGGGTCATGATCTGAAACAGGGTGTACATCGAGGCGCCGACCGAGCCGAACCATTCGGGAAACTCGCCGCCGAACAGGCTGGTGGCCATCACGGCAAAGACATAGAACAGCAGCAGCATCAGCAGGGCGATGGAGGAGATGCCCGGCACGGCGTGCAGCAGCGCCTCGACCACGAAGCGCAGTCGCGGCACCATGGAGATCATGCGCAGCACCCGCAGAATGCGCAGTGCCCGCAATACCGCCAGCGGGCCGCTGGCGGGTACCAGCGCGATCCCGACCACAATGAAATCGAAGTTGTTCCAGGCGCGGCGGAAAAAGCCGCCGCCCTGGGCGTAGAGCTTGATCAGGATCTCGATAACGAATACGGCGAGAATGAGCTGGTCGGCACGCAGCAGCAGCTCCCCCGCCTGTGCCATCATCTCTGTGGAGGTCTGCAGTCCGAGAATGATGGCGTTGATCACAATCAGGGTGATGATGAAGCCCTGGACCGGGCCCGACTCGATCCATTCACCGGCGCGCGTACGCAGTGTTGCAGTGGACATGTCACTCTCTCGTCAGTTGTTAAAGCCAATGGGCGCGGATTATATCACCGGCAGGGGCAATGGGAGTGTTGTGCACAAGGCGGCTGTCACTGCTGCCGATAGCGTGACAGCAGGGCGTCGGCCTGGGGTTGGGAGAGGGTCTTCCACGGCAGCGGTATCAGGCCGGCCACGCGTCGTCGGTACTCCCGATAGACCTCACCGTGGTAGGCAATCAGCTTGCGTTCCTCCAGGCGTGAGCCGATCACCAGGTAGAGGGTCACCAGGAGATAGATCAGCAGCTGGTTGCTGGCAACATCGCGGCTCCAGATGATCACCAGGATGAGAAAATACCAGGGATGGCGCACATAACGGTGAAGCGGGGAGATCTGAAAGTGCTCCATGTCCCGTATCTGATGCACCTTGCCGTGAGCCTGGCGCAGCCCGAGGAACTCCCCCATGTCATAGAGACGCAGTGAATAGAGCAGGGTGATGAGGGCCAGGAGGCCCAGGCCGTCGGCCAGGTAACCGCTGAAGCCTTGCCACTGCCACAGCGGTTCCCCCGGGTAGCGCCAGAGAAGATAGAGCAGCGGCACCGCGAGCACCACCGCCAGCAGGTTGTAGCCGAGGCGGTAGTACGGCAGCAGGCACGGGCAGCAGCGGGCCACCCGTTGCTTCAGCCACAGCGATGCCAACAGGGAGTGGAGGGCAAAGTAGGCGGTAAAGGTGCTGATGATCAGCAGGTGTTCGTTTTGCATCGACGGTTACCGTTTGCTCCGGGCAGAGCGTATTGTTTGGATTGGCGCATGTGCCACGCCAGATCGTAACATGGCCCACTGGCAGCGAACGCCGAATCCCGGCAGAGCACGGCAGCGAGACAGACACACAACACCGTTGTGTGGTCCATCATTGAGGGCGAGCAGCCCTGGAAGCGGGGCGTTTGCTTTGCTCTAGCATAGATGAGAAGGTCCCGGGCACCAAACGGCAACAGCGTCACCGTTGTTACAGGGTGGACTGAAGCAAACAGCACAACCACAGGAGATTAACCGTGGAAAGCAACGTATCGGACATGATCATGGCCTCAATCTACAATGAATGGGAGCTGGATGCGGATGATCGGAAAATGATTGACGAGATGGGGCTGGAGGGCGCGGAGGCGATTTGCGCCATGCATGTGGCACTGGGCCATATGTTTGCCCACAACCCGCAACTGGCCGCGCTGTGGCCGACCACCCCCAACAAGGCCCTCAATAATCTTGCCCCCATGGACGTTATCCGTCGTGATGGCATGGCGGGACTGCGGCGGGTGCGGGGTTTCCTTGATTTGACCTGGTAGCCGCCAGCCGTGCAATGGCGCCTCTCCCTGCCCAGCCGGAGGAGTGTGACAGTGAAAAGTCTGCAAAAGCATCGTTTCAAGGTGAAACTGTTTGCTGTTGCCATGGCACTGGCCAATCGCCTGGCCGCCATTCCCAATAAACTGTCACCGCCGCTGTTTCGCCTGTTGCAGATTGAGTCGGCCTTTTGGCAGTCGCGTGCGCTCTATGTGGCGTGCAAACTCGGCATCGCGGATGCGCTGGGGGATGGGGTGCTTACCACTGCTGAGCTCGCCAGAACCTTGTCGCTGCACGAGGAGAACCTCTATCGCCTGCTGCGCATGCTCGCCTCCGTGGGGATCTTTGCGGAGATAGAGCACCGGAGTTTTCGCAATAACAACCTCTCCGAGCCGTTGCGCAGTGACAGTGCGAAGAGTGTGCGTGACATGATTCTGATGCACAACAGCGAGGTGATGGTGCGGCCATGGCTGGAGTCACTGGAGTCAGGGATTCGGGAGGGCGAGACCCCCTTTGTCAGGAGTCATGGTACAGCGTTATTCGGCTATATGGACAGCCATCCCGAGTTCGATGCGCTCTTTGCCCGCGCCATGGATGAGGTGGAGAGCCTGACCGGGCAGGAGTACCTGCAGGATTTCGACTGGAGCGGTTTTACGCGGCTCATCGATGTGGGCGGCTCCAAAGGGACCAAAACGCTCACCATCCTGCAACAGAACCCCCAGCTGCAGGCAGTGGTCTTCGATCGCCCTCAGGTGATCGCTGCCGGCGCGTCCTACTGGCGTTCTCAGGGGGCTGAGTCGTTACTGAACAGAGTCGAGTTTGTCGGCGGGGATATGTTCGCGTCGGTACCCCCGGCACGGTCCGGCAGCGATCTCTATCTCTGTATCGCGCTGTTCCACGGCATCGGCGACGAGGACGCCGGGCGATTGCTGAAGAATATTCGCCAGGCCATGTGCGTGCACCGTGCAACGCTGCTGGTGGTCGATTCCGTCGCCGAAGAGGTGGGGATCGATCCCAACGTCGCTGCCATGGATATGCAGATGCTGATCAATACCCTTGGCCGTGAGCGCACTCGTAGCGAGTGGGAGGGGCTGTTCCAGCGTAACGGTTTTGCCCTGCGCGAGGTGATAGCGGTACGCAGCTTTGCCCGCTTTATTGTCGTCGACCCGCTCTAGCTGGCTGAGAGGCCAGCGTGGCGGTGTGACGTCACGCTCGGTCTACGCGTCGTCCTCCTCCACATGCCCCTGCAGCTGCTTGCGCAGCGCGCTGGGCAGGCCGTTGATGCTCAGGGTGTCGCTGCCGGCATCATAGTGGACCCGCTTGTTGAGCTGGTAGGAGTTGAAGCTGATGGAGAGATCCTTCTCCCTGCCGGCGAACTTGACGTAGCGACGCAGGCTGCGCCGATCCAGCCTCAGTTCGGGTGCCTCCTCGCTGTGCTTGCCGGCGACGGTGCGAACAAAGCTGTCGGCATCGATCTCCGCCATGCTCTCGGCGAGGGCCCGCAGCTGCACCGGGGCATCCTGCTGCTCGCGCTCCATACAGTACTCCACCACCTGGTTGCGATATTCATCCACCCTCTCCTCGGGCAGCTGCCGTGCATAGCTCTCGACACCTTCGAGGAAGGCCAGGGTCGCCTCCTGTTTGTTGAGGCCGTTGCTGAAACCGGTCAGCTGAGAGAAAAGTTCGCCCAGCAGCTGGTTGCCGCGTGGCGGCAGCAGCGAGAGGTAGGCGTAGTCCTTGCGCTGGCGCCACTCGGCCAGGTCCACCTTGATGGCGAATAGCGAAGGGCCGGTATCGATGGCGAAGCTGGGAACGATGGCCAGCTCCTCATTCAGTGTTAGCGACTCACTCTGGCCGGCAACGAACAGGTGGAACAGGTGGTGGTCGAAGGATTGTTCGACAAACAGCAGCAGGTGGGCATAGAGCGCCACCTTGTGCTCCGCCAGCTGCTGCTTGAGCCACTGCAACAGCTCGCTGCTCATCGCCACAAAGTCCTGCCCGTCGTCGAGCAACGCCTGCAGTCCCTGCTGCAGGGGTGAGGGGGGCACCTCCGGGTTGAAGCTGCCATGTTCACGGCTGATGCGGGCGAGAAAGCTGGCTTTGAGTTTGTTGAGCAGGGTCTCGCTGGCACCCTCGAGGGGCAGTTCCTGTTCACGCAGGGTGAGTTCGACCTCCCCTTCACTGTTGCTGTTGATGCGGTGGGCGATGGCGTGTTTCAGCGGCATGGTATTCCTGTTTGGATGGTGACAGTGGCGTGTTCGAGGCCGATTCTACCCCTATCGGCAGCGCTTTGATAATGGGCTTGGCCTTTGGCGACCCTAATTCGACCCTGCTTCATTTTCATAGCCGGGCATCGTTGCGAGCAGGAGCAGCGCAACCACGGAGAGCAGGGCTCCGGCGAGGAAGGTGTAGAGCGGCGAGGCATCCCAAAGCAGGCCGGCGAGCAGGCCTGCAGGCAGCGCGGCCAGACTTATGGTCATGTGAAACACTCCCAGTGCAGTACCGCGCTCCGCGTCGCTGACCAGATCGGCGATGAATGCGCGCTCGGTGGCGTTGACCAGGGCAAAGTTGATGCCGTAGAGCAGAAACAGCAGCAGTAACGCGGGCAGGCTGGTGCCGAAGAGAAAACCGAGGCAAAGCAGGCTAAAGAGGGCGTAGCCGAGCAGCAGCACCCTACGTCGGCCGATGCGATCGGAGAGTCGGCCAGCCGGAATGGCGAACAGGGTATAGGAGAGTTGGTAGAGGGCATAGAGCAGCAGCGGCAGCGCCACGGCAAGGCGTGCCTCAAAGGCACTTTCGGCGCGCAGTATGAAGAACATGTAGCTGAAGTTGCCCAGGGCATAGGTAAAGGCGACCAGCAAGAAGTGCTTCAGTGGCCGGGGCAGTGCGTGCACTCCCGGTGGTGTGCGCCGGGGCTTGGGCGCTTTGTCTTCAGCGACCTTCAGCAATGGCAACAGACTGATGAAACCAAGCACTCCGGCGAAGAGGAAGATCGCCTGAAAATCCCCCCCGCCGAACCAGTACATCAGCAGCACCAACAGGGTGCCCAGCAGCGCCC
>OBLN01000910.1_pt1 | contig 10531 bp, 11 predicted proteins | sample 1519301 | NCBI WGS metagenome assembly OBLN01 (sample SAMEA2452533, study PRJEB22499) | sediment metagenome | reverse complement strand
AGATGCTGAATTTTGTCGCTCTCGGTTATAAGCTCCTCCAACAGAATGACAAACTTCTTGCTCTTGAAGAGCTTCAGAAATCTGTCCGCTTCTCGGAAGGTATAGCTCATAATAATAAGGGTGTTACCCTGTTTCTTGCCTATGCTTATCAGGATGCCATGCGTGAGTTTCAGCAGGCAAATGAACTCCTTAGCAATAACCCTTACACCTTGTACAACATAGGGCTTGTCAATCTTGCCGTCGGCAGACCGGATCTTGCGGAAAAGTTTTTTGATAATTCAATAATACAGAACAGATACAATTTCCCTGCTTATCTGGCAAAGGCTGTTGTTCTCAAGGACAAAGGGGACGATAACGGAGCCTATCAGGAATATAACCTTGTGCGTGACAGAGCGGCGGATGTTCAGGACGACCGTGAAAAAGTTCCGAACATTATCTATTACACCAAATACCTTGCTGATATGGGTGTTGGCGACTACAGAGGCGTGATAGAAGATATTGGCAAGCAAAAACCGGAAGACGGTTTTCTTAAGGCACTTCTCTCACTTTCCGAATATTTAAGCGGGCAGGGGTTCGACAGACTTGAGGTTCTTCGGAGTGATAAAATTTTCAGAGGCGCAAGCCTCCGAGATCTCCTCGCAATGTTTGAAAACAAGGAACCTGCGCAGAATCCTGATCTGATAACAGACAGGTTCTATAAGTTCATGCGGGCATATTTGCAGGTGAAAAAATTTAAACAGCTTTCCGGTGTTGACAGTGACGACTACATAAACGACAACGTGATCCTGAAGGAACTTTTTTATTATCAGGTGTATATGGGCGACAGCAGACGTGCGCTTTACTACTTACAGCGTCTGAATAATCTGGATTTCAGGTATCCTGAACTTTATAAGGCTTCGCTGTACTACTTTATCTGGCTTGAGGACTTTGTGAACGCCGAAGCCTCATTTTCTGCCCTTGAAAATCTGGGGTATCAGGACAGGTATTTTGATTACTATAAGATGCTGTACTTCCTGCTGAATTATCACGATCAACGACTTCTGGATCATATCGAAAGCTACATGAGAAAATACCCTGATGATTTCAGAGGCGCAGCTATAAGGTTGATGGTTGCGCTTAAAAGTGATAATATCCGCATGGTTTACAACGAAATGGGAGAACTTGAGGCAAAGAATGGCAATTTTCTGCTGAAACTCCCGCTGGAGCTTGAAATTGACGGTTTATAGAGTCGGCACATCTGCCATGATTCTTTCTTTTCTTCTTGTACTTTCATCTGTTTTTTTCTCCGTGTCGCATGCCTTCACAGGTATGAACGGTGCCAAATGGCTTATAGCTGCGATTGTTATGGGCTTTACATTGTTTAATTTTATTTCGCTCTATTTCCGCAGACTTGAAGTTGAAGGGGACGAAGTGCGCCTTTACACTGTTTTCGGCAAAAAAAAGATAAGGCTCACCGCTCTTGAAGAGATCGGCGTTATATTGCTGAAAATGCGTGCTATTTTGATTTTGTCCGATGCGGAGAGATTTGTTTTTGTCTCTTCATATTTCAAAAATTTTGAAGATTTTACCGATTATGTTAAATCAAATGTAAATGCTGAATTGCAGGGAAATATAGCGAAGCTGGATAACAAGCTCATAAGAAAAAAGCAGATAACATTCATGGTTCTGCTTGTTGTTCTGAACATTTTTCTTATCGGATCAGCCGTTTATAATTTCATTAATAGCTGAGTAGGCAGCGTTTCTTTTAATTCCCATCGCTTTAAGAACAATCAGGCAGTCTTTGGTGGAAATTCCCTCTTTTATCAATGTTTCCGCCAGATCTCTGAAATCTTCTTTCTCTTCCGGTTCCGATCCTTTGCGGTTGTTCACCACAAGAACAAACTCACCTTTTAATGTGAGGGCGTTTATGTCGTCCTCATTGCATATCATAAGGGTTTCTTCGTGGAGCTTGCTTATTTCTCTGCTGACTGATATTGGAGACGGGAAATTTTCCAAGAGCAGTTTGAGGGTTTCTGTAACTCTGTGAGGTGATTCGTAGAATACTATAAGAGTGCTTAATTTCTTAAGCTTTTCCATTTCGCTTTTTTTCTCTGATGCTTTGTGCGGGAGAAAACCGTGAAAATAAAAGTCGGAAGTGTCAAAACCGGAAAGTGTGAGTGCGGGAACAAAAGCCGTTGCTCCGGGCAGGGCTTCAAAGGTTACGTTTGCCTCACGCAGCGCTGCTGACAAATACATACCGGGATCAGAGATGCACGGTGAGCCCGCCTCACTGATTACTGCGAGCTTTTTTCCTTCTTCAAGGAGTTCCATGATTCTGCCGATATTTTTTTTCTCGTTATCTTTATGGAAAGACTCGACTCTGACTTTGATTTCGAGATGGCTGAGGAGTTTTAAGGCTGTCCTTGTGTCCTCTGCGAATACAATATCCGCACTCCGCAGAGTTTCGACAGCCCGTAGAGTTATATCGCCCAGATTGCCCACAGGGGTGGGAACAAAACTGAGAAGCGGGGTTTTACTCATTAACAGTGAAGTCCACAGAATCTATAAGCTGACCGCTCTGGGCGTATATTTCCACTTTCCACTGCCCGGTTTTGCCGGGGAGTATGGTTTTTGAGCTGTATGTTCTCCATTTAGGAGAGCCGACAAAAAGCTTAACTTCTGCTTCAATATTTTTCTCATGAATCCAGATGTGTGTGACTTCTGTTGGATATTCATCAGTCTGGATTTCGGTGAAGCAGTAAATTGTCTCTGTGCCGGTGGTGATAGAACTGAGATTATCCACTGGTTCTTTGTTTTCAATGCCTGTACTCATAATTATTCTGCTTACCTTGGTTTGTGCGTAAGATAAATTAGCCAAAAACAAAACCGCGATGAAAACAAGAAGAACCTTTTTCATGAAAAAACTCCGTAAAAATTTATTGTTCAAAAACTTCGCCGATATATTTTCCGGCTGCCTTGGCGGCTACAGAGCCGTCAGCAACCGCTGTTGTTATCTGCCTCAAGGGTTTCCAGCGGACATCGCCGGCTGCGAATATCCCCGGAATATTTGTTTCTGTTGTTTCATCAGCCACTATAAAGCCGCTTTCATCAAGCTTGATAAAGTCTTTAACAAGCTCGGTATCTGCTGTCTGCCCGATAAAAACAAAGATTCCGGCTATCTCAAGCTCGGATTCCTCACCGGTTTTGACATTTTTCAGGGATATGGAGCTAACTTTCTGGTCACCGTTTACAGCAGTTACAACAGTATCCCATATGAAATTCATTTTTTCATGCTTAAGTGCCCTGTCCTGATATATTTTTGCGGCACGGAGTTTATCCCTGCGGTGAATAATTGTAACTTTGCTGGCAAATTTGGTCAGGTAAAGTCCTTCTTCCACTGCGGAGTCGCCGCCGCCGATAACTGCTATTTCTCTGTCTTTATAGAAAGAACCGTCACAGGTGGCGCAGAAGGATACTCCACGTCCGAAAAATTTGTTTTCTCCGGGTACATCAAGCCTTTTCCAGTGGGCGCCCAGACAGAGTATCAGTGCCTTAGCCTTGAGCTGGAAGGGCAGGTTTTTTATGGTGAGGTATTTATAGTCGCCTTTGACTTCAATATTCTGACATTCTGCAGCACGTATAACAACGCCGAATTTTTCGGCATGGGCGTACATTTTTTCACTTAAGTCCGCACCCATTAAGCCTTCGGGGAAACCCGGATAATTCTCCACAAATTCTGTGGTGGCAACCTGTCCGCCGGGGAACTGTTTCTCAAGCACAAGGGTTTTAAGATTGTCACGGGCAGCATACATCGCAGCGGTAAGTCCAGCCGGTCCGGCGCCCAGAATCACAACATCATATTCTTCCTGAATATCCTGAAAGTTAAAAAAGTCCTGCATTTATACTCCTTTAAGTATGCGGATAAGCTTATCCACGGAGGGAACTTTGTCCTGATAAAGTATTGTGTTATCTTTATCCATCAAAAAAAAATGAGGCCAGCTCCGCACGCCGAAGTAGCCTGACAATAGTTCAGTATTACTCAAATATACGCTATTTTCAAGGATTTTATACTTTTTTCGTCCGAGCAGCTTATGTACTGATTCGGGCGTTTGTTCAATATCTGTAACCACTAACAGCTTCATATATCCTGCGTTTTCAATCTGCTTGAGTTCCGGCATAGCCTTCAGTATGAGGTTTGGATATATGTTACTGGTAAAAAAGGTTTTTGTATTAAGGAATACAAGCATGACAGGCATGCCTATTTCATCTGTGGTAAAACTCTGGTTGTCAAGGGTACGAAATTCAAGTCTCTCCGCTTTGAATCCCTCCGGCAGGGCGTCATTGAACCTGCTCTGCCAAAGGGTGTAGAAGGCAAGGGCTATTATTCCGAAAACAAGAATGCTTTTGCCGTCAAAAAAGCGGATTTTCCTCAAGATTAACCTCTCATTTTGAGGCTTATGTCAACTCCTGTAGCCTGATGAGTGAGCGCTCCGATGGATACATAATCCACATCAATGTTTCTTAGCTTTTTAAGGAAGTCCATTGTTACGCCGCCGGAGACCTCAATTTTTGCACGTTTTTCTATAATTTTCACAGCTTCCTCAATGGTCGCTATGTCGAAGTTATCAAGCATGATTATGTCTGCTCCGGCTTCCACAGCTTCCTGAACTTCCTGAAGATTGCGGGTTTCGACCTCAACCTTAACAGTGGTGGGGATGAATCGGCGGACGTTTTTCACTGCGCCTGTTATGCTTCCCGCTGCGTCCACATGGTTGTCCTTAAGCATTACTCCGTCAAACAGACCAAGCCTATGGTTCCAGCCGCCGCCCGTCTTCACTGCGTATTTCTCTATCCTGCGCCAGCCGGGGGTGGTTTTGCGGGTATCAAGAATTTTTATATTTGAATCACCAAGCGCCTCAACATATCTGGCGGTGTTTGTGGCAACGCCTGAAAGCCTTTGGAGAAAGTTCAGCGATGTTCTCTCACCTGTGAGGATCGAGCTTGCCGGACCTGTGACCTGACCGATTATACGCCGTTCGCTCACACGCTCACCGTCTTTAACGGAGAACTCAACCTTAACATCATGATCAAGCATGAAATACACTTCCTGCGCAACTTTTGTACCGCAGATTATGCAGTTCTCCTTGGCTATGAAGTTGAAGGTTGCCTGAGATTTGAAGGATTCAAATGCTCCGGCGGTGAGGTCTCCCGTGCCTATATCTTCATCTAAGGCAAGCTGTATAAGCCTTTTGGTGTATCCGTTCATTTGCATTGGCTTTTCAGTCTCCTTAAGTTTTCTTCAATTTTGGCGGCGAGGGCTGTTGCATCCTCGAATTTCTTTTTATCCTTTTCGATAACTTCCGGCGCAGCATTTGCCAGATATTTTTCATTTTTCAGCTTTCCACCGTAAACATTAAGGTCTTTTTCGACTGCTTTCTGTTCTTTTTCCAGTTTTTTGATCTCCGCCTCAACATCAATCAAACCCTGAAGAGGAACGTAAACTGTGAAACTTCCGGCTATATTGGCAACAGAATCAGCAGGTTCTGCATCAGTGAAATCAAGGCTCTCAAGCCTTGAGAGGTTTATTACCCTGTCTTTTGCGTGGGTAAAAAGCTCTTTCATTTTTTCACTGTCTGTCTTAACCCAGGCCTTAAGCTGTTTGGACATGGATACGTTGTACTCGCCCCTTACGTTTCTGATAAGGCTTACAAGTTCAATGACCGCATCCGTCTCTTCCATCTCTTTCTGCCATGTAAAATTCAGTTCAGGATAGGTTTCAGCCATCACAGACTCTTTGCCTGTGAGCATCTTATAGATATATTCCGTTACGAAAGGCATAAACGGATGGAGTATTATCAATGATTTCTCAAGTACATAAGATGCTACAGCTATGGCGTCCGCTTTGGTTTCCTCGTTGTATATTCTGGGTTTGATGAACTCGATGTACCAGTCGCAGAATTTGTGCCAGAAGAAGCTGTATATACTTAATGCGCCTTCGTTAAAGTCATATTTTTTGATCGCTTCCGCTGTCTGCTCCGCAGTTTTGCGCAGGTTCATGAGAATCCATTTATCTTCGATGCTCAGTTTATCCGCAGAGGGAAGGGGATTATTCTGCTCAACATTCATCATAATGAACCTTGAGGCGTTCCATATTTTGTTTACAAAGTTTCTGTAGCCTTCGATGCGCTCTTCGGACATTTTTATGTCACGCCCCTGCGCTGCGAATGCTGCGAGGGTGAAGCGGAAGGAATCGGCTCCGAATTTGTCTATCATCAGAAGAGGATCTATTACGTTCCCTTTGGATTTACTCATTTTCTGTCCGTGCTGGTCACGGACAAGGGCGTGGAGATACACCTCTTTAAAGGGCTTTTCTCCCATGAACTTATATCCGTCCATGATCATTCTCGCCACCCAGAAGAACAGAATATCGAAGCCTGTCACAAGGCAGGATGTGGGGTAGAATTTCTCAAGAGTTTTTGTTTGCTCCGGCCATCCCATAGTAGAAAAAGGCCACAGGGCAGAGGAAAACCATGTGTCAAGGACATCGGGATCCTGCCTTAAGCTTGAGCTTCCGCATTTGGGGCATGTGTCCGGATCTTCTGTTTCTACAATAACTTCGCCGCAGCCGTCACAATACCATGCGGGTATTCTGTGTCCCCACCATATCTGGCGGCTTATGCACCAGTCACGGATGTTGTACATCCATTCATAGTAGGTATTTTTCCATGATTCAGGATATATTTTGATGTCGCCTGTTTCCACACCTTCGATGGCCTTTTCAGCCAGAGGTTTGATTTTTACAAACCACTGCTTAGAGATTGTGGGTTCTACTATTGTTGTACATCTCTGGCAGTGTCCCACGCTGTGCATGTGGACATCTTTTTTAACGAAGAGACCAAGCTTATCAAGCTCTTCGATTACCTTTTTCCTTGCCTCAAACCTGTCCATTCCTGCGAACTGACCGCCGTTTGAGTTTACTTTTCCGCTCTCGTCCATCATTTTGACAGCGGGAAGGTTATGCCTTCTGCCTATTTCAAAGTCGTTAGGGTCATGTGCCGGAGTAACCTTCAGGCAGCCTGTCCCCATCTCCATATCGACATATTCATCGCCGATTATGGGGATCTCACGATTCATGAGGGGGAGTATAACTGTTTTACCTATGAGGCTGTTATATCTCTCATCATCAGGATGAACGGCAACAGCAGTATCGCCAAGCATTGTTTCGGGTCTTGTTGTGGCGACTGTGAGTTTTATATCGCTGTCTTTGACAGGGTAGAGTATCTGATAAAATCCGCCTTCGGTGTCTTCGTGTTCAACCTCAAGATCACTAAGGGCGGTGTGGCATCTGGGACACCAGTTAACTATATAGTCAGATCGGTAGATCAGTCCTTCTTTGTAAAGAGTTACAAACACCTTGCGGACAGCATCACTCAAGCCTTCATCCATGGTGAAGCGCTCACGCTCCCAGTCGCATGAACAGCCGAGGCGTCTGAGCTGGTTTATTATAGTTCCGCCTGATTCCTCACGCCATTTCCAGACCCTTTCTATGAAAGCTTCTCGTCCGACTGCGTGTCTGTCTGTTCCTTCGGCGGCAAGCTGTTTCTCCACAACGTTCTGCGTTGCGATTCCTGCATGGTCTGTGCCGGGCATCCAGAGAGCTTCAAAACCAGCAAGGCGGTGATAGCGGATGAGAATGTCCTGCAATGTGTTATTCAGAGCATGCCCCATGTGAAGTGAGCCTGTGACGTTTGGAGGCGGTATGACTATGGAGTAGGCGGGTTTTTCAGAGTTTTCATCTGCATGAAATCTGTTGTCTCTTATCCACTCCGCATAAATGTCTGCTTCAAATTCTTTCGGGTCAATTCGCGTAGGTATTTCTTTCGGCATTCTTATCAGCTCCGTCTATTATGAAAGTTTTGATTTATCAAGTTCTTTCTCAATCGCTGTATTAACCTTGGAGTTAATGTCCGCAAGCAGCTTTTCCAGCGATTTCAGTCTTCTTCTGTTCAGTGCTATTTCCTCGTCCGTAAGCTCTGTATCGCTCAGAACCTGGTAAGTATGCTCAATTTCCTGAATGATCAGGTTAAGATCCTCAAGTCCGTTTTTGACGATAAGTATTTTGTTGACGTCCTCTTCGGAGAGGTTAGGTCTGTTAATGGGGATATCCTTTCGGTTTATCGTCATCGTCTATGAGCGAATCAAGGTCATCAGGCGATACATTGTCCCACTCAAGCTCGCCTTCGGGGATTATCCTGTCGAAAAGCTCGCCGCAGAACTGGCATTCGTAATGATATATTGTCCATATCATATTGTCTATGGCGACTTCTGTAGGCTCAAGCTCTTCCAGTTTTTCGTCACCGCAGTAGGGGCAGTATTTGGGTATCATATCTATTCCTTTATGTGCAGCTCTCTCTTGTTGCCGCCGAGATTTTTTATATCAATTTTTACAAAACTTTCAAGCTCGTCTTCAAGGCTGAACTTCTCCGCCCATTCGATAAACTTGGTGGCATTTTCCTCCATAGTCTCAAAAAAGCCTATTGTTTCAAGTTCTTCAAAGTGATTGAGCCTGTAGAGATCGAAATGAAGTATATCTGTTTCCCCTCTGTATCTCTGCATAAGGGTGAAGGTGGGACTTGAGCCCTCTTCCTTGCAGCCTGAAGCTTTGGCAAACGCCTTTACAAAGGTTGTTTTCCCTGCACTGAGATTTCCGTTGAGAAGAACAGTCTTCCCTGTGAGTGTGTTTATAAGGTTTTTTGCCGCTTCCGCTGTTTCCTCCGGTGATGATGTGTTAATCTTCAAGCTCACTTATCACCGTTCCGATTTGTTTAATAACGTGAGAGGTCATAACGCTTCTTTCGCTCATTTCCTCCGCAGCCTTTCTTCCCGCTGCTCCCAGTATGTAAGAGCCGAGAACGGCTGCTTCGGCGGGCTCATAGCCCTGGGATATGAATCCTGTTATCAGCCCGGTGAGGCAGTCTCCGCTGCCGCCTTTTGCAAGGGCCGGTGAGCCGTTTATGCTTATGAAGGTTATCCCTTCGGGGGTTGCAATTATGGTATCTGCACTTTTGAGAACGAGTACGACGCCGTTTTCTGCTGCAAATGAGCGGGCAAGATTCAGCCTGTCCGCCTGAACCTGCTCAATGTTTAGCCCTGTCATGCGTGCAAATTCACCAATATGCGGCGTAAGCACTGCCCGTCCCGAAAGTGAGGAAAGTGTTTCTTTGTCTGTATGATACAGTCCGTCGGCATCGATAACAGCAGGAAGGGATGTTGCTTTAAGTATTCTGCGGATAAACTCGCCTGTTTCCTCATTTCTGCCGATTCCTGTGCCGATTGCGAGGACTTTTTTGTCTTTCAGAAAACTCACAGCGTCAAGGTAATCCTCACCGTGGAAATGGTCGCCTTTACCCACAGGAAAACTCATAACTTCAAAGGCTCCGTTTTCTGCCACATAATTCAGGCTGGCGGGTAGCATGCAGGTTACAAGCCCTGCACCTGCTGTAAGGCATGATAATGATGCCATCATAGCGGCACCTGTTTTGCCCGCTGAACCACCTGCTATTACCGCATGTCCGTAAGTTCCTTTGTGGGAATCTTCGGTTCTTCTGGGGATACGGGGCAGGAGATCTTCTGTTAAGAGAAAAAGCCCTTCGGACACCTTATCTACATTGAAATCGGGTATGGAAATATCCGTTACTGCGATTTCACCGCAGAATTTTTTTGCAGGGAACATGCAATGGGGTATTTTCGGACGGCAGAATGTCACTGTGGCGTCTGCGTCAACACATATGCCTGCAACATTGTGGGAGCTGCCTGAAAGACCGCTTGGAATATCTATTGAAATCACGTAGTTTGATGTTTCGTTAACTGATTCGATCAGATCTGCGTAAAAGCCTGTTACTTCACCCTTAAAGCCTGTGCCGAATATAGCGTCTACAGTTATGTCGTATGAGTCAAAAAACGGAGCTTCACCTGCAAGTTCTATTATGCTTACGGGAAAGTTAAGTAAAATGTCATAGTTCAGCTTGGCATCGCCCTTGAGCTTTTCAGGGTTGCAGGCGAATACATCCACAATGACTCCTGCATTTGCAAGGTGCCGTGCGAGGGCGAAGCCGTCTCCGCCGTTGTTGCCTGAACCTGCGGCTATTGCTATCCTCTCTTTTGGAATATCAAGGGATGCGATATATTCAAAAACGCTTCTGGCGGCGTTTTCCATTAATACGGCAGAGGGGATTCCGGTTTCCTGAATAGTGAGTCTGTCCGCCTCGGACATGGAGGCAGAGTTAAGAATTTCCATGATTAATACTCTTCCGTGTTTTCAACCTGTTTGGCTTCGTCAATAAGCATAACCGGAATATCGTCTTTTATCTCATACACAAGCCTGCATGTGTCGCATACGATGGATTTTCCGTTTTTGGATACTCTTACGCCCGTTTTGCATTTCGGACATGCAAGCACTTCTATAAGTTCTGGTTTTAAAGCCATTATGTCGCTCCGAGTACAGTTTGAATTAATGTAAGATATTATAGCAACAAATACAAGAAAGGAAATT
>OBLN01000909.1_pt1 | contig 10532 bp, 10 predicted proteins | sample 1519301 | NCBI WGS metagenome assembly OBLN01 (sample SAMEA2452533, study PRJEB22499) | sediment metagenome | reverse complement strand
ATGGTTTCATCGAAATCGAGCACCGGCGCGATCCCCAGGCGATAGGTTTCAGCGGCTTGGAGTGAAAACGGCACGCACAACAAAAGAAACAGGGCGCAGATGCCCCGCAAAGGCGGGAAAGACATGGTGAACCTCCATCGGATTGTAGCGGTGCTGCCCGATGCCTATGCCTCGAGCAGACCCAATTCCCTATGCAAAAAATCATTTGCTGCAGTATCAGGTTCGGCGTATCGCCGGCACCGAAATACCACACCAATCACAAGCGAATTATAACCACTTTAACGACAAATGCGAACAAATAGAGATTGTTTCATGCATGTTACAAGCACAGGAATGGGCAAGGGAGGGATAAAGATGAAGCGTCACTGTTCGCCACCATCCATGACAAAGTAGTTCACAGGACACCGCCATGGCTAGCGGAGGGACAGAATCATCCTCAAGACGCAAAGTTCTACTGGTGATGGATTTCAGGCGTTTTACCGCTGAGAAAAGATAAAAACCCGGGAATGGAAAATGCCCCAACTCCAGCAGAGTGTGGCTTCAAGCCTTCGCCTCTTTGCGCCTTTGCGGTTAACTTTTAAGGGAAATGAGCGATTACGAAAAAGCTGGAGATGACGCAGATGATGAGGCCGCCGCGACGGGTACAACCCGCTCTATAGGGCGGCCTGTGGCCGCCGTTACCACGGTTTGTTTGTGCCCGGGAAACAAGGATGGCCGTCGTTACCTCAGCGCAGCGATCCCTCGCGCTTGATGGCGTCCATCGCCTTTTCAACCTTCTCCAGGTTGCGCGCCGCCTCCGGGTAGTAGGTGGGACTGGCAGTGATGGCCTTTTTCAAATAGAACCGGGCGCTGTCCAGGTCGTTGTTCAGGTAGGCAATATAGCCGACGTTGTTGTAGGCCACCTCGTAGGGCGAATCGACGGCGAGGACCTCGACGGCCTCCTCATACCTCTTCTGCCATGCGATAGCGATGGCGTAATTGTTCCTGGCACGGAAAAAATCGGCTTGCAGTGCTACGGCGCGCTGCAGTACCGCTTCAGCCTCTGCATACTCCCGGCTCATGATGAGCGAGTAGCCCAGGTTATTGAGAATCCGTACGTTGTCGTCATTGAGCGCCAGCGCCTTGCGATAATAGGTTTGGGCCAGTGCATATCTTGAGTCGAGGTCCGCCAGCACCCCCAGCGCATTCAGGCTGCGCCAGCGCTCACTATCGCTGCTGGCCACTGTCTCAAGCAGCGGCCTGGCCGAGGCGTATTGCTGCAGTTTCAACAGGGATAGCGCCTTGCCCTCCAGGGCATCGAGGCTGTCAGGCTCCTGCTGCAGCGCCCTTTCGTAGTAGTCGAGGGCACTGTCATAGCGCTGCATGGCATAGGCCACATTAGCGGCACCGAGCAGTGCCGAGTAACTGCTGTCGTTCAGATCCAGCGCCTCCTCATAGCGCAACAGGGCGACGGAGTGGTTCCCCGCCTCGGCCTCTCCCGCAGCACTGATCAGCAAACGCTGGATCTCCTGCTGCTTCTCCTCGTCGCTCAACGGCCGCTGCTGCGGCGTGGTCGCACAACCTGCGACAAACAGGGCGAGAACTAGCGCAGTGAAGATATTTCGTGTTGTTGCATTCATTCAGCACATCCGTTTAGTTGACCGTACCGCCGATAAGCCCGATGTAGATACGCAGCACGGCCGGCGAAAGTACAACGATAAATAGCGAGGGAAAGATAAAGAAGATAATGGGAAAGAGCATCTTTACCGGAAGCTTGGCCGCCTTCTCCTTGGCCGCCTGGATACGCATCAGGCGCATCTCGGAGGCGTGCTCACGCAGCGCGGTGGCGATACTGGTGCCAAAGTGTTCCGCCTGAATGAGGAGTGCCACGAGGCTCTTGACCTGCTCCACATCGGTCCTCTCGGCCAGTGCACGCAGCGCCTCGGAGCGTGATTTGCCGGCCCGCAGCTCAAGACTCAAAATGCTGAACTCCACCGCCAGCTCCGGGTGACTCAGGGCCATCTCCTTGCCGACACGCTGGATCGCCGCATCGAGCCCGAGGCCCGCCTCGACACAGACCACAAGCAGGTCCATGGCATCGGGAAAGCCTTCGGAAAACTCATTGCGCCGCGCCTTGGTTCTGGAGTGCAGATAGAGATCGGGCAGGTAATAACCCAGCAGGGCGGCCAGCACCAACAGCAAGATGGACATCATTTGCTCGACCAGCGGCACGGTGCCTAATGCAAGCAGCGGCACGACCAGCAGAATCGGCAGAAGGGCCGCCAGCAGCACCTTGATGCCAAAGTAGAGCCTCAGCGCGCGCTCGGTGCGATAACCGGCGCGCACCAGCTTCTTCTGCACCCTGGATTTCTCCCAGTCATCCTTGGGCAGTGCAATCTTGGCGATGGGATCGATCCAACGGACCTGGAAGGTCCCCTCTTTATGCGTCTCGCGGCTTGCCAGACCGGTACCGGACTGAATCTCCTTGAGGCGGCGCTTGATATCCTGATCGCCGGAGATCAGCCAGATAAAAATACCGTAGAGCAACAGTGAGGTGGAGAGAAACACCAGCACCTGGATGGTCACAGTCTGATTCTGTATATCGATCAGACCAAAGAATGTATTGAGTGTATCCATATTAACCCGCTCAAACCCTGAAGGAGATCATCCGTCGAATGATGTAGTAACCGATGGCCATCAACGCCAGCTGCCCCAGTATCAGAAAGTGACCCACGGTGGTGGTGAAGAGTATGCTCAGATAACCGGGGTTGGTGACAGACATCACCGCCGCGACAAAAAACGGCAATAGCACAAGGACATTGGCTGACATCTTCATCTCCGCGGAGAGAATACGTATCTCACGATAGGTGGCAGCCCTGGAGCGCATAATGGCCGAGAGACGGTTGAGCATGTCGGCGAGATTACCGCCGGTGGTACGCTGAATCAGCACCGCGGTGACGAAGTAGTTCATCTCTTCGCTGCCGCTTCTTCGCGCAAGGTTCTTCAACGCCTCATCAAATTCAAGGCCGTAATTAAGCTCTTCGAAGGTGATGCCGAACTCGGTGCCTATCGGATCGGGCATCTCGGCGGCGAGTGACTTGAGCGAGGCACTGAAGGGGTTGCCCGCCCGCAGACTCCGCGCCAGATAGTCCAGCGCGTCGGGCAACTGCTTGAGAAAGGCCTCAGAGCGTGCCTGCCTCTTGCGCATCAGATAGAGGATCGGCAAAAAGATGCTCACCGGCAGCGCGATCATCACCCCAATGACGATGTGCACCGATGTGAGCAGGGAGAACACGAACAGCAGGGCGGCAAAGATGAACAGTTGCAGCAACAGAAAGCGGCTCACGCTGAGCTCGACCGCCGACTGCTGCAGCAGGCGATCAAGCGAGTGCAGCCGCGGTATCGACATCAACAGGCGGTTGATGACAGGGATACCGCTCATCTCCCGCTTGCGCAACAGCTCCACCGCCTTCTTGTGGCCTTCGCCGGCGGCAGAGAGGGCCTTGAGCCTCTTGTTGATCTTTATCGAACCCTCTTCATGTATCGCACGCCAGGCGAAGTAGATCCCCTCAAGCAGGGCCACCACGGCGACGAAGACAAGAAAAGAGAGCAGATAGGTATAGAAGATTTCTTGCTGCACCTCAGAGACTCCTACTCATACAAGCGGCTTGGATCGAAGATATTGTCGTCCACAACAACCCCGTACTCACGGAATCGCTTGAGCATCACCGGACGAATGCCGGTGGCGTGGAATTCACCCACCACATTACCCTTGCTGTCGACAGACTTCTTCTCGAAGCCGAAGATCTCCTGCATGTTCACCACATTCTCTTCCATGCCGGTGATCTCCTGGATGCTGGTGACCACGCGCCGCCCGTCAGGCATACGCTCCACATCGACCACCAGATTCAGCGCCGCCGCCATCTGCTGGCGAACCACCAGCGCCGGGATGGGCACCCCGGCCATGCCGACCATGTGCTCGATACGCGTCAGTGCATCCCGTGAGCTGTTGGCGTGCACCGTTGAAATGGAGCCGTCATGGCCGGTGTTCATCGCCTGCAACATATCCAACGCCTCGGCGCCACGCACCTCGCCGACGACGATACGGTCGGGGCGCATGCGCAATGCGTTGCGCACCAGGTCACGCTGCAGCACCTCGCCCTTGCCCTCGATATTGGGCGGGCGCGTCTCCAGCCTGACCACATGCGGCTGCTGCAGCTGCAGCTCGGCGGAGTCCTCGATGGTGATGATGCGCTCGTTGGCCGGAATGAAGCTCGACAGCACATTGAGCAGCGTGGTCTTACCGCTACCAGTACCGCCGGTAACGATGATGTTGGTCTTGGCCTTGACCGCTGCAGCGAGAAACTCCCCCATCGCCGGGGTGAGCGACTTGAAGTTAATCAGGTCCGGCATGGTGTAGGGATCGACGCTGAACTTTCGTATCGACAGCGTCGGGCCGTCAATGGAGAGCGGCGGGATAATGGCGTTCACCCGCGAGCCGTCGGGCAGGCGCGCATCCACCATGGGGGAGGATTCATCGATGCGCCGTCCGACACTGCTGGCGATCTTCTCGATGATGCGCATCAGGTGTTCGTTATTCTGAAACTGCACATTGGTACGCTCGAGGATACCGCGACGCTCGACAAAGACGTTGGCGTAGGTGTTCACCAGGATGTCCGACACCGTCGAGTCGTGCAGCAACGGTTCGATGGGACCAAAGCCCAGGACCTCGTAACAGACCTCCTCGGCGATGAGCGCCTTTTCCGCGGCATTTAGCGGTTCGGCCTCCTCGTCTATCAGGCCCAGTACAAAGCCCTTGATCTCGTTTTTCGCCTTGTCCGGCTCCATGGTATCCAGCAGACTAAGATTCACCCTGTCCATCAGGCTGCGATGGACGCGGTTCTTGATCTTCTGGATCTTGACCAGGTTGTCTGCGGCGCTGCGCGAACTCTGGCGTTGTTCCGTATTCATTTTATTGCTTTCTGCCATAACGAGACCTCAACAGGCTTATTTCGAGAACAACCGGGAGAAAATCCCCTTCTTCGCCTTGGTGTTCCCCACTTGGTGCTGCTCAACAATATACGCCGCGATCGCTGCAATATCCTTGTAGAGATGGGAGGTGGAGGAGACATCGTGCACCGGCTTTCCCGTATCCTGCGCGCGAACGGCGGTTTTGAAATCGTTTCTCACGCGGCGAATCTTCTCCTTGCCCAGCGTCTCCTTCAGCCCCTCGATGGTCACACTCGCCTCCTTGGACATGGCGCGATTGTTCACCAGTTCGATATTGGCAAACGACACCCCCTCATGGGAGAACCTGTCGAGCAGCAGCTTGGCGTCTCTGACTGTCGCCAGGTTGTTCTCAACCACCAGCATGATGGGGTCGGCGAATTTGAGCGCGGCCAGGGTCCAGTCGGTGTAGATGCGCGGGACGTCAACCACCACATAGTCATACAGCTCGGCGGTGGCGGAGAGCACGCGCGTCACCGAAGAGGGGTCGATCTTGACGATGGGACTGAGATCCGCCGGCGAGGCCAGCACATCAAGGCCGCTCTCATGGCGCGTCATCAGGGCCTTGATAAAGACCGGGTCGATACGCTCCGGTTGCAGCAGCGCCTCCAGCACATTGGAGGTAGGGTGCAGGTCAAGCTGCAGCGCCGCCGAACCGAACTGGATATCGAGGTCCACCAGGGCAACATCGGCCTTGTGTTTGGTCGCCAGGGTGTGCGCCACATTCACCGCCAGGGTGGTCGCCCCGGTGCCGCCCTTGGCGTTGATAAAGGCGGTAACACCACCTTTCCCGCCCAGCGCCGACTTGATTCGCTTTCGCTTTTCGCTCAGGGCGACGGTCGCCGCCTGTACCAGCTCGGCACGCACAATGGGCTGTGGGAAGACATCCTTAATCCCCGCCCGCATCAAGCGACGAATGGTGGAGATGTCGCCGTCCTGATAGGTCACCATGACGGAGATCTTTCCCTCATATTCGCTGACCAGACCCTCCAGCACCTCGGCCTCACCGGCCTCGTTGCCGCGTATCTCATAAATCAAAAGGTCGGGAAGCTCTTTGCTGCCGATATCCTCCAGGCGCCACGAATCTTCGGGCATGTGCGCGGTAAACTCGATGCCGTCAATCGTCGCCAGTGTCTCGGCGACCATACTCCTGGTTTCATCATTCAGAAAGACACCGATGGTCTTTAAGCTTGTACTCATCTCTTCACCAACCCTGTATCCATAGTCTCAAGTCATTCGTGATGCGGAACAGCCAATCCCTATCCATTCATCATTAATTTACGGTATCGAGGTCTTCGCTAAGCCTGGTGCTCCTGAAGTCCGGCAGTATCAGTGTTGAATCCAGGCCGAGGATTCCAGGCGTGATGAATTCGTACTCCACATCAACCAAGCGCAGCTCCACCTCATAGATATCGTAAAAGGCTTCGCTATATCCGGTGCTGGAGCAGCGATAGGTAATCTCCAGATTATCCGCCGTCAGCGGTGAATAGAATCGCTGCATCCGGCTCAACAGCGCATCACACTCACCAGCGCCGCAGTCAGGACTTACAGCAGCTGTGCACTCATCATCCAGCGTCACCAAAGGCTCATTGACGATGAGATAACGTGAGCCGGCCCGGGTCGCCTCCACCAGGCTAGAGGCGTTGAAGATCAGCAGCGCAAATTCGATGATGCCCATCACCAGCATCAGGAACACTACCATGATGATGGCCGACTCCACCGTGGCCGCACCCCGTTGTCTCTTGTAGCGTCGCGGCATTGCGTTACTCACCAATGTAGCGCTCCTCAACCTTTTGATTCATGGTGAAGGTGTCGATATCCGTAAACGGAATGATTGGCCCCTCGTCACCGAAGATGGAGGTATAGACCGCCTCGCTTTCGGCGATGATCACGCAGCCTGCGGTGCTGAACCCCTCATAGGTGGCATCCCGGTAGGCATAATCAAAGGTCACTGACATCTGCGGTACCAGGGTCTCTTCTCCGGCGATCTCACTGCCATAGAGCACGAGGTTTTCCGCCAATTGCTGACTGCCCTCCCACGCATCACCGGCGCTGCAGCTGCCGTTGACGCGGTCAAAATCGATGGCGTTATCGAGCCTGGCGAGAAAGCGCGCACCGCTGACGGTGGCCTTGGTCAGGGTATTAAGCTGATAGAGCGCCCGCCCCAGTTCGGTGATACCGAACACCAGCATGACCAGCAACGGTACGATGATGGCGAACTCCACGGTCACCGCACCGCGGCTGAAGCGTTGCCGACTACTCATAGAGCTGTACCGTGACACGGTAGTTGGCGTCATCCTCCGAGGCCCAGTCCATAAACTCGACGAAGAAGTTATTGGCCGAGGTCCCGGCGGATCGCTCCGTAATAAAGAGCTTGGCAAAACCGTTCTCCGGCTCAACCACCGGGAACACCTTGTTGGGTTCCACACCAAGCGCGTCACAGCTCAGTACCGCCACAAAGATGGTGCGCCGTCCCGGCAATGCGGCACCCTGATGCGCTTCTATCGGTTTGTCATAGTCGAGCAGTGTGCCTGATTTGATCTCGTGCATGTACATGTCATAGCGACTCATCCCTGCTATGCCGGGCGGCGGTACTGCCGTACCGTATTTCGCCTCCCAGTAGCCCTCACGTGACCAGTCGCCATCACCGATGCGTGTCTCACCGCCGGGGCAACGCAGGGCCGAGTCACGCCAGCATACCGGCTGCAAGGTATTCGCGGCGGTATCACAGTAATTCAAAGGCGGACAGGTGTTGAGGTTACCGCTGTCATAATAGCCGCCATAGTCGGTGATGTTGGTCGCCGGCGGATAGTCAATATAGGCATCGGGCTTGTTGAACGGAGGATGCCCGTACTCATCGAAGCGGGTATTCATGGCGGAGGTCATCGGTACCGCCATTTGTCCCGTCTCGGGCATTACCAGCGCAGGCGTACAGTCCATGTTGCCCTCATTGCCAAGGAACGGCGCCAACTGTGAGGCACCACCGGAAGGACTGATGTAAGGGTCGAGGAAACCGAACATGCCCGGTGACCACTTGGCGTTGGGGCCACCCTGCAACTTGACCAGAACCTGATCACCGGCGCTCACGTTATTGCGAAATCCGCCACTGTGCTCGAAGGGATCACACAGCATCAGCGGCGGATAATTGCAGAAATAGAAGTGACGCCCCGCCAGGGCCGTGGCTGTGGTAACCGCCGTGTTACTGGTGTCGATACCCAGTACGGAGAGCACCGGCAGGAAGTAGAGGTCGATGCCGTAACGATCCTCGTTGTTCGCCTCCGGGTCCAGTGTCACCCGGATATAGTGCGCCTCCACATCATTTTGCATCGAGGAAAGCAGAATCTTGTTGCTGTCAGTCTCGTCCGCATCCCCCGGGCATGCCGCACCGTTATCCTGCTCTCCCCCTATGGAGCAGTAGAAGGTAATGGTGATATCAACATCACTGCCCAGCAATGCCTTGACCTTGGCGAAGTGGCTGTCGTGCTGCAACAGCCCCCTGGCCGCGGCTTCGGCGCGTTCGATGGCGTCATCCTCCGCATTCAGCTCCGCCGCCCCGGCCAGGGCGGCGGCATCGGCGGCGTTCTGCATCTCTGACTTGAGCACATAGAGCCTGCCCAGGTCGAGAGCCAGGGCGGCAACCCCCAGCAGGATCACGATCACCAGGACCAGCATGACGATAACCATGCCGTGCTGTTTTTGTGCGGTACGCTGACACCTCATCATAACGCTTCAGTCCCTATTGCCCACCGATACCCTGCAGCAACTGCTCGCTCGGCGCCTTGGCCTTCTCGGTGCGGTACTCCTTGAGCTGCTTTTCCGCCTTCTGCCCGTCCAGCGTGGCGACCTCATCGTCAAAGCCGGCATAGGGATCCACCGTCTGCTGCGCGGTATTGTGTCGTACACTCTCACCGTTATCAGGATCAAAGTTCGAGCAGGCCACAAGCAGCATCAGTGCAGCCACAACAGCACCCACTTCCAGGAATCTTTTCTTCATCATCACTCTTCTCCCTTACAGCTCGTGACCAAATGAGCCTTCAACGCCCTGGCCCGCTTCACCATTGCCGGCGGCTGAATTACCCTCGGACTTTTTCGCGCTCGCGCTGCTCGTCTTGAATTTTTCCATCCGCCCCATCAGGTACTGGTCGAACCAGTTGGGGGGGATGAAGTTATCGGTCGGGGCACGCAGTTTTAGTGCGTGCGCCGGCTTGACCAGGCGCGGCGTGACAATCACGACCAGCTCGGTTTCGTTGCGCTGGAAGCGGGTGCTGCGGAACAGCGCGCCGAGCACCGGGATGTCACCGAGCCCCGGCACCGAGTTGACGGCGTTGTTCATGTCACTCTGGATAAGTCCGGCGATGGCGAAACTCTGGCCGTCACCGACCTCCACCGTGGTGCCGGCACGCCGAGTGGTGATGCCAGGCACGGAGATGCCGCCACCGGTGGCGGTGCTGATCGACTCATCGATCGCGGACACCTCGGAGTTGAGTTTCAGGTTGATCTTGCCCTTGCTCAGCACCGTCGGCGTAAAGCGCAGGCCGACGCCGAACTCCTTGTAGTCGACGGTAATGGTGGGTATCCCGGCAGTAGAGGTGCTGGCGGCCACCGGCACCGGAAACTCCCCACCGGCGAGAAAGCTCGCCTCCTGACCGGAGAGGGCGACGATATTCGGCTCGGCCAGCGTCTTGGCGAGTCCCTTGGTTTCCAGCGCCTGCAGCTTCACCCCGATAAGATCGGCAATGTCATTCGCCGGATTCAGGGTATTGACGTTGAGAATGCTGTTGGGGATGTCGCGGCCGGTCACCACGGAGATGGTTCGCCCCGCCGCATCGATATCACTGGCCTCGAGACCGACACCGAGCTCACGCAGGGAATTTCTCGCCATCTCACTGATCTTCACCTCGAGCATCACCTGCTGGCCGCCACCGACCTGCAGCATGTTGATCACCTTGTCCTTGGGGACGTAGCTCGAGGCAACAGAGACTGCCTTGTCCAGGGAGACCAGGCTGGAGACCTCACCGGAGAGCATCACCGCGTCGTTGGCACCGCGGATCTCGATGAGCCGCTCGTGCGGCAGCACCTCGTAGATCTTGCGTTTGATGCCGTCCAGGTCGTAGCCGACCACCACGTCGATCACCGCGTTGGTGTCGCGTTGCTTGTCGCGGAACACCAGGTTGGTGTGGCCCGGTTTCTTGCCCAGGATCAGCACTTGGCGTGAGGAGAGCAGCTTGATATCGGCGATCTCGGGACTGCCGATCACCACCTGCTCCAGCACCCGCGGGGAGTAGATGATCTGCGACTTGCCGATGGAGAGGCGCAGTTCGCTGGTATCCCGCGCACCGCCGAACTCGAGCATGTAATCGCCCGTCGCCGCCGTTGCCGTCGCCCCCAGCGACAGCCCGGCGAGCAACACCAGCCCCACCATGCCGCGCCACACGGCGACGACTCCCTTGTCAATTCCGTTCACTACACGCCTCATGATCACCTCTCCTAAGCAAACTCGTAATTGTCCGGTCGCCACTGTCGTTTACTGCGTAGCGGCAGGCGGG
>OBLN01000907.1_pt1 | contig 10536 bp, 8 predicted proteins | sample 1519301 | NCBI WGS metagenome assembly OBLN01 (sample SAMEA2452533, study PRJEB22499) | sediment metagenome | reverse complement strand
GCGATATACATACCCCCAGCTTTTCTCGCCTCTGACTTCGACCGCCGCCCAGGAGTTGTGCAGAGGCGTGTGGGCGTAATTGCCCATCGAGAGGTTGACGCCCCCCATGGTCCCAACCGGCGCAAAACCGCCGAAGACCTGATAGTTCCTCACGGCCCACGGGGCCAGGGCGCCTGTGAAGCACAGCAGGAACAAAAAAGCGCCAACCGCAGAGGAGAGAAGTCTCTTTCTCCTCTGCCACAGCAGAAGAATTGAAACCGGCAGGCTCAGGGGGCAGGCAATCCCTTTCACCAGACTGCCGAGGCCAAGGAATATTCCCGAAAAAGCAGCGTCTCTCAACCGATCAGTGCGTAAATACCGCTCAACGAAAAACAGAAAAAGAATGAAGCCCAGAATAAAGAACGACTCGGTCAGAATGAGCACATCAAAAAACATCAGCGAGGGATAGAACAACAACAGGATGGCAGCAAGTTCCCCCGCCTTCTCGCCCCAGACCCGCCTTCCGATTTGCCAGAGTATCAGCGCACTACCCAAAGAAAAAACGACGTGTAAAACTCTGACAGCATTGGCTTCCACACCAAAAACCGCGTATACCCCGGATAAAAAAGCAGGGTAAAGCGGCGGGCGCATGGCTGTGACACCAAATGAGTTCGCGTACTCACCCCCGCCCAGAATGTTCAGTGCAAGTTCATGGTAGTGCTGTTCATCAATGATGCTCAGCGGCTGGTCCCAGAAAGCGGCCACGAGAAGAAATCGCAGCAACACCCCAAGAGCCAGAAACACGATGAACGTTCTGCAGAATTTGATCGCACCGCTGACCATGGACATTGTCAACCACCTGGGGATGCAAGGCCGAAGCAATTTTTTTCTGTTCGGTTTCTTCCACGAGAGATTCCCCCTCGAGCAGATTCTTGCAGATCTGGTTGAGCGAATTGCTGATAATCAGCAACACAAAAAAGATTTCATAGTTGTTCAAACTGAGGAAAAGCGAGCAGACGATCAGCCCGCTAAAAGAGACAAAACTCGCTTTATTGTAGAGGTTGATCTGCTGGCTCTCCTCATCTTCCGGCAAGGAACTCGCTGTTTCATGTATCCGCCGGAAATTTCTAAAAAAATTGAACAGGATCGCGATGTACGCGATGCCCGCAAAAACTCCTGACTCTGCAGCGAACTGCATAAAAGTATTGTGGGCCACCCGGGGGGCTGTATCGTGATAATCGGGCAATGCGTTGGCAAAAGTCCCCAGGCCGACTCCGGTCAGAGGATGATCTGCGATCATTCGCATCCCTCCGGTCCATGCATCGATGCGCATCTGGGCAGATGTCTCCTGATCGTAGTCGGCAATGGTATCGCTCCGCGATTTCATTGTATCCCCTGCCTGCCATTGGAAAAAAAACAGAAAAAGCAGGATGAGCGGCATCGCCAGAAATTTTCTCTTTGATAAAAAAATAACCAGCAGAACAATGACCAGCAGGCCGACCAAACCTCCCCGGGACCCGGTCAGAAAAACAGCATGCCATCCCAGCGGGATAACAAGCCAGAGGGCACACCGCAACCACAACCTTTTCACGGCCCAGGCATAGTAATAGACAAAAGGCAGGCCGGTGACGAAAAGTATGGCGAAGGCGTTTTCGTCCTTGTAAATGGCCCCCCCCAGCAAACTGTACGGGCCCATAAGTCGGCCATAGTTGAACTGCATGAGATTCATATCCAGGTACTGCTTGTTGGCCCAGTAGGTTAAAAAAATGGTTGAGACCACAAAGATGAGAACGAGAATGCGCAGCTTAAAAAGCCGGTCAATTTCCATTACGGAAATAAAATAAAAAATAAAAATAACACTCGCGGCATAGAGAAGGCTTCCCGGTAAATTTGTGGCATAAGGTCCGAAGAGATAAGAAATGGCAATGGCGAACCAAAGCAGGGCGACCCAGAAATTTTGCTTATTGATGAGAAGTTGGTAGTTATACTTACTCTCTAAAACTTTATAGAGAACCCCCAGAATGGTACAGATTGAGATAACGAAAGAAACACGCAAACCCTCAAAGTTCCACCACCAGATATACTGCGGTCCGAGAATCGCCAGGAGGTAATACGAGTGGACGCCGATCCAGGGGCGGGCCAGGGCGCCGATACCTGCAGATGCGATCAGAAGGAATAAAAGTATTTTTCCCATAATCTCTTAGAAAAGCCAGGGTGCATAAAAGAGAGATTGAAACCGATATCCTGCCCAATCGAGGCCATGCTTTCCGGCCTCCTGGCTCATGCCGCGAAAGGTTTTCGAAACGGCCTGGGTCCACCCATTTTTCCAGGAGAGTACAGGGTAAAAAGGCACGGTATAGATATACTCTTTTTCCAGCTGCGCAATATCACCTGCCGAGTTCAGGTAAGCGCCTCGAATCTCTTCAAATATCGGGTGCTTGTCGACTTTGACCTCCGTTGATTCCGGATGCGTGCTCCTCACGTACAGAGGCGCTCTCAGGTTGCGGGCCTCAACCTTTGTGATTATGCGGGTCCAAAGCTCATAATCCTGGACATATCGATATTTCTCATTGTACCCGCCATGTTCCATTAAGTTCCCACGATGAATCAGAATAGAGCCGTGGACAAAGGGGTTGTAAAACGGAATACAGTCCTGTATTTCATCGTGTTTTTCGGGGCAGCAGTAAACCTCGTTTACGATCCCATGCCGTTCCGGCTGAAGAAAACAGTTGCTTCCCAGAAGCTTGATATCCGGGTTTTTATCCAGAAAGTTCACCTGTGTCGCAAAACGGTTCCAGATGGAGAAATCGTCCGCGTCGTGCCGCGCGATCCATTCACCCGAAGAAAGCTCGAGGGCCTTGTTCAACGTTCTGGTCAACCCCAGGTTCTCCTGCCGGATAAACTTCAAACGATCGTCCCTGAACCTGCCGACGATCTCAGCCGTGCTGTCCGTACTCCCGTCGTCGATGAGGATGACTTCGAAGTCGGAAAAACTCTGCGCGAGAATGCTCAGCAAAGCCCTGGCGATATATTTCTCGCCGTTATAGACGGACATGATCACAGAGATTTTGGGCGGATTATCTATTGTCATCTCATTTCGACTCGTATCCCAGCCCAGGCCAGGTTGGAAACCGCCAGTTGCACTCGGCGTTAAAAAGTTCAGGGAAGCGGTGCGCGACGAAGGCCACGGCCAGGGGCCGGAACCAGCTCGACCATGTATCCGAAACATTCAGGGAAAAGGGATAGCGCTGCAGGCTGCTGTAATAGTAGGTGCTGCAATAGTGGCTACGATTTCTGAGCTTGTAGAGGCAGTCATAGACCTGCCCCGGAAAAAGAGAAGGATCGGTTTGCAGGGTCGGCACCAGGCCCCTCAGCCGCGGCTGTATCCTCCAGCCGAACCCGCCGTCGGCGCTCTGCCCCAGTGCGATGCGCCGGGCGGCCCCGAGCAGAACCTTCCTCACCTCATCAATCCGATAGTCGGAGAGCCGCGAGAGCCGGACAAGAATATCGATGGCGTCCATGTCCTCGCAGCTGCCCCCGCCGCCGCCATAGACAAACAGGCCATCCCGCGCAACCAGCTTCAACGTCGAGTCGATCATAGCCTCCACGCAAGAAATTTCCCTGCCTGCGTAGTCGTAGTGGATCAGGATATGGTAGGCGCCCGCCATGGCGTTGAACAGATCCTGCTGGCTCCCCCAGAAACCTGTACGGGCATCCTGCTTTTCGTCATGCCAGCTGAAGTATTCATCGACCGCGGCCGCGACCCGTCGATCGTTCTGCTCCTGGTCACGCCAGTCGAGCAGAAAAATGCCCACGAACATATCGAGGTTGCTGACCAGCCAGGGGTTCGACCAATCCAAATCGTCCAGCCAGCGGTAGACCGCACCTTCTTTCAGCAGGGGCTCGAGCCAGAATACCCGATGGTCAGCGGCAGCCCCCAGAGACTTGAGGGCAGCAGTGCAGAAATACGTGGTCTGCAGGGACACGTAAAGCTCCGAGTGTGTCTGCGGGCTGCGGAAATCCGCCCTTGTCAGATCCGGGTCGCTGAACAACCCCGTCTCCGGGTCCCGCAGGCTCGCAATATTTTCCCCCAGCCTGTCCCGACCGGGTAGCTCATCCGTTCTACCGAGCATATGGGCAACAAAGGCGGCGAACGCCGACCCATAAAGGCTCCCCGGCTGGCCGGCCTGCAGGGGATAGGGGAACCCGGCTCCGTGCTGGTGAATGGTGCAGAGATATGAGTAAAGTTGCTCTCCCATAACCTCGAAATTCAAATAATCTGAAAACGCCACAATGTCCTCTCAGTTTATGCCTATCGCATTCAGTCGCTGGATTGACCGAGAATACGCGAGTATACATCCAGATGAGCCTGCGCCGAGTTTTCCCAGGTAAAAGAGCCGGCCCGCTGCGCACCGCTCGCGGACTGCTCCGCCCAGAGCGCCGGATCACTGAGTACCCGCCCTATCCCTGCTGCCATGCCGGCATGATCGTCCGGGTCAAACTGAAAACCGACCGGACCGAGGACTTCGGGGATGGAGGAGCGGTTCGTAGAGATAACGGGGGTACCGCATGCCATGGCCTGAATCAAAGGGAATCCGAAACCTTCATATCTGGACGGAAAAAGAAAAACAGCGGCTTTCTTAAAGGCCTCAACCATTTCTTCCTGAGAAACCCAACCGTTAATTTGGACCAGATTTTCAAGGTTATATTTTTTAACAGCTTGCATGATTGGCGAAGAATCAGAACCACAAAATCCTATAATTTTAAGAGGGTATTTTTGCCGGATTTCAGGAGGGACCTCCGCCCAACAGGCGATAGCTGCCTCAGGGTTTTTTTGAAACGAGTCTCCACCCAGCATCAGGGTAAATTGACGCTCGTCCAGAGGGAGTGAGAAATCAATAAGATAATCGGAATCTACGCCATGATGAATTGTAGAAATTTTATTTGAGTCGATCTTTAAAGTCTTAACGATATCATTCGCGGAATAATTTGAAACCGATATAATTTTTTCAGCGCGAGCGAACCCCCATTTATAGGTGACGGACGCATAAAGTCGTTTTCGTAAATGGTGCAGAAGCATACGGATAGATCCGTTTTTATGCCAGGATAGCGGATATTTTTGATTTAAAAGAAATTTATATTCCATAACATCGTGCAGCGTGACCACTATCGGAACACCAGGAAAAAAACAAATTCTGTTTCCAGGCATGTGAAGCAAATCGACTTTATATTCTTTCAGCAATCGAGGCAGAATAATCTGTTCCCATTTGATTTCGGCATCATCATCGAAGTTTACAAAGGTTACGTTAGGATGCTGCGTTTCAATTTCCTTGATACGAGGAAGGTAATTTTCAGGAGTGTCGTTATGCTCAAAGCCCTTATTGATAAAGTAGATAAATTGATAATTTCTGGCTAAAGCAGGGAGGTTTTGACACAGGCGCAAAACGTATAGAGGCATGCCCCTTAAAGGGCGAAGTAAAAAGCGAGCATCAATTCCGATCTTAAAATTATTCATATTTTAAAAAGTTCTATAAAGATTCATAAAGATTCAACAAATCATCAACTGATTTATCGAATGAAAACTTATCTCTTACATAATTCTTACCATCTAATATTAGACTATTATCCAGGCTAACAGAATCCCTTATATCCATAACTGATTTTACAAAACCGTCTATATCACCGACATTATTTAACCTTGCGGCTGGATTTCCCTCTAATATCTCGACAAGACCACCAATATTTGATGCAACTATAGGTACTTCTGCTAGTAATGATTCTATTGCCACACGACCGAAACTTTCAAAGTGGCTTGGGAAAACAACAAGATCTATTCCAGAAAGAACTTTTCCTATATCACCTTCAACGCCATGAAAAATGAAATGATCTTTTATGTTATAATTATTTATATTTTCTATGATTTGTTTGTAGTTATATTGTTCTCTAGTTATATCCTTCCCAATGACTATAAAGATAAAATCATCTTTTATATGAATAAGTTTTTTAGCAATTTCTATAAAATCAAAATGTCCTTTATTCTTACAAATATTACCGATAATTGCTACTATGTATTTAGAACTAGATTTCCATTCCTCACGAACATTTTTTCTATATTCGGGCTTGTAATAATTTTTTTCATTTATCGGATTGTAAATAACTTTCTTGATTCCATTAAATTCGAGTTTTGTGGAAGAAATAGAAAACTCTTTCTCCATGAACTTACTGTTGAATATTAGCGCATTAGGGCTCGGAGATAAATGATAAGCAAGTTGACTTTCACTAACATGATATCTTACATGACAAACAACAGGTATTTTGAGTATTTTACCACAAATAGATGCATACTTATTACAGAGAACATCATTTGAATGTAAAACATCCGACTTAGATACTAAAATAAACAAAAAAAATCTAAGCAAAATAAGAAACATTGAAACCTTACTTGTTTTACCCTTAATACTGAAATCAATTATTAAGAGCTTTATTCCCCTATTTCTCAATTCGTCAACTATAGGCCCATACTCTGGTAAAATGACTGTAGACTTAACACCACGCCTAAAAAGACCATCAATAGCACCCAGCATGCTCAGATTGTCGCCACCAAGCCTTCCATGATTACATATAAAAGTCACAACATTCATTTCTTATATATAAACCTCAACACAGAAAATGACAGAAGGCACGGGCAACAGGGCTGACAACCTTATCCCAACTATAATTATCCGCTAAAGTGCGGGCGCCACAATATCTAAAATTGGCAGGCACCTTTAAATAATTTAAAATAGCTACAGCTAATGCATTTGGGTCGTTAGACTCAACTAAGATACCAGCATTCGGTGTTTCACCTAGCACCTCGCGAAAAAAAGGCAAATCAGAGGCCACAACACCCTTACCAAGGGTTAAGGCCGACAACAAAGCACCACTGCCTGTGACGTTGCGGTAGGGCAGAAGCACGATATCGCTGACGTGGGTATAATCCGCGAATTCCTGATCGTTTATAAACCTAGGTACGAGAGCACAGTGCTTTAGCATTGAAGCCTTTTCTGCTATCGCACCCCAATCATAAGTTGAGTGTGGCTTACCCGCACAAAGAAACTGAACCCTCTCGCCAAGAATGGCACATGCATCGATAGCGATATCAACGCCCTTGTATTCACGTATATTACCCAACATGCCCACAATCGGAATATCTGGTATCAGCCCTAGCTCTGCAATGACTTTATCGCGGTCGCGGGGTTCAGGGTAAACGCCATCATAGTTACCGTGGGGCATGATTATTGTTTTCCCTTGAATATTATAATTCTCACGGCACTTTGTTTCTGCATATTCGCTGTGGAAAATAATGAGGTTTGCATATTGAACAAGTATTTTCTGGCCCTTTATGTCCTGTATATTTGAATCTTCGTGAGGTTCATAATTATGCCAGGTCCAGATAATTTTTTTGTTTTCTTTTTTCAAATAGATTAGTACGTCTTCGAGCCATTGCAGACTTTCATTTGCAAAGTGGTTACGGAAGCTGTTTTCTATAAACTTGGACAACCTCCAGGTACCGCGAATATCGGACTGCTGTAATTTTTTTAAAGTTGGGTTCGTATAGAAACGCCAGAGGTTTTCTGGCCAATGAAGGTGAATGGCATCAAATTCAGAAAGATGATCAACAAACCACTGTTTTTCGAATTGCAACTGACCAACGAGTTCAATACCGTGAGGGGCTAAGGCATCATAAAACAAGTCGATGTATGGGTTGCCGCTGTTACGGCCTGGCAAGCTTACAATATTCATCGGTGCCCCCAACTTAGACACGAAATAAGGGCTAATCATGCATCAACATTAGCTCGTGAATAATTCATAACCATTGATAAATTTGAAAGTATTTTTTCTCTATAATAAGAATGATTTGAGTTGTATTCGATAAAATGACCGAATATTTCTTCGGCGGTAGTATTTGGATTTTTTTGCGCCTCTACTGAAGTATTTAAGTCAAAAAAATTAGTCAGTCCTTTTACCTTCCCCTGATAATCAAAAAAAATCACAGGAACACCACTACCAAGCGCAGCGATACCACAATGCATTCGACCAGTAATTAAAATCCTAAGTTTACTGCAAAACATTTTAACGGCTGGCGCTGAAACGGCTTCATTCACAATAATGAAATCATCCTCTTCATATCCACATTTTAAAGCTAAAGCCTCATTTATTCTGACATCATTGGGATCTCCTCTAAAATCATGAGGAATAAAAACGGGACAAACATTTTTATGCACAGATAATATTCTGTTCAAGACATTATTCATACATGACATTAACCAATCTATCTTTTCGGAAACTTTTAAATGTGAAAGTTTGACAGAGTGAAGGTTCAAACAAAAACCAACCGGTATTTTACCACGATCTATTTGCATCTGAAGTACAGAATATATCTTTTTTTCATATTCAGTTTTTAGTGAAGGTTGAAGCATAAAGGCAAGATCTGCAACTTGTTTTACAGAGTCTGAATTAATTTTTTTGACACGATCAAATGAAAGAGGATCTCTAAGACACAAGCGAACAGAGTTAGGCAATTTTTTAAAAGCATAAATAACTTCTTCGGGAGGGTCATCTCGCATACTAAAACCAGTAATTGTAACTGGAATCCCAGCGTGCGCTACAAAATATGCAAACCGAAGTCTTTGTAAAGTTCTCTCTAAGGAGTATTTCCCATCTAAAACATCTGCACCATTTATATAAAGGTGGGAAATTTTGGAGAGGCAAAAAGACCAAGCCATATAGTCTTTTAAACTGGCTGGAAGAACACCACCTGAACTCAAACCTAATTCATCACTCCAACTCTCGTGTTGGCTGTAGTCAATTAACAAAAAACGCTTTTCACCATTACTGCGAAGTAGATGCAATAATCCAAGTATCATAGCTGCATCACCAAGGTTCCCCGGTGTAGATGCAGGCAGAATTAAAACTTTTCTATTCGCAACGGCTCTAAACTTTTTTAAATGGCAATAAGTTGCCAAAATTCTTAACATTTTCATATAAAAAGCTACCTTATTTATTAAAATCCAAATTAACATTCAGGATTATGTCATTTAATGTTCGCTGATGTACATTTCCAATAGCTTTGTTATATACATCGTTTTTTATTTATTAGCTATTCCTCTCAAAAAGTAAACGTCCATAAGTAAAGTATTCCTGAATCGACTTAAATCCACCTGGGATAATTGAAAAAATAATTAAATAAATAAACGCAGAAGAAGTAAATCCAATAACCAAAACATAAAACGAATTAAGATTAACGGTATAAACAAGAACCAAAAAACACCAAAAAGCCATCCCGAAACTGGCTATTAAAGGTTTAAAAATAGCAGAAAAAAAATCTTTTATACTCACCGTTGTATCCTTAAAAGCATAACAAAGTACTGGCATCAGTAAAACATATTTAGTAAATGCATAGCCTGTAGCTACTCCTTTAGCACCCCATGGTAAACCTACGACGAATGACAAACAAACAAACACTGAACCAACAAGTCCAATCCTCAGATAACGCCGGCTTTGCCCAGTTGAAATAAGTACCATTCCTGTTGTCCCACTAATGGGCTCAATAAACGCAGCAACAGCAAGAATTTTAAACAGAACACCCGCCCCCAACCACTGTGACCCCAGCAATAACATAATCAGCTGATCGGTACAGACAAACATAAACGCAACCAGCGGCATCGACACAAAAGCCAGCAGAGAGACACATTTTAAATAATAATCCCGATATTTTTCCGGTTCGTCCTGCAATCGACTCAGCGCCGGCATAGCCACGTTGGTGATCGGGCCGCGCAGGTTTGTGATCGGCATCATCAACAGCTGATAAGCCTTACTGTAAAGGCCCAGAGTTGCCGCCCCCAGAAAGCGGCCAATCAGAATATTATCCAGATTGCGGGCAAAGTAGTTGACCACATCGAAACTGACCAGATCCGCACCGAATTTGATCATGGCACCGACACCAGCCTTACGACTGGGCAGGCCCGGTATCCATTTGCAGGCAAACCAGCTCCCCAGGGTCCCCACTGTTATATTTGTCAAAGAGTTGAAAACCAGGGCCCAATAACCAAAGCCGTAATACGCGGTCACAATTGCGACGAGAATACCTGACACCAGAGAAATGACCCGAATGGCCGCTATGGGCAGAAACCGCATTTGCCGGGTCAACAGGGCGTTGTGCTGTACTGACAAACCACTGATTGTAAAAATAATCGACAGAGACACCATCACCCCGACCAATTCCGGGGTTTTATAAAAGAGTGCCACTGCCGGGGCCAATGCAGCGACAATCAATGTCAGCAGAACACCGATGCCAGCATTAATCCAGAAGAGGGTGCTGACCTGCTCGTGAGTAATATCGGTACGCTGTATTGTTGCCGTTGATCTTAACTTTTTTTTCGTTTTGATTATTGGTTTTTTATTTTCAACACTTATTTATTTACTTGTTTTTTCTCTGTTGCCTGGTGGATTTGTTGCTTTGAGGGAATATGTTTCATATAGCCGTTTGGTGATGACGAAAAAATAAACTTTATGGGG
>OBLN01000906.1_pt1 | contig 10540 bp, 7 predicted proteins | sample 1519301 | NCBI WGS metagenome assembly OBLN01 (sample SAMEA2452533, study PRJEB22499) | sediment metagenome | reverse complement strand
CTTGTTTGAGAAGCTGTAGGAGTTTTACCACTCAGTGAACGAAGTTTTCCGGATGAATTAAATCCTTTATAAGCTCCAATGTAAAACTTATCTTTAACTACCCCTTTATAACTAAATGGATAGTCAGTAAAGCCGGTTTCTGGTTAATCCGCAATTTCTATATATTGGTAACTTGCATCTCGGCTAATTTTAAGATACATCTTTGGAAATTCAACCATAACATCTCCAGCTGTTCCTGATGTAATATCTGCGGCTGAACAATCTTCAAACTGAGCATAATTATTAGGATTGAGATATCCTACAACTACTCCATCTTTAAATAGACAAGGTTTAATTGCATTGAATGGCCATCTATTCGCCCAGCCATTATCAACAAAGGAAGAACCGCTTGTAACAGATGGTGTAAATCCAGCTGAATCATTTATATATTCAACTGAAGTCTCCGGATTACTATTATTTAGCTGAATTCTCACTCCATACTTAATAACTGTTTTTTCATCTAAAAAGAAGTTGACCGTTGTTTGAGTTCCACCTAATCCTTCAATTTCTTGAGCTATTGGAGTTTTATAACCTGAAGGAACATCTGTCAAAGATAATGTCCAAGTACCATAATCAATTTCGACAATAGCTTCACCATTTTCTTTAGTGTAAGCTACTACCGTTTCAGCGCCTTTTGTTAAGGTAATAGCTCGATTTGAAATTGCCCCACCATCAAAAGAAGTAATTACTACTTTATATCTCGTTTTATTTTCCGGTATAATATCGGTTACAATTCCAGAAGCTTGAGCTTTTGTTAAAAAGTCATTGTCACTCACATTAGATAAATCTTTATTCGCCATTAAGTCTAAAGCTGTTTGCTGAGCCGTTGAAACCGGTTTATTTGCATCTGAAGTATTATCTACATTAGCTAAACCCACATCAGTTTTATCTACACTATGAGGATTGCTTGTGTTGCTTATATGGCTTTGGATATTAGCATTAGCAGGTTCATATGTTCCACTATGTGTATGTGTTGTGTCAGATTTTCCGTCAAGTGCGGTTTTCACTCCACCACTCGTAACAGGATTTAAACTACCATTCGTTGGTGTAGAGTCAAATACAAAAGCATTGTTCCAATTACTTTGACTGAATCCATTTACAGCAGGAGATGTGCCTGCCGTATTGAGTTTTTGATAAACACCAGTAAGTTTAGTATTATCTATAGTTAGGTTTACAGAAGATATTATCAAAGATTGTACATTTATATTATTAAAAGAAGTATTAGTGTCATAAATATTAACAGTTCTATTGACCGAATAAGAAGAACTATTAATGCTTAAACCATTGTAAAAAATAAGTGTGGCATAAGTGTCTGCTGGAGAAGTAAAAGTAATATTATAATCACCAGAAAATGTTAAAGAAATATCTTCTTTGAAAGAAATTGTTCCATACACATTAGCTGAGATGCTTTCGCCTATATTTAATGAAACTGGTTCTATGACGATTTTCGTATAATTACTGGTATCTTCAAGAACATCTATAAAATCTTGTATGCTGCCGACAGAGTAAACAGTAGGTAATCTGTTTGCCGCCGCTGTATCTGCATAATCAAATACATCTTGTGCTTTATTTGCCGTATCATAGGTAGATTTAAGCATATCGCCAACGCCAGTACCATCTGCTCCGTTATAAACAGGAAAAGTAGTAGTGCCGCCATTATCATAGGTAATCGTATAAGTATCAGTAGTACCAGCAGCACCATTGCCGCTAGTTCTCGCAATACTAGCTATACCATTACCGTTAGTTACATCATAAGTAGAAGTAGTGCCATCATCATAGGTTATGGTATAAGTATCAACTAAGCCTACAGTATTTGTTTTTACTATGCTTGCGATACTATTACCATTAGTTACTTCAAAGGTATCTGTATACCCATTATCATAGGCGACAGTATATCCTGTTTCGCCTTTGATTTTAAACCAATTATAGGCAGTATATAAAACAGGTGCTGTATCACTTGTAGTCACCGCTATACCCATATAGTTATTAGGAATAGTAAGTAAAGTATCAGGAGTAGCAGAAGTGCCATATCTAATATGAGTATACGAAGGAACACCATCAGACACAGGAATATAGTCTGCTGTTCCGTCCGTATAAAGCACTTTATAAGTCTTTGTTAAACCGTTTGTATTATGTAGGTCTATAGACTCAATGCTGTTTGCCCCATAATAGCCACGATAAGTCCATGTAGTAGATGCAGAACTATATGTATAAATCTTATACGGTTCAGAAGTACCAACTAAAGCAGCCTCCCCTTGTTCGGGAGAAATTGTTTCGTCTGTGGTAGCTGTATTTAATTCTGCTAAAGTATCATACTCATATTTAGGTTGAAAGCCATCACCTTTTTCGCCCTTAAGAGCAGCGAGAAAATCAGCTTCAGTGCCAACATTACCTTGCTCTAGCCATAGTTGATATGCAGTTAAATAATACTTTCTTGCCATCTGTTACCTCCTATTTCTGCATATACAAAACATAAATTAAAGCATTACCAGAAGTAGCTGCTGTACCTGTTTTTGTTAGTTTAGCATACACGCTTTTTCCTAAAGCACCAGATTCTACCCAACAGCTTTTCTCGTAAACCCCGATAGTTGTTTCGTCAACATCACCTGCTGCAAGGAACTTATCATCATCATCACTTATACCAACTATTAAGCTATCTCCACCAGAGCTATTAAACGCATCTTTAACATCACACACCACACCACGAATAATGCTATCTGCTGGAATTTCAGCGATAAGATATGATGTTCCAGATTCTTTTTCATAAGTAATTTGATAACCATCACTAGGCTCATATTTAAGAGTGCCAGCAGGAGAAATATAGTATAGTCCAGTTTCAGCACTATTGAAGTTAGCAGGTGCATATGTAAACGCTATATAAGCGGAATAATCTTCCCAAGCTTCGTTAAACATTTCAGCCATTATGTTGTATTCATTTATTTCTCTGTTTGCTAAATGTATTTGTGCTTGCAGCCAATAGGAATAAATAGCATCATGAGTAGAGTCAACCACAAGTTCCCTGTCTGCATCAGCAGAATAATCAAGTGTATCGTAATCTGATTCTGATATGAGCAAAATGTTAGTCCATATTTTAGATTCTATTCTGTCTATCCATTTAGTTTTTTGATCGTTAGAAAAGCTATTATCACAAATAGCATCTACTTCTGTAATGACTTCGTCTAAAGTCATACTCTAATACCTCCATCTTAATACAAATAAAAGGGGAGTAAGTTAATACTCCCCTTTTAAATTACTGGAAACATTAACCACCAGTGACAAAAACTCTAGCGGTTTTAGAACCATCATAAGTTCCGCTAGACAAATCAACGGTAGTACCACTTAGTGTTCCGTCTGCCTCTGGGTTATGTGCCGCCATAACATAGTCTAATGTACCAAAAACAATATGGTCTGCATCAGATAAGGCTAAAGGCAATCCAAGCACAGTACCAATACCAACGGTAATAGTATCGTTGGTTCCTTCTGCTGCATCTATTACCCAACCAGCACCAGTAACAGAAGTCACGCTTTTAAAGGCTTTTTCACCAGCTACAGTTTCGCCAGCTTCGGGAGTTATTGTTTCGGAAATCACAGCATCAGCACTATCTGTGCCAACAATAGTAATAGTACCCATTGTGTCGGCTGTATCGCCAGCAGTAACAGTGACCGTAATATTGCGAGGTACGTCAGGTTGTGCTGCGACAGTATAAGTACCAACTTTCATATTGGTGGAAGTTACTACTCTATCAACATCAGCTACAACAGGTTTGCCTAAGCTATAGTTTTTTGTTTCAACAGCACCAGCAATAGCACCAGTAACAGTTAAATCGCCAGCAATAGTTACGTCACCTGCGATAGCAGCAGCACCATCTAAATCAAGGTCATTGTTTACCTTTAAATAGTCATAGGTAGTGTATCTAGTCATTTATATACACCCCCTTTAAGTTAAGGCAGTTGCGCCAGATACACCTGCACAGGCAATTCCGCGCCAATCATTAAAGCCAGCGATAAAGCGGCAACGACCCTTCCAGATATTATTGTCATTTTCTTCCGATACATAAGACTTTACGCTCAATGGAATACGGTCAAACCAAACAAGGGAACCATAAAGGCTATTATAATTGCTGTCAAGCAAGAACCAAGGCTCTACACCGCCAGTGTCCCATTGATTAAGGTAAGGCCATACTAAAACATTCCAACGGCCATACTGATAATTGTAAGCGTTATTGCCAGTTTCAGGGTCTTTATTACTGCCAATAGCTTCAAACGCACTATTAAGCATGTTAGCACTATTCGGGATAACAATAGTATCGGGAGAAACACTTACCAATTCATTGTTATCATCTCGGTAGTCCTGCATAGAAGCAGCAACTAAACCTAAATTAGCAGCAGTCAAGCTATTGGAATAAAGATTGCATTGGGTTACGGAGGTAGAAACTTTGCATGGGTGTGCGTTGGAGAAAAGTCTTTGACCGTCTGCTGCAAGAGTAGAGAATGAATAACTACCAAAAGTAACAGTATCAGACGCGATAGCAGAATAGAGAAGTCCAGAGCCAAATTTTTCTCTTGTGCGGTAATAAGAACCAACAAACCTTTCACCACTTTTCCGTAGTTCTAGCATTTTGTTGTCCTCAATCATCTCTTGCGTTACAGCAAAGCTTTGTTTCCAAGTCTTATGCTCTAAAGTCCTGCTATACCCCTCCTGCATACCAGTAACAGGATAAGCACCTGCTTCACCAACAGGTTCAAAGTCACCCAAGTTTGTTAAGCTAGTGAGTTTCTCTGCATAGTTGTCGGATTTTTCAATGTTAAAAATTTTATCATGAACAGTGTTTTGTTCCCAAGCCTCTGCTCTTTTTTCTATCATAGCCCTAATAGGTGCTTGACTTTTACCAAACACGCTATCATTTAAGCCCGAACCTTCGCTAAAATAAATATCAGCCATTTATGTATTCCTCCTTTCTTATTCTACAAAGATGCCTCTAGCCACATCACCATCATCTGTGCCTGCGGTATATGTAACCATAAAGCAACCTTTAGTCGTTGTATCAACAATAGATTTTGCGTCAGTATCAATAATATATTTTGCGCCAATAGCTAAATCAGTAGCAGCAGCGCCATTTTGGGTTTCCCATTCAATGTTTTCGTCAGCCTTCATTACAGTAATAAGAGTGGCATCAGTGGTAACGGTAACGTCCTCCATGCAAATGAAGTGAATACCTTCATCAGTATCTTGTCCAACGTTTTCTGCTACAGTGGTAAGCTTACCACTAGAGAACACTAAGGCTTGCCCCACAGTATAGGCCGCACTAGAACCACCATTACTTGCAGGTAATTCTAAAAGAGGTGGTTGCCCTTTTAAATATTTATAAGGCGTAAATGCCATATTATTTCACCCTTTCTTTTATTTCTTACGAAGCCGCTCTTGGTCGGCTTGGTATAGTTTTTTTATTTCCGAGTCTTTAATACCAGGAATTAAGTTTTTATAATACCGAAGGGTTGCGGTAGGAACAGTTATGTCTTTGCCCGAACCTCTACCATTCGGAGTCTTTAAATGACTTTTGCCAGCTTCTTTTGTTCTTGCGGAAGTAACAGCTCGTTCTTTCTCTCGCTCAATTAGGAAATCTCTCGCCCCTATATTAAAGGCATTTATCAAAGTCATTTTGTTTTTAAGATTATCTAATACCGTTTGTCCATAAGGACGGTTAGCAATATCTTCAAACCTTTTGACTTCGGGGTCTAACCGCATGACTTCTTGCAAGTCTTTCTCAAACAAACGCCTTGCCTCAAATTCCAAACGTGCTTTTTCACGTTCTTCTTGACGTATCTTCTCTATATCAGTAGTTTTTGTTTGCGCTTGCGGTTCTGTCTTATTTATCTCCGCTTGCACTAACCGCCTAATAACTTCCGGGGAAGTATCGCCTTGCGAAGCTTTTTCGGCAGCATCTTGGTACATATATTCGTCATATTCAGCTTTATTGGTAATCGGTGCATCATCTTTGTATGGATTCACCAAACCTTGTGCTGCAATAAATTTATCTACCTCTGCCAAAGCTGCTGACTTTTCTTCCTCTTTGGCTCTTAGTTCCGCTTCGTATCTTTGCTTTTCCGCTTCAAGAGATTCCTGATATCTCTTTTCTGCTTCAAGTTGAGCCTGCTTTTTATGTCGCATGGCTTGATACTTGCGGTTTTCTTCTGACGTCTGCTTGGGTTTAGCTGGTTCGTCATTATTATTATCGTTGTCATGTTCTTCTTCTGATTCTTCGCTAGCGTATTCTTCATCAGAAGAATTGTCTGATGGTTCCTCATAAGCTTCGTTATCGTCTTTAGAGGTATCATCATCTCCAAGGTCGGCGAAGTCTTGGTCTTTACTGCCTTCGCTATCATCTGTGCTTGCAGGTTCAGCGACCTCCTGCTCATTACTGCCGTACTCATTTGGGTCTAAATCTAAAGCACGATAAATAGCTTCTATATCTTTATCCATATAAGATTATCCTTTCATTTTTGGATGTTACTGCTATCCCTGCGAAGTAAAACAAGTATTGTTCTTACCCATTGCTTTTCTTGGCACGAAGATCGCCGCCACCTTTGGTAACCTTTGCACCTTTTTGGGAACTCTGTTTAGCATACGGGGCTTTAATGTCCTGTACGGAACCGTTGCTAATCTTGCCAGTGTAAACATTATCTCCCATTAAGCTGCACCACCCTTCTAAAGTATTGACGAATTATTTTACGTCTACTTTACCCTATCACCAAAGTAGAGCCTATTATCGTGTTATTTACATATATTTCCATAAATGCAAAAAACCAAAGGCAACAAATACCCTTGGTTTCTTGCATAATCTATTATGAGGGAGGAAATGATAATGGCTAATTATTTTTTTCAATATCCTCTAACTCTAGTTGTTCAAAAACTAAATCCTTTTCATCATCCTTCATTAACCTTGCCCTCCTTGGAGAGCGGCAGCCGCAGCATCAGCAATAGCTTGTTGTTCTACTTGTCCCATCTGTTGTTCTTGCATCATAGCATCTGCATCTTGTTTAGCTTTTTGAGCAGCCAATGTTTCTACTTGTCCTTTAACAGCTTCGTGCTGCTTTTGCTGTTGTTCCATCATAGCTTGTTTTTTGCTTTGCAAATACTCCTTAGTCTGTGATGCATTAGGATAATGCAATTTTTCCATCTTAGTCCAGTAGGCTATTAGAGTATCAATTTCAGTAGGATTGCCAAACGTTCCTAGCTGGAAGTTCATTAAAGTTTCCTGCCACATGGCAGCCCTATTTCCAGCAAGTGGAGCGGAGGTGTCGGCGGTAAACAAAAAGTTGTCATTCCAATACCAGTTTCCTGCTGCATCTTGTTCCAAAAAATCATACTTGTTGAAAGTTAGATATTCTCTTTTACCTTGTTTGTCCTCACTTAATACTGCTCTTTCGGTATCTGCATAAGCTAACATTAATTTGAATATTAATTCAAAAATCTTTCCATAAGCAGTAGCTTTCATCACTCTTTTACTCTCTAGCCTGCCTGCTGCTTGTGCTGCGGCAAACTCTTTGGCTTTACCAGAACGAGCGGTTGTGTCTTTCTTGCCTTGGAAACTGTCAGTAATACCCAGAATATCTCTTGCTTGATTATAAATATTGTCCATATAAGACAAGAAAGGGGTAATATCAGGGTGACAATCAACAGCACGAATATAATTTGCCATAGCCATATCAGACTTCTTAAGAGGGATATGGTACGCTTCTGTACCGTCTGTTTTAAATCGTACGTCAGACGGAAGAATTATATAAGAGCCTGCCGCCATAAGCATATCATTTACCTTTTGGCAAAGAATATTCATAGCGTTTTGCTGGTCTGCTATTTTATCCGCATCACTTTCGCCCAAAAATTGCAAAGGGTCAGAAATATTCTTTTGTTCCACTATTGGGTACATATTTGTTTTGTAATATGGAATTAATGTTGGTTGTTCTTCCGTCACTGGTTCGCCAAATTCCGTCAATACAGGTTCGCCATCTTCAAACTTAGGTTGCAAAGTAGAACCACCTATAGTAGTTCCATCATACCTTTGAATGGGTTCCCATAGTTCTTCATATTCTTCTACACCTTCCTTAAAACTATGCCCACCACATTCGGGGCAAGTGGGTGCTGTAGCTTCTTCCATATCAGTATTAACAAAGCCAAGCATAGCATTTGCTTGCAAGCTGTCGGTTTCCCCAAAATATAGTGCGCCACAATCCTTACACCGTTTCAGCCTTCTAGCTTGATAATCGTCTAAGTCCTCTAATACTTGGTCGTTTACCCAGCTAAACCTACCTATACCGCCATCATTATTTTTATAATAGCAAACATATTGAGTAAGCATATCATCAGCTTGGGTTCCTTCTTCGGGGTTTGCTCTAATATCAGGTTCTTCTTCTCCGTCCATATCTATGGTGACATTATATCTTTTCTCTAAATATTCTTTAGTTTGCGCAAATTTTAAAAAGAAATAGTCCATATCATCTATTCCAGTTATTACACCGTCTTGTGGTATGAGTTGCTTAGGGTGAATAATCTGCAAGACTATCTCTCCGTCATTAATGCTACTATCCCAATCTAAGTAATAAAAACCACTACCATGCAAAGGACATATTCTCTCTTGTATATCATTGGCGGCATAAAACTGAAGTCTTTCCTGTTCGTTTCTAATCATATTCTCTATTACTTCTGCTAATCGCTCGTTCCGTTCAGTATAAGAGATAACCTTAGGTACAGGTACACTAGAGTCTACCCCCGCTTCAATCAATTCTGCTATCATGTTTCTAACGTGTTTAGTTTCGTCTGGAATACCTGTACCGCCATGAGATACCATAGAGGATATAGTTCTATCCCCATTCCTCATTTTATCTCTGGTATCAATATCAGTTAAAACATCACCATAGGCTTGTTCATTAAGAACTAATAATTCCTGCCAATATTGTAGCTTTTCTTGTTTTGTGTTCCCTATTTCTTCCTTGTTCATTTAAAAAGGTTCCCCCCATTCTCGTATTATCTTAGCTTTGTTTAATTCGTCAGCGTTCCAATAGTCCTCCCACATATCATTAGTCCATACTATTTTTTCTTGTTTTCCTTGGGGTACATCATAATAACATATATCCTGCTGTCCTCTTATTTGGTGTGCAATCCCCAAGGCTATAACTAAATCGTCATGCGCTCCTGCCTCTGCTTCTGCCCTCATATTCTTCTTCGGGTTTCTAACAAAGGTTAGCATTTCCGATAAAGTTTGATAATCATTTACTATGGTGTAATCTTCCCTAAACGCTTTTACCAAATCAGCAATAAGCAAAGGTCTTGTCTTAGCATTGGTATTAAAGCCCCAGCTATGTCTAATACTATGCTCGAAATTATCTGGTATCTCTCTAATATACTGGTTCGGATAGCCTAGTCTTTCTAGTTCCTTAACAGGGTGAGTGGAAAAGTTTGTTTCTATACCAATTAAAGCTTTGTTATAATACATTCCTAAGCAATACATTTGCCTTGCATACAAGTCCTCATCATAGCTTTGTTTAAGTCTTGCTACCTGTTCGCCTGTTATGTTGTTTAATACCTGACCTGTGAACTGGTCAGAGCCTTCTCCTGCGGTATCACCACCTATAACATAGGGAATACGCCTGTCAACGTCTTTATATATAGCAATCGCACCATTAGCATTAGGCACGAAATGAATGTCAGAGATAGTCAAACCGTCATATTCAAACTCAAAATCGCCAATTTTTATGGGGGTAATATCTTCTTCTAGTCTTTTAGCTATTAGTTCGCCACTAAATACGGTATCGCCAGCAGTACCCCATTGGTTAAGGCAATAAACTCTATAGAAGTAAGGGTCTATATCCTTATAGCTTTCAAGTAATCGTTTATATTGCTCGTCTATAAAGCGGTTATCCTTATAAGTACTTTCACTTATAGTGACTTCGCTATCATATCTATCAAAGAAACGTCTTTTAAGCCAATGAACTACAGATATAGGGTTAAAGCTAAGCATTATCTGGAAATATCCACCAATAGGTTCGCCACGCATACGAAGGTCAAGTTGGAGAAAATCATCTTCTTCTATCTCACTTGCTTCTTCTGCCCATACCCCTGTTACTTTATTGATAGATTTTAGATGTTCTACATCATTTAAGCCGCAAAAAATGATTTCAGAACCATTACCAAACTTAATATTCATAGGGGTTTGTGTTTTAGACCACTCTATGTGCTTATAATAATTATCTAGGGTTTCTAATAACAGGTTATAGCAAGAATCTCTAATACTTTCTTTAGTCTTTCTTACTACCAACCATCTATGCCCTGACTCCGAAGAGCAGCGTTCTATTATTTTTCTTGCTACAAAATATGATTTACCAGAACCAGCACCGCCTTTTAATACTAAATACCTGTTGGTGTCGGCATACAAAGGCATAAAAACTTCGTTGGTAGTGTCACGCAAACCCTCCAACCATTTCGCTACCTCATATATTTTGTTTA
>OBLN01000905.1_pt1 | contig 10541 bp, 5 predicted proteins | sample 1519301 | NCBI WGS metagenome assembly OBLN01 (sample SAMEA2452533, study PRJEB22499) | sediment metagenome | reverse complement strand
CGCTGGATATTTTCGAAGCACTTTATACCTCAGAAATCTGCCAGGACTGGTCTGGTCTGGGCATGGTGGTTCAGGCTTATTCAAAACGAGCACTGCCGGTATTGGGCTGGTTGGATGCATTGTCACGTAAGCATGGTCGTCGTATTCCAATTCGCCTGGTAAAAGGTGCTTACTGGGATTCCGAGATCAAATGGTCACAACAGGCTGGCTTGAGCAACTACCCGGTATTTACCCGTAAAGCGGGTACCGATGTCTCTTATCTGGCCTGTGCTCGCTTTATCATGAGCACCAAAGATAGCTTCTACCCTCAGTTTGCAACTCATAACGCGCAAACCGTTTTCAGCATTATGGAGATGGCAGGCGACCGTCGTGATTTTGAATTCCAACGGCTACATGGCATGGGTGAGATTCTGTATGACAAAGTACTGGAACGCTATCCAGGTTTGAAATGCCGTATTTATGCACCAGTAGGAAACCATAAAGATTTGCTTCCTTATCTGGTACGTCGCCTATTGGAAAATGGTGCCAATACCTCCTTCGTTCATCAGCTGGTGGATAAAGCCACTCCGGTGATGAGCCTGGTTGAACATCCGTGTCTTGTGTTGAAACGTTACCCGACGTTGCACAATGATCGGATTCCATTGCCACCTCATATCTATGGTCCTGACCGCGTGAACTCAGCAGGTACTAATCTCCACATTAACAGCCAGATCGAGCCTTTTATGCAAAACGTACAACAGTATTTAGACAATCAATGGCACGCTAAGCCCATTATTGACGGTAAAGAAATTACCACTAACGAAGAAGCCGTGTTCTGCCCTTATGACAATACTCATCAGATCGGTACTGTCCATAAGGTCAGCGAAGAGTTGGCTTTAGATGCTCTAACCATCGCCCACAAGAACTTCATCGCATGGGATATGACGCCCGTCGAACAGCGCGCTCAAATTCTTGAGAAAATTGCCGATGTTTTCGAAGAAAACGAAGCGGAACTGATCGCATTGTGTAGCCGTGACGGCGGCAAGACTATGCAGGATGGTATCGACGAAGTTCGTGAAGCGGTGGATTTCTGTCGCTATTACGCTAACCATGCGCGTAAGGACTTTGGCCAGGAAATCACTCTACCGGGACCAACTGGTGAAAGTAACCACCTCTACCTACAAGGTCGCGGTGTATTTGCCTGTATCAGCCCATGGAACTTCCCATTGGCCATTTTCACAGGTCAGGTAGTGGCAGCCTTGGTTGCCGGTAATACCGTCCTAGCTAAGCCTGCCGACCAGACTACTTTAGTAGCTTATCGCGCAGTACAATTAATGCATCAGGCTGGCGTTCCGACTAGCGTACTTCAGTTTGTGCCTTGCCGTGGCTCAACCTTCGGCAAAGTGGTTCTATCGGATATCCGCATCGCAGGTGTTGCTTTCACCGGTTCGACCTCAACAGCACAAACCATTAACCGTACTCTGGCTACTCGCGATGGTATGTTGTCGCCACTGATTGCTGAAACCGGTGGTCAGAACGCCATGATCGTGGACAGCTCTGCGCTTCCTGAACAGGTGGTTGCCGATGTCATTCAATCAGCCTTCACCAGTGCCGGTCAGCGCTGTTCTGCCTTACGCGTACTGTATGTACAGGAAGATGTCGCAGATCGTATCCTGGAAGTGCTTTCTGGCGCCATGCAGGAATTGAAGCTGGGAGACCCGACCGATTTATCAACTGACGTTGGTCCGGTTATCGATGCGGTTGCGCGTGAAGAGTTGGCCGGTCATGTTGAGCAATTGCGTGCTACCGGCAATCTGATTGCTGAAACACCAATGCCAGCCGGTCTTGAGAAAGGCTGTTTCTTGGCGCCAACTGCCTTCTTTATCAATCATATCAATGACTTGACTCAAGAGTGGTTTGGCCCGATTCTGCACGTCATCAAGTACAAATCTAAAGAGCTGGATCAAGTCATCGATCAGATCAACGGCTATGGCTTTGGTTTGACGCTAGGCATTCACTCACGCAACGAAAGCACCGCAACTTACATTGATAAGCGCGCTCGAGTCGGTAACGTCTACATCAACCGCAACATGATTGGTGCAACCGTTGGTGTTCAGCCATTTGGTGGTCAGGGTCTGTCAGGCACCGGTCCTAAAGCAGGCGGTCCTTTCTATCTGCACCGCTTTGCTACCGAGCATACTCGCACCAATAACACCGCAGCAATTGGCGGTAACGCTACCCTGCTGTCGTTAGGCGATTAAGCCGTTTCAAGGTAAACTAAAGGGCATCACCATTTGATGCCCTTTTTTATTGCCAGCTTTAAAGCCTGCTATGGCTAAGCGTTATGGCCACTGCATTATGACAAACATTTCACAAGATTTTATTCAGCACATTGCGCAGCAGCTCAATGATCCAGACGCTTTGCAGGCTCTGCTCGACTATAGCCGGAAGCCGTTGCGCAAAAGTATTCGTATTAATTCTTTACGCGCAGATAAAGACACCTTGCTCAAAGAATGGCAACAGGCTGGCTATCAACTCGAGCCCATCCCTTGGTGCAGTGACGGCTTCTGGATTGATGAAGAGCATAAAGCCTTACCGGAAGGGTTTGGAAACTATCTGCCGCACCTGGCAGGTCAATTCTATATTCAGGAAGCCAGCTCAATGTTGCCGGTCTCTGCATTATTTGCCGCCAATCCAGAGCCTGAAATGGTGCTCGATGTAGCAGCCGCACCAGGCTCCAAAACAACCCAGATTGCAGCCCAAATGCAAAACCAGGGGCTAGTGGTTGCCAATGAGCTATCCGCCTCTCGCATCAAGGCGCTGTATGGCAACCTAGAACGAACCGGGGTCAGTAACGGAGTTTTGTGCCATTACGATGGACGCCAGTTTGGCGAAATGACCCCTCAAACCTTTGATGCGATATTACTGGACGCTCCTTGTGGCGGTGAAGGAACCGTTCGTAAGGATCCGGAAGCTCTGAGCAACTGGTCATTAGATAGCGTCATGGCCATATCAGAAGTACAGAAAGAACTGATCATCAGCGCCTATAAAGCTCTCAAGCCGGGCGGTACACTGGTCTACTCCACCTGCACTCTGTCGAAAGAAGAAAATCAGTTGGTGTGCCAGCACCTACTGGATCATTACCCCGATGACATGCGTGTTTTTCCGCTCAATCAGTTATTCCCGGGGGCCGAAAATGTTGCCACGAAAGAGGGTTACCTGCATGTCTACCCTCACCTGTTTGATAGCGAGGGATTCTTCGTCGCCTGCTTCAAGAAAAAGGAAGCAGCGGTAGAAGAAGAGCTGGCACTGGATAGCGATTTAGGCTCGCGCTTTCCCTTTAACAAACTATCAAAAAAAGACTACAACGAACTGGCCAAGCATTGTTCAGCTCTTGGCTGGCAACTGACTCCGATTAAAGACCAACTTTGGCAGCGCTCTAATGAGATCTGGTATTTCCCAGAGGGCATCGAAAAGTTGATTGGGAAACTCCGCATGGACAGGATAGGTGTTAAACTGGCAGAAAGTCATCGTAGCGGCTTTCGCCTGCAGCACCAGGCGATAACCGCTTTCGGTGATAACTTTTCCCAGCAGACCTATGAACTCAATAGCGAGCAAGCTGTCGAGTATTATCAGGGGCGAGATCTTTCAATCGCCAAAACTGGCTCCCTGAAAAAAGGCGAAGTTGTCATTTGTTATAAGGGCGTGGTTATTGGGCTGGCTAAGAATCTGGGCAACAAGTTGAAAAACTCCCTGCCCCGCTATCTGGTCAACGACACTCCTTTCGCCGAACTGTAATAGCAGAGACTTAATTAAGTGTGATGAACGCGATGAAACTTTTTATAAGATCGAGGATGAATAACTTGAAATCCAATATCAGCAGCACCAGAGCCGGTTTGCTTCTTCTTTGCCTGAGTTTTCTGATCTCGTGTCAGACGCTTGCACCTGAAAAAGAGAACAATCGCCTTCCATTATCGCCAGAAGTCACAACCGGCGAGCTGAAAAACGGTATTCGCTACTATATTCATCCCAATGGTAAACCTGAACAAAGAGCTTATATCACACTGCTGTTAAATGTCGGTTCGTTGCAGGAAGAAGATCATGAGCGTGGTGCTGCTCACTTTGTCGAACACATGGCATTTAATGGCTCAACTCACTTTAACAAAAATGACCTGGTCACTACTCTGGAAAGCCTTGGCATGAGTTTTGGATCAGATATTAACGCCTTTACCAGCTTTGATAACACCCGATATCATTTAGAAATTCCCACCGATAATCCGGATAACTGGTCAACCATCGCTTTGATACTTGATGACTGGATTACAGGTATCAAATTTGAACCAGAAGAAGTCGAAAAAGAACGCAAAGTCATTCTCTCGGAAAAGCGCGCTCGCAAAGGCTTGGGTGAGAGACTCTCCGAAGTACTGACCCCCATCAACTTTGGCGATGCCAGACATGGTAAAAGAATGCCCATCGGTACTGATGAAACCCTGAATGCCATGACCGCTGATGATCTTCGAGCTTTCTACCAGAAGTGGTATCAGCCACACAACATGGCACTGATCATTACTGGGGACGTCGAGCCTGAAAATGCCGTTAAATTTTTCAATAACACCATCGGCCAGATCAAACCTTCCAATAGCATCAAACCTCAGGAATATCTAATCCCAGCAAAACAAGAGCCTGACTTTGAAATCATAACCGATCAGGAAATTCTCAGTAGCTCACTGAATATTCGCTACCAGACCCCCAGCGTCACTCTGGATGATTATGATGCACTCTATTATCGACTGCTCAATCAGATTATTGTCAGCCTTTTCAATAAGCGAATGTATGAACTGGCCGACAGCGCAGAAAAGCCTTTTGAAAGTGCGGCGCTCGGTTATTCTCAACTGGGCAATGATAAATTATTGTTCAACTTTTCCGTCACACCCAAGGACGGTAATTTCAGCCAGGGTTACACCCGTCTCATTGAAGAAATTAAGCGCGTTGAACAACATGGGTTTCTAGATACTGAACTTGACCGCTATCGTAAGGAAGTACTTAACAGCAGCATGCTGGCCGTTGAAGATATGGATTCCATGCATTCAAGCCATCTAACTGACAAGTATATGTCGCACTTCCTTTATGGTGAGCATTATTTCTCAACCATTCAGCGACACGTGTTATTAGAAGTTGTATTACCAACCATAAGCACTTCAGATATATCGGCTCACTTTAAACAGCTGACTTCTAATCCACTGCACTCAACCATCGTCTATGCTCCGGTTGATGAAGCACCTGCGTCTGATTTGAAGCACAAACTTTATGCAGAGCTTGAAAAACCTGTGCAAGTTGAACCTTATGAAGAATCTGAGCTTGATGCCCCATTGATGGTGGCCTTACCTGAAAAGGGTAGCCTTGTTGAACAGTCACCAATAGAGGCAGTTGAAGCCACCAAATATCAGTTGAGCAATGGTGCGACCGTTATCATCAGACCCAGTGATTTATCCAATACTGAAGTATTAATAGCAGCCTATGCACCAGGCGGCTATTCACTTGCCAGCGAGCAGCAACAACGTTCGGCAATGGAGTCGGCGAAACTGGTCGCCTCCTCCGGCATTGGCAGTTACACACGGACCGATCTTGGAAAAAAACTTCAGGATAAAACCGTACAGCTTAATTTAAATGTTGGCCGTTACTATTCTCAGCTGTCAGCCAGTAGTGCACCCAAAGACCTGGAGCTGATGTTTCAGTTGATTCATCTCTACTTCACAGAGCCAAAAATTGATCCGGTGGTTGCGCAAAATTATAAAGAGTCAGTGATTCAGTATCAGCGTAATCGCCTTAATGACCCTGAACAGCGTTATGCAGATGAATTGCACTTGTTAGTGACTGATAACCATCCAAAATCACAGCCTTGGTCAGTCGAAGAAGCTAATGAAATTGATCCTCAGGTGGCATTAGATTTTTATAAGCAACGATTCTCAAAAGCGAATAACTTTACCTTTGTCATTACCGGTAATATCACAGCGGAACAAATTGAACCCCTGATTGAGCAATACATCGCAAGCCTGCCAGCAACCGATAAAACCGAGACTTGGCGCGATGAACAAATTCGCACAGTGCAGCGCAATATTCACTTTTCTCGCGATACCGCTTTAGATGAAAAGACTAAAGTTAATTTACAATTTCACAAACCTATTGAGAAGTACATTTCAGAAACTCGATTCCGCTTAGGGCTGTATGAAGAAATACTTCAACAGGAGTTGCAGGCCAAACTTAGAGAAGAATTAGGCGAAGTGTACTCTATTGGTGTTAATGCCAGCATCGATCGCTATCCAACTGAGTGGTTCAATCTGCGGATCAGTTTCAATGCCGAGCCTGGTCACGAAGAAGCTTTAATTAAAGTCATTGAAGAACTTATTGAGAAAAGCCTTAATCACCCATTGCCGCAAGACAAACTGGATAACATCAAGCAGCAACGACGCATGGCATTTGCCGAAGGACAACAAAGCAATCACTTCTGGTTGGGACAAATTGTTTTATATGAACGTGAGAATATTGACTATTATTATTTCACTCACTATATGGAACGCTTAGATGCTGTAACCGCTGAACAAATTCAGGATGCGGCCAACAGGCTCTTTAAAGACAGCTACCTGATTACCAGTATTATGCGTCCCAATGACGAAAGTAATCTTGCTGATAAAGCGGAACAAAAAACTGAACAGGCAATTACGGATTAACATCCGTCAGACCGGGGACGATAACTTTTTGTCCCTGGTACTCCACCAATAAATCATTTTCCAGAATATCTGAAATCACCATTCCTTTGGTAATGGTGTCGCCAATGCTATAAGCCTTGCCGTTGAGCATCACAAAACGGTCGTCTGGTTCTGTTGCGTATATGTGGGTAGTGTAAATCAGCGTTGGCCAATGGTCATGATCGATGGCGGCAAGAAACACAGGTTCGTTATTTGAACTTTGAGTAATCTGAGCAGGCTGTTGTACACTGGCATCATCCTGTACCACTTCGGTCACTGGTCTTGAATCAATAGTTTCGACTTGCTGGCGGGACTGTTGCCGTGTTTGCTGCTGCGGCTGAATCTGCACCACTGGCTGCTGTATCTCAAGCGGTGCCTTTTTAATAATAACGCCGGACTGATTGGTAGCCCTATCAGATACAGGCTCAGTCTGCTTGTCATTTACAGTGTTGTTTTTAGCAAGTGGTATGGCTGTTGTATTTTCGGGCTGAGATGCAGTTTGCGATTTGGTTTCTGCAATTGGTGACTGTTGATTATTAAGTGTCGACTGAGAAGTCTGTGATGTGGCTTCCTGAAGATTAGCTGGTTTTAAAAGCAACCAGATGACCACTGATAACAAAATTCCTATTACTACCAGCATCGGAATTAACCAACGTCTCGTTTCGTCATCTTCAACAAAGGCGGTATGCTGATGTTCACTATTCAAATTAGGAACATCACCATCTTTCTGACCTGATTCGGTTTTTTTAATCGCATCCAGTATATAAGACATTAGTTTTCCACCTGCAATCTTTCAACCAGCAATTTTGGAATACTCGGCTCAGCAACATTGTTAATCATCATGATGGAATGCTTACCAAGAATACCGTCTGAGATCAGGCCATGTTCCATCTGAAATAATGACAACCAGTCAGAAACCTGTTGTGAAAACACATTATCAGGTTCGATGGTGATCCCCTCCGACATCTCAATAAAATTCGTTAACCAGATAACTTCTGCACCACGGCCACCGATTCCAACCGGGCCTCTAAAGCCAGCAGGTTTTTTCCAGAACAGTCGGTAGTCACCAGTCCACAGTGGATTTAGCTTCTTGCGCTCAATCGTGACCTGGTTTTCACCAAACTGCATAACCACTGACTGCTCCTGAATCTCAATCAAGGTTCCCCAGAAATCACCACCTTGTGAAGTTGTGAATTTCAAGTTTGCGGGACGATTGAGCTGCCTCAGAAACTTCCAGTCCGTTATTCCCTGATCACAGCCTAACCCATAATTTGCGGCAAAACTGCAGGCGTCTGCGGACTGAAAAGGAAGGTAACTGACACCCCACAAAGCCAGCAAATTCTGACTGGCAATAGCGCCAGTCCGATCCCAGCTCTGCTCGCCCCAGAATTCCTCAGCCAGCTCACTCGGAGTTTTTTGAACAGTTTCATTGCTCTTAACTTCCAAAGAATCCTGTTCATTATTTAATGATATTGGAGAATCCTCAGTGCCCTGAACAACTTGCTGAACTATCTCCTGTTCCTGCTGCTGGAGTTGTGATTGTTGAGTATCATTAAACAAACCAAATGACCAGGCAGTAACTCCAAGCGTCAAACCTACCAGCAGGGTCGGCACGGCCCACTTCCAATGACTTATGGTCGAATCTTTTTGTACAAGCTCTGACCTGTCACCTAATACTTCAGCTATCGCTTTATTGACCGTTCGCACATCCACATGATGTAGGTTTTCAGCAAAGGCTCCTAACATTGCTCGGTCACTGATGACATTAATCAGACGCGGAATACCACCACTTGCCTTGTGAATCAGTTTAATAGCCTTGCCTTTAAAAACAGGACGCATAACACCGGCAATTCTTAAACGATGCTCAAGATAGGATTTGGTTTCATTTAACGATAAAGGACGAAGGTGGTAGCGAGCAGTAATTCGTTGTGCCAACTGACGGAGTTCTTTCTTGGCTAGCAACTCCTGCAATTCTGGCTGACCAATAAGAATAATCTGGAGCAGCTTTTTCTGGTTAGTTTCGAGGTTGGTCAATAAGCGTATCTGTTCTAAGACTTCGACACTTAAATTCTGCGCCTCATCAATCATGAGCACCGTATTCAAACCCTGTTCGTGGTTGTCCAGCAAACGACGGCTTAACAAATCGGTAAAGGTTTTTAAGCTCGACTCTTTAGGGTCATATTCAATACCCAACTCATCACACATGGTCGCCATCAGCTCAATGGCATTCAATTTGGGATTAAGGATATAGGCAAGGCGGACATTAGCAGGCAATTGCTCCAGCAGGCAGCGGCAGACGGTTGTCTTACCGGTTCCTACTTCGCCGGTCAGTAATACAAATCCACCACCGGCTCCAATTCCATACAACAGATGCGCCAGGGCATCGCGATGCCGCTCGCTCATGAAAAGGTAGCGCGGATCGGGCGCGATTGTGAATGGTGTTTCTTTTAACCCAAAGAAATCGTTATACATATCTGGCCTATTTCCCAAAGTTCCCTATTCAATATTGTATAGTTATTGTGCTTTGCCTATTATGGCTCATTATTAACCACCTCTCAATCTAAGGGATAGCGTGTGAAGATGCACGGATTTTTACTCACTTTTACTTTGATTATTACGCTCTGCTTCGCAGCGGACAGCCAGGCTTACGAAGGTAAAATTTACAAATGGAAAGATAAGGATGGCAAACTCCACTTCTCTGACAAGCCGCCTAAAGATCAATCCCTAAAAGTGGAAGAGCAAAAGGTCGACAGTAGCAAGCTCACTGTGACCAGCATGCCTCGCTCACAAAGACAAACTCCATTGACCGCTGGCCAATGCCAGTCAGCCATCGATAACCTGAAAAATACTGAACCGCTTTATCGTGGTGAGTTAGTCAAAAAGCTGGCGAAAAAAGAAATTAGCGACCAACAGTTTGCCCAAGGGCTCGCTAAACTCGATGATGTAAAAAGAATCGTAAACCCAGATAGTTGTAGAAATGCTCAACCTGAAGTCCGCTCTTTGCTAAACTGTATCGCACAAAATGAAGATGCCAGACAGTGTATAAAGTAGCTCGATAAGGTTGATATGCAAATCTATTTGGTTGGCGGCGCAGTAAGAGACAGATTACTCGGACTTAAGGTTGTGGATCATGACCATGTGGTGGTTGGTGCTACACCCGAGCAAATGATTGCCAAAGGCTTTAAAGAGGTCGGCAAAGACTTTCCTGTCTACCTGCATCCCAAAACTGGCGAAGAATATGCGCTTGCCAGAACTGAGCGTAAGTCCGGTAAAGGCTACAAAGGCTTCAAAGTAGACTTCTCGCCAGATATTACTCTGGAGCAGGATCTGATTCGTCGCGACCTGACCATTAACGCAATGGCTCAGGACGAGGACGGCAATCTTATCGACCCATTTAATGGTCAGCAGGATCTGCAATCAAAGCTATTACGTCATGTTTCTCCTGCTTTTGCCGAAGACCCATTGCGTGTTTTGCGTGTTGCCCGTTTCGCAGCCCGCTTCGCCCATCTAGGCTTTATCATTGCTGATGAAACCTTTGGACTGATGCAGGAGCTTTCCTTTGGTGATGAACTAAAACACCTCACTCCGGAAAGAGTGTGGGCAGAAACAGAAAAAGCCTTAGCTACTCAATCACCCCAGGTCTATTTTGATGTGCTGCATCAATGCGGTGCGTTGGCAGTCCTGATGCCGGAAATGGATTGTCTCTGGGGTATCCCCAATCCTGAGAAATGGCACCCCGAAATTGATACCGGCATTCATACTCTGATGGTCATAGAGCAGGCGGCGAAAAAAACAGCTGACTTACGAGTCCGTTTT
>OBLN01000904.1_pt1 | contig 10545 bp, 11 predicted proteins | sample 1519301 | NCBI WGS metagenome assembly OBLN01 (sample SAMEA2452533, study PRJEB22499) | sediment metagenome | reverse complement strand
ACTTCTTAACTTTATAAAACACTACTGCGGATTTAAAACCGTACTGTTAAAACCATATCAAAAAAGTATACAGTAACAGCTTTTTAATAACATCTACTATCTGACAGCTCACCCCTAAACTAAAAACGCTATCAGGAAAGATTAACACTTCAGAAAAACAGAGCATTTAAAGATTATATAAGCATTCTTAACGGAGGTTTATAAATGCTTTAACACTTAATAGAAGGATTAAAAAGCCCTTAACCATATGGTACAGTATATTTTATACCTTATATCCTGCCATACCAACGGCACAGCAGGTTTTTAAGATATTCGCGCTGACTATTTTTTTTTTTCATCTGTTACCAAACAGAAGGGCAATGTGAAGCAAATAGTACCAAAAATAAAATAAGCATCAATGTATAAAAGTTATACCATAAAGCAAAAAGAATTGGAAAAGCAGGAAGCAGTTTAAAGCAGTCCGCAAAAACTTTTTAAACTGCCCTGCGGATAGACCTTTTTTTGTTTTCAGGAACCGATACAATGAACAACTAATAAACCCAATACTATAAACGACATAATTATATTTAAGTCTTACGATATTAATAATGTCATACCATGTATATAAAGAAAATCAAACAATTCTTATTCTAACTGTCTAAAGGAATGTAAAGGAAACTTTACATTTTGTTAACTATTTCTAACATTGCTATACATTAGCACGATATTAATTTCTTTCAAATGAGCATATAGTTTAAATAGATTGGAACTAACCTATACATATGCAACCGGAAAATGTTGTATTTGAAGTTGAAGGCATAAAAATTTTAAAATGTCTTCGATGTGGTCACACCTGGCCGCAAAGGTTCCCAGACAGAGAGCCGAAAACCTGCGCGGGCTGTAATTCTATAAGATGGAATAAGCCCAGAGTAAGAAACGTAAAAAGAAAAACAAGAGAGGTTTAAACATGGATGAAACACTTAAGAATATAATTGTAACTGTTGATGTAGGCGAGAGAGTACCAGATTATTATTTCTTTCAAGCGGAGTCTTTTGAAGACTTAGAAAATACAGAACTGTATAGAAAAACAATGTCTGTCTATCCTGATGGGCTTGAAATGACCATTTACCCAAATGTGCCTTTAACTATGTTTAATAAGAAGTTAGAACAGATTAAGGAACTTAAGAAGGTACAAGAACAAATTACAGCCGAAAAGAACAGATTAATTAAAAAAGGATGCAAGAAGCTTGAGAAGCAGGGAAAGCAGGTATTTTTAATTGATTGGGACGGAGAAAGAATATATTACACGGACAAAAAAAGCCAAAGAGTATAATAATAAAAACACAAAAGAGAAAATAAAGAACAGGAAGCAGTTTTTTAAGTTTTCCGGACTGTCTAAAACTGCCCTGCGATCTGACTATATTAGAGTTAAGTATTCACCTCTTAATGATAGTAATAATTACCCCTATGTATATAGTCTTTTCGCTTGATGCTGTTAAGCCTTCCTTTCCTGTTTTCTCAGGATAAAGATAACATGAAACAAGCAAGAAAAAACACAGCAGAAGCACCGAACAAAGAAAATAAGTTGAGCAAGTACCCGGAAGAAATAAAAGAGCTTGCACGCCAATTATTAGAAGAAGGGGACGCTTTTTTATTCATGCTCGATACATGGAATTTAAGACACGTAGGAGACAGAAACTTAGGTGAAAACTGTTTATGCTCTATTGGATCAACTTATATTTTAACCTCCGAGAGAGGACTCCATATAAAGCCGAGTGGGGAAAGCGGAAAAGGTAAGAGTGATGCAATGGAACACGCTTTAAAACTCTTACCACCTGATAAATTTATATCCGGCAGTATGTCAGGAAAAGCTTTATTCTATGATAAAAACCTGAAAGCAGGAACTATAATTTACTCTGATGATGCAACCCTGAAAGATGAAATTGTAGCAACAATTAAACAAAGCACTTCTAAATTTCAAGAGCCTACAGTGCACAGAACAGTTAATAATCAAAAATCCGAAATCCTCCCGATTCCTGAAAGGTGCACTTTTTGGCTTTCGAATGTAAACGGAATACCGGATACTCAACTAGCTAATAGATTCTTACAGGCAGATGTAGACGGAAGCCGAGAACAGGACTTAAAGGTATATCAACACATCAAAGACAAAGAAAAGAAGCCTTACGAACAGGAAGAAGATGATTTACTTATCTGTAGATGTATCTTTGACATGTTAGGGGAAGAACTGTATATTATTAAAATACCCTTCGCTGACTCTATAGAATGGAGAAACCCGGACAACAGAAGAAACTTCGAAAAGTTTCTTGATATAATAAGATCAGTAACCCTTTTTAACATTAAACAAAGGCGTAAGATAGGAAATACTTATCTTTCCACTATAGACGACTTTAGAAGGGCTGTAAGCATCTATTCAGGGACTTCTAAGAGCAATGCAACAAACTTATCTAAACAAGAAATGAAGGTATTAGACTTCATCATAAAAAAGAATGAATATGATAAGCAGGGAAATTTAACAAAAACCGGACATGTAACCCTTAAAGAATTAATGGCACACTTAGAAGTAAGCAGACAAAGAGTAATAACTATCTTAGAAGGGGATGACAAAAAAAGCGGTATGCTTGAAAAAGTAGCAAACTTAAATAAGCTTGATCAAAGCACTACAGCAGGAGAAACCACCACAAGAGAGAACAGATATTCATACTCAGGTAAACAACTAGGATTTGAAATTTTTGATAGTGTTGCAGTTATTGACGAAGAAAAAGCAAAGATAGAGGAAGATGAATATATAAAAACGCTAATAGAAGAAAGTGTAACCCAGTGTAACCCCAGTGCAACCCCTGCCGAGGTTACAGTAAAAACAAATACAATAGATAGAATAAAAAGTAATGTAACTAAAAATAAGGAAATGAGAGAGAATAATAAATTATCTCCCTCTTTTTGTAATTACTCTCATTCTCAGGATTTGGGTTGCACTTCAGAGATTTAAAAGAAAATACAGCCTATTGATACTGATAAGCAAGTGTAACCCCCCTAAGTTACACTTGGTTACACTGGGTTACACTTCTTACTGATACTGTTTTTAGATAATTAAATCAAAATGGGAGATCATACAACGCCCTGCGGGCTACACCGCAAAACCTACGGCAAGTAAACAACTTAAGGAAAGCCCTATCGGAGTCTTTACTCCGCAGGAGGGGCGGACTGAGCCCGAAGGGCGGGCGGACTCACTAGACAGATTTGATAAAATCGAAAAAGAAACAACGGTAACAATATATACTATTTCAGGCCTCTATCTTTAAAAAAGTATTATATTTTTGGGGCTGAAGCTTTCCCGGCAGAAGCCCCAAAATATAGGATGTATAGAACCATGATAAGAAACAACCTCATACCTGAAATACTTTCCTGTAATGATGCTGAACAAGTCGAAATCTTCAGAGCACTTATCAAGTCCCCGGCAGTAAAAGAAGACCTTTTTTGCATGTTTAATGAGTTCATGGCAACCTCTGAACTTAAGGTATTGAAGAGGCTGTCTACTGTCGAGACTGTATTAGGCTTAAATGATCCTGAGGACGAAGACGAAGACGAAGAGCCAACAATACCAGAGCAGATAAAGAAACTCTCTGAGAAGATCGAGAACGCCGATATAAGACCACAGGAAGAGGTTAAACCAGACCTGCCAGTAATTCCGGAGACTACCTTAGAGCGCAAAGCCTGCGAACTTGTAGAGCACCTTAAGGTGAACGTAAAACCGAGGAATGACCAGGTATTCCTTAACTCACAGGAAATCTTTTCATTCCTTAGAACAGGACTACCGGAAGACCTGAGATTAAAAGATGTCAGGAATCCCAGGCAGGCAAAGAAGGACATACTAGAGAAAGCCGTTAAACTCTTTTCTGACTCTGTTATGATCATCACTAACCTATCAGGCAACAAAGTTAAAGGGATTGCTTTAAAACCGTCAGCAAAGCGTAGGTATACAGACGCTTATTAATGATTTGCAGGACGGAGAAAGAACAAGAATAAGGGAGTTTCAGGACAAAAGAAAAACTAACAGGACTATAAAGAAACAAGTTTCATCTTGTATATTATAGGTTTGTTCTCGATTAGCTGTAAGTGTGATTATAAATAAGATCAATTATAAGATCAATAACAAGATTCCTGAATTGAAGTTCCTAAAATGTGTATGTATCCTTACACTATCCATACACTTTTAACCCTGCCTTCCTGCCTGCCAGGACGGGCGGAGGAGCAAAGCGGACTATAATTCCGAGAGACTTGTTTAAGCTTATTCTAAGCCCTTTAGAGAGGACTTGATTTAATGAGGGACATTTACCCGGAAGGCTCCCGGCATGACCACAGGGATGAGGACAGGCAGGACAGGGACAAGATAAGAGGCTTCCTGAGAATTAACCTCTGATCCGGGACAGGATAAAATAATTATGCACGTCACCAGCTCGCCGATCCGCAAGACCAGGACTGAAATTAACTTCTTAAAATCAGTAACAGAGAACAACTTAATTAATTAAATTCTATTTTATAATAGTGCTCGACAAAGGCTCGACTGCCTAAAATTTCAGCTTAAGAACTTCTCATGTGCAACTGTCTAAACGTTTTTGAAATTGGCTCTATCGGACGGCAAGGCCACCCTATTTTCCCCCATATGTGCAACAAATAACTTTAATAATCAAATTACTCAAACTCTCTTTTTAACATCAGCTTACTTTTATTTCTCTCATCATATTTTTATAATCTGTCCGTGTAACTTTATATTAAAACGGTGATAAAATGGCAAGAAAGACAAAAATCACAGATGAAATAATAAAGATTTGTGCGGATAATATCAGGCTTGGGTTTTCATATACGGCATGCTCCAAAGCTATCGGTATCACTTATGAAACTTGGGCGAACTGGACTAAATACGGAAAGGAAGGAAAAGAGCCTTACAGCCGTTTCTATATCGCAATTCAGGAAGCGGAAGCCGAACTTATGCGGGAATGTCTCAACGCTGTTAAAATGTCTATGAAGTTGGGAGACGTAAAAAGTGCAATGTTTCTTTTAGAAAGGCGTTTCGGTTCTGATGGATACGGCAGGCAGTCACAGGTAGACGTAAAAGCGGAAACTAAGAACCTTAACGTAAACGTAAACGCCACGCAGGACGAAAACGAAAAGATACGCAGGGAAATTTTAAGCAAGCTTACCCCGCGAGAACTCACGGCAGGCTTGAATAAATGAAACCAACATTAGAAGAGTATGACGAGTTAGGCGCGGAATTATGCTTCCTATGCTCCCGCCTTTCCCGCCTTGCCTGCCTGATAGGGCAACAGGTAGGAGTTAGTAAGGATTCTTACAAGCACGCCAGAGAAGCCGCGAGAAGCTTAGATAAATGTAAATCAGTAACAGAAGACTTAATGTTTTATCATTACCCAGGACTACCGAGGGAGGCAATAACAATTTTTTACCGGCATCCCAAAAACCCCCAGGAACAGGAATAAATCTTTCCTTCCTGCAAACCCTATTCTTTTTTCTCCTCTAGGATAACCCTTTCATACTGCTTTAAATTCCAGCTATCTTTTCTCATTTCCTCTACAGACAAATTGCCGTGACATCTGAACTCTCCCTCGAATTTCCTGCAATTTGTATGATGGCATGAATTGAAGTAAATTTGATTAATTACTTGCGCATCGGTTTTTAGTGCGAATTTTGTTCCGAAAATTGGTGCTATGCTGAAAAGAAGTATGTAGAATCAACGCTCGCCGTGCGCTCATTATTTTTAAGAGGCTATTTTTTGTAAAGTTTATTTGATTTAGTGTTGTATATTGGCAGGTGTTTATGATTAAAGAAATTAGTAGTTTTAAAAATCAACTTTTATTTGTAAAAAACAGCACTCGCCGTGCGGTTATTTCTTATCTAGAGTATATCAAGTATAGTTGAGTTATTAGTAAATGCAGAATCACGGCAATAATTGTTGATTATTGATTGTACACTATTCAAAATATAGACTTTTGATTTTTTTGTTACCAACGCTCGCCGTGCGGTCATTATTTTTTTAGATGATGTCAAGTATAGTTGAATTATATGAAAAAATTGAATCACGGTATAGATGCTGATTTTAGTAACTGACTTGCACCACAACTGAACATTCATTTTTTATTACCAGCACTCGCCGTGCGGTCATTAATTTTACAGACTAACATACAGTGTATCTACGTTATGGTGTGTAATTGAATAACGGCGAATGTAGCTTATTATAGAGATTATCTCTTTTTTTACTTGATATTAATTTTTTATTATCAGCACTCGCCGTGCGGTCATTAATTTCAGAACTGCACATTAAGCCGAGATTAATTGCAACATTTTTTAAAATAACGGCAGTAGCTATTGATTACATGGATCTAATATTTTTAGAAATAAGCTTCTTACAAGCTATTACCAGCACTCGCCGTGCGGTCAGCAATTCTTCAATAATACAAGATCTTTTATGTGCCAATATTTCGTAATATTACTTGTTTTCATGTTTAAAGTTCTCAAAGATGGTTATACTAATTTTTGCCACCAAAATGGTGGTTTATTGGTGAAAAAAGGGCTTAAAATGCCGGATTGACCTACGGGTTTATATAGGATGTTAAATTAGTTGTTTTTGACTCAGGGAATGTACTGCAATACATTCCCTGAGATTCACTTAAAAGAGTACCAAATATGAATGCTATGAAATTGAAGTTCCGTAGTAATAAAGGCTCCGCCGTTGAAATAGAAATACCCATTCAGCTTATTTTAATCATTGTTGGGCTGATCGTAACGCAAATGGGACTGACGTTAACTGACTTTCTTGTCAGTTAATTTTTATTTTATTTCCTCTTTCTTTTACCTGGTAGCTGTATCATAGCCTATCACAACATTTTTTACAAAGATAATCGTCCAACATCGCCACATACTCTAAATTTTCTTTTCCAACTTGATAGTGACACCAATTACATATTCCAGCGTTATACATCTCCACGTCCTTCTTATATTCTTCCTCATCTTGTTTTAGAATCCGTTTAGCAAAATCAAAAGCGTGTTTTAAACTTCTATGGTAATTCGGCGACGTTCCATCGGTAATTTGACCACGTCCAATCCATTTTCCTGTATAATAATTATAAACATACATGTAAGAATCTATCAATAACCATATGTTATCCCCGTCATATACGAAAGGACTCTTTTCAATACTAAGTCGACGAAGGTGTTTGTTAGGAAATCTGAATTTCGTTACGTGTTTTATCTTTTGATGAGGACTCGTGAGCCAATTTAGTTCACGTTCTGGAATATCATACTCCGTTGCATATTTTAGCATTTCTTCAGGCTTCATTCTCTCACATTCTTCCCAATTTCTTTAATCTCCTTACTGTTCGCGTTTTTACATAATAAAATTTAGCAAAACAGTCCATTAATTTAGGAGGTTGTATCAGGCATGTATCAGCATCAGACGACAGTCTCTCAATAAGAGTGAAAACCGGGACAAAAATCGATAGGTTTAAAGATGTGTTTCCCCTCTTCCTTTTCATTAAAGGAGTAGGAAAAATGACCCAAATTTCGAAAGCTATTGCAATTTTCCTTGTTATTTTTGCTGTAGTCTTTGTTGCTGGATGTTCTGGCCAATCATCACCCCAAGAAAAAGAGATCGCGGACAGCACAGAGAACACAGGAGAACAAGCAGGGGAACAGCCTGACCAGTCCAAGGAATGGATGCAGACCACAAGCGCAGACGCTTTAAATGTATCAAACGCGGCAAACGAGCTTGCATCCGTTCTGAGCAATTCCGGAGATCCAACCCAAATCAAAGCCCTGACGCAGTACATTGAGACGGAAGCGGACACTGCCAGCTACGAAAGCGCACAATTTTATTATGACGATGACCTTGAGCCAGCAGTACAGAAATACGCTGATATGATGGGATCTTATGGAGCTTTTGCAAAGCGGATAGACATGTCTCTCGACCACATTAACGCCGGGGACACAGCATCAGCAGAAGTCACAATAGAAGACGCGGCAGAATCTCTGACGAGAGGAAACACGTATTACGAAGAATATAAAACGATGATAGAAGACTTTAAGAAAAAACACCCGGAGACAGCTTAATAACTGTCGTAACTTTCCTATTTTTTCTTTCTAATTTTTTGACGCGATACACATATACTTAAAACTGAAGGAGTCTTGACAATGGAAAAAATTTTGTTATCGGAATTATCAAGCGGAGAAGAAAGGGTATTCGAAGAATCTGTTAGACTTTATGAAGAAGCTAGCCGTATTGAAAAATTATTACTAATAAACCATGCAGTTCCTGGAGAAGATTATTCATTTTTGGATTTATTTAAATTGGCTGTTGAAAATATAAAAGCGAAAGAGATGGAAAATATAGCCAATCAGCTCAATAAGATTGAATATCAGTTGTATGACAAATGATTTTGAAAAAAGAGGGAATGATTCAAAAAATAAAATCTATTGGAAGGGAGTAAATTATATAGAAAAGTTTAATTTTCATTATATCTTTAATGTTTGCTATTCAGAAACAAGCATGAGAAGAGATGATAAAAGTTGGGTATTAAAGATATATTCGCCCTCAAGCCTGTTAAAAAAGATGAACGATTAGAAGGTATTGAGAGAATACTAGGCACTGATGAAGAAATTATAACCACTGTAGGCGGCACAGGTCAAGGAAAGTTAGCTGGAATACGTTTGGCTAAGGGTATTTTAGTATTGACCCCTAAAAGAGTTTTATTTTACTATACGTTTGGAAAGAAAAATGAGAACTATGGAGTAGAAGACTACAGTCTCGATGAAATAAGCAGTATTAATTTCAATAGATATGCATTAGCGGGATCTATTAAAATTCACTCAAATAACAATGTCATAAATGTTGTTGATATTCCACCGAGTGAAGACATTGAAGGTTTTGTGAAAGCTACAAACCAGCACATTGAAAAATATAAAAAACAAAGCACAAAGGCTTCCAATAATAACTTAGATGTCGCAGGTCAAATTGGTAAACTTGCTGAACTAAGAGATAAAGGAATACTTACTGAGGAAGAATTCACTATACAAAAAAAGAAATTGCTAGGATTGTAAGATTTAATTGACTTCTTTTCTTTCTTTTTTGTAATACTCCCTCCCATACTCCCTAAATACTCCCTAGCAATACTCCCTTCAGTACTCCCCGGTACTCCCCGCACTTGAGGCAACTATTCAGGGATTGCAATTACCCCTCCAAGAGAAAGACCAGAGAATACAAGACCTGAAGAAAGAGAATGAAAGACTAGACTTCTATGCCTTATACTTCAAGAGCCAGGACTACAAACGATTAGAGACGAGTACTAGGGAAGTTAAGCCAGAAGTACAGGATTACTCAGAGAAGCCTGCCAAGAAGCCCAGGAGGAGCACAGAGAAGGAGATCATTAAGAAGGCTTGCAGGTACTGCGGAGCAGAGTTTGAAACGGATAACCCCAGGCGGGAATACTGCGAACCAAAGCATAGAACGGCATATAACCGAGAGCAGAAGGAGCTAAAAGAATGATATACACAGAGTCAGAAAAAGCATTCTTCAAGTATCATTCAATGGGATACGGATTTATTGCACTGATAGAAGAATGATTCATCAGAAGGTTCTGAAAAATCCAAAGTGCAGGATTTCAGAGGCTTCTATTCAATACCTTATTGGTGTTGGAGCTATCACAAGGGATCAGGAAGCCCTGTATTATATGGGACAGGTTGAAACCGTGAATAGCATACTTAAAAACGCATACGAGAGCATTTAAAAGGAGTTAATACAAGCTCCTCTTTAACTGTCTAAATTTCTGAATATTTTTTGTAAAATTTTGTAGTCTGTATCCACGGTCTAAATTTTTCGACAAAGACTGGAACCGGTTTGGCTTTCCTAATATATTCATATGGAGATAATAAAATCACTGTAAATATCTTTTGAACTTTATAGTTTTACAAAGCATTTCTATCTTTTTATTTTTTCGCAGAACTTGCAGAGCGCAGGCTTTTTATTTATTCATGAATTCAATAACAGCAGGCTCTATTATTATTAAATTGTTATATGAATTAGTAATAACAATAACAATAATATTATATTAATATAATAATATTAATACACTATATATACCCTACATAACACACACACATATATACTATACTCTTGTTATGTATAGATATGTATGTATACGTATAGACATATGTGTATATGTATAGACTTACTGCACTGTATATTCTCTATACAGTATTACTTATATGCTATACAGTAATACTATGTATATGCTACATATGCGCTATACACATACTATATCATTAACTCTATGTGTAGGGCAGGGAGCACCGCACAGCCTGCCAGAGAGGGCAGTATAGGGCACGCAGAGAAGAGTAAGCCATGTATGCATAACTCACCCTGAGCACTGCCTGAGAGCGCAGAGAAGGGCACAAACAAAAAAGAAGAAGGGAATAGTTAGAATATATTCTTAACTATCCATATCAAGGGATACAGCCCAATATAAAACGCTATATAGAGAG
>OBLN01000903.1_pt1 | contig 10549 bp, 7 predicted proteins | sample 1519301 | NCBI WGS metagenome assembly OBLN01 (sample SAMEA2452533, study PRJEB22499) | sediment metagenome | reverse complement strand
GTACCGTGGTGATGAACGGCGTCTCCAAGGCCTACTCCATGACCGGCTGGCGCATTGGCTACTGCGGCGGCCCGGAATGGCTCATCAAGGCGATGAAGAAGGTGCAGTCACAGAGCACCTCCAACCCCGCCTCCATCTCCCAGGCCGCGGCCGAGGCGGCACTCAACGGCGATCAGGGCTGCATTCAGCAGATGCTCAAGGCGTTCAAGGAGCGGCACGACTTCGTGGTCGAGGAGCTGAACAAGATCAAAGGTGTGGAGTGCCTCCCCTCCCAGGGCGCGTTCTACTCCTTCCCCGACATGCAGGGCGCCATCCAGGCACTGGACGGGGTCAATGATGATGTAGAGCTGGCCGAATACCTGCTCAACGAAGCTGAAGTAGCGCTGGTCCCCGGCTCCGCCTTCGGCCAGCCCGGCTACATGCGCCTCAGCTTCGCCACCAGCATGGAAAACCTCAGCGAAGCGCTCAAGCGCATCGGCGCCAAGCTCGGTTACAAATAAGATACCGCGCCGAAGGGCGCTTTGGGGAAAAGTCAGCCCCCATTACTTCGTCAATCCCGCATGCACTTGACCGGAATCCAGCTGATTCGCCGACTGGATTTCCGGCCAAAGTCACACCGGAATGAAGGCATTGGTCTGCCGGTTTTTGCGAAATCCGGGTAACGCCTCGCCCCCTCCGACAAGATATTCTTACCGCTGAGGCGCAGAGCTGTTTGGATGACTGCCATTGCAAGCCGAAGCATTCTGGCTAGGATATGGGATTGCTTCATCGCTGTTACGGGGCTTTGCTCACCCTTCCCCTTCATCCATATCAGATATCTCCTACAAATCCGCCCATATATCCCTTACACATTGCAGGTTTATGTACTGTAAAGGGTTCGCTAGACTGCAAGGGCACATGGAGGTGGAAAGGACATGGATGTCAAACTCTCTTCAACTCGCAAGGCAGCCTGTAACGGCTACACCCTTATTGAGCTGCTTATCACTCTGGCGATTGCGACAACTCTGCTTAACCTGGCAGCCCCTGCAGGAGCCTTCCTCCTGAGCGATACCAAGGCCAGCACCACAGTCAACCATTTCGCCGCAGAGCTACGGTTTGCACGCAGCCACGCCGTCAAGCATGGCCATCATGTCAGTGTCTGTAAAAGTCTCGACCAGCAACGCTGCGATAATACCGGTCAATGGCGCGACGGCTGGATCATCTTTGTCGACCTTAACCGCGACAGGGCGAGAAACCCCGGTGAGCCGCTCCTGCGCAGCGGCTCACTCGATACACCAAACCTCAACCTGGAGTACCGTGCCTTTCCGACCGACAACTATGTGGTCTATTACCCTACCGGCAGAAGCCTCGGCAACGGCACCTTCACCTTTTGCGATACATCCGGGATCGCAGCTCCACGCGCGCTGGTGCTCTACAAAACCGGCCGACTCCGTGCCGATAGCCAGATGCCCGATGGCTCCGCCTTGTCATGCACATGAGCGTGCGTTAAACAGCACAAATGGACGAAAGCCCTTCTATCGTACCCTTGCACAGCAGCGCCGCAGTCAGACCGCTTAAGTATGCCGACACACAGATGCAAAGAGATAAAAAGTGACAATTTTAGCCCCTTCAGGTCTTGACCGGATCCGTCGTCGCTTGTAGTATACGCGCCAGTTGTTCATTCCCCCGTAGTTCAGTTGGTAGAACACCGGACTGTTAATCCGTATGTCGCTGGTTCGAGTCCAGCCGGGGGAGCCAAACATTAAAAAACCGGACTGGAAACAGGCCGGTTTTTTTTCGTTCATCGGCTTCGTTTGCTGGACCCTCACCAGCGAAAGCTGGTGGCTCAGGCCCATCCCTGGACCTGCCCCTGCGGGCGCACTGCGTGCGGCCCCTTTCACTCCCGGTAAAAGGGTCGAGTCCAGCCGGGGGAGCCAAACCCAAAACAACCGGACTGGAAACAGGCCTAATGTCGGTCAGTTAAGGAAGGTGTAATTGCGAGGAGCCTAAGCGACGAAGCAATCTGGCTTCGGTACGCATTGAGATTGCTTCGCTCCGCTCGCAATGACCCCTTTCTTTCTGCGGGTCTTTTGCTTAACTAACCGGCATTATGGAAACAGGCCGGTTTTTTTCGTTCATCGCCTTCGCTTGCTGGACTCTCTCCTGCGAAAGCTGGTGGTTCCGGCCCATCCCTGGGCCTGCGCAATGCCACGTCGAGACATTAACTCCAATCAGCCATCAAAGCTCCGTGTGGAGTACCACTCTTGAGTTGTCTACTCAAAGCCAAAACAGCGCCACGATTCGTGGCCGAGATGAAGAAACCGCCCTGGTAAGAAGAAGGTGGCGGGTGGAGACGATGGATGACCCATAAACACTAAGCTACATCAAAGTGACCGGTCACCCATCATGTCTGCGGAGGGGAGGTTTTCAGGGTCCTCACAGATATCCTGAATGGATATGGCACTTTACGCCCCAATCTCCTTGAGATAGGCGCGAAAATCCTCACTCAACTCCGGGTGCTTCAGGGCAAACTGCACCGTGGCCTTGAGATACCCGATCTTGCTGCCGCAATCGTAGCGGGTGCCCTTGAAGCGATAGGCCAGTACCTTCTCATCTTCAAGCAGGTGAGCGATGGCGTCGGTTAACTGGATCTCGCCGCCCGAGCCACGTCCGGTACGCTCAAGGTGGGTGAAAATCCGCGGCGTGAGAATATAGCGCCCTACCACCGCAAGGTTCGAGGGGGCCTGAATCGGCTTGGGTTTCTCAATAATATTGGTGATGTTGGCCACCTCACCATCATCCTCTCCGGTGCTGACGATACCGTATTTATCGGTCTCGGATTTCGGCACCTCCTGCACCCCAAGAATGCTGCACTGCTGCTCGGCGTAGAGGTCCACCATCTGTTTGACTACGCCTGTGCCTTCGCCATCAATCAGGTCATCCGCCAGCAACACCGCAAACGGCTCATTGCCCACTGCCGGTTTGGCACAAAGCACCGCATGGCCCAGTCCCAGCGCCTCCGGCTGACGAATATAGATGCACGAGACATCACTCGGCACGATATCCCGCAGGATCTGAAGAAGCTCCTTCTTGCCCTTCTTCTCCAGCTCGGTCTCCATCTCATAGTTCTTGTCGAAATGGTCCTCAATGGCCCGCTTGGCACTACTGGTGACGAAGATCATCTCCTTGATCCCAGCCTCGACCGCCTCCTCCACCGCATACTGGATCAGCGGCTTGTCCACCACAGGCAGCATCTCCTTGGGATTGGCCTTGGTGGCAGGCAGAAAACGGGTGCCAAGACCGGCAACCGGGAATACGGCTTTACGAATTGAACCCATGCGTAACGAAATCCTTACATCGCTTTAAAGTGTAATAATCATGCATAATATCAGGCGAAAATGTACCTTTTTTTGTGCTGGATAACAAATGTGGAAACTTACCCCTCTGCCATCCCGCTATCCATCCAACCAGGGTTTCGCAAGGCAGGCTCCAGCTCGATCCCAACAGATAGGGGACAGTGCTCCACAGCATGGTCTATTCAAGACCGAACAGAGGCAAAGATCACCACCACTATCCCTTGTCTTGACCAGCTTGTGACAATCCTCGCTGACAGTTGAAGTGCATTGCTGCTACAATGCATTCCCAAATGGATATTTAATTTCAGTAGGTTACAGCAATAATGCAGATTCGGTCACTTGACTCTTCCTTTGTCTGGCTCCACCGGGTACTGGATATCGCTGTACCCATGGTACTGCTCTATGCCATCGCCATGTTTTATGGCGCCCAATGGCACGATCGCTACTGGACCATGGCCCTACTGGGTGGCCTGGCCCTCACCTTTTTCAACCAGGCAACAGGCGTTTACACTGGATGGCGCGGCCGGAGTCTCTTTGCCGGGTTCAAAAAAGTACTGCAAGCCTGGGCTCTCACTTGGGTATTTCTCATCGTCCTTGCCTTCCTTTTTAAGGACAGCGCCCACTTCTCGCGCGTAACAATCACGCTGTGGGCAATCATTACCCCTGTTGCCCTGCTAGTCTACCGCTTTTTTATTCGTACCTTGCTGGGCAGGCTCCATACAGCAGGTAAAAACACTCGCCGCGTCGCCATCATAGGGGCAGGCGCATTAGGTGAGCGCATCGCCCAGACCCTGCAAGAAGCCACCATGCTTGGGTACAAAGCGGTTGCCTTCTACGACGATGACAGCAATAAGCACGGCAGTATCATCGCCGGTGTACCTGTAATCTCAAGTATCGATAAACTACTTGCCTCAAGTGACTGCGAGGTTACCTATGATGAGATCTACATCGCCCTTCCCATGCGTGCAGAAGTGCGCATAAAGGAAATACTTAACGCCTTGGCCGACTCATCACTGACCGTAAAATTCATCCCGGACTTTTTTAGCTTTGATCTTCTCCACTCACGGCTAACAGACATTGGCGGTATCCCAATCATCAGTGTCTACGATAGCCCGCTGAACAGCGCTGGTAATGCATTTCTAAAACGCATGGAAGACATTATCTTATCCATGCTCATTATCACTACAATATCCCCCCTTCTCATCATGATCGCTGCAATGATCAAGCTAACATCTCCCGGTCCGGTTATATTTAAACAACGACGCTATGGGATTAATGGCGAAGAGATGACGATCTACAAATTCAGATCAATGACAGTTTGTGACGATGGCGAAAATATCACTCAAGCGACAAAAGGTGACGTGAGAATCACCAAAGTAGGCGCATTCTTGCGCCGAACCTCACTCGACGAGCTACCCCAATTCTTCAATGTACTTGCCGGGAATATGTCGATAGTCGGCCCCCGTCCTCACGCCAGCGCTCACAACGAGCAATACCGCAAGCTCATACCCAAATACATGCTGCGCCACCTGGTCAAACCGGGGATCACCGGATGGGCACAAATTCATGGTTGGCGTGGTGAAACTGATACTCTGGAGAAGATGGAAAAACGAGTAGAATTTGACCTGCACTACATCGACAATTGGTCACTATGGCTAGACATAAAGATCGTACTGTTGACGTTTATTAGGGGTTTCGTCAATAAAAACGCTTACTGATGATCAATTGCCGAAACGGTTCGCAGAAATAAACTTAACCCTTTGCATAAGGCCCATCCCAGAACCGTCTGTGCATACTAAACTCTTTCTTTAACCCAATGGGAATGTGCCTTTCCAGCAAACCTAGCTTATAGCCTAGCAGCTTCATTGCATTTCGAAGAATCGACGCAGGCCACAGATACCAGCGACGCCAGCCCAGAAAACATAACTCTGACATCACGTAACGCCGCCCTTCACCACCAGCCTGGCCGAATTCCTTACGGATCCATGCTTCACGCGCATGAAAGACGCCAGTGTCGAAATAACGACGAAACTCTTCCATAATCGTATAGTTATGTGAGTGGTATGCACAGGCATTACCCGCATACGCCACTTTCCAACCATTCAATAGCATGCGTGCTGCCACGAACATATCCTCTGACAGGATAACGTGTTGAGGAAAGCCACCTGCTTCCAGCAGAGCCTCACGGCGATAGGCCGCAAACGAATTGGAAATAAAGGGTGTTTTAATCCCAAGTTCTAATGCATCATCTAATGATTTGATACGCGAATCAGGCGGATAGTTGAACAACCGGGCATGTGTAGCCAATTGGCCTGCATCCAAGTGAGGAAGTTGACGGCCACAGACAGCCCCCACCCCATTATCAGAAAAATAAGCCACGATATTCTCAAGTGCCCTGGGCTCGGCAAGGTAGGCATCCTGTGTAAGAAAGACAAAAATGTCGAAATCATCATGAGTATCGATCATCATTTGCCGCGTTCCGCCGTGATTAAAACTCTCAGGCGAAATCTCAATAAGTTCAAAACCGTACTGGCGAATCAATTCCTGAGTGCCGTCACTAGAGGAAGAGTCAACGACAAAAATTGACGCCCTGATACTCTGTTCATCCAAGGAAGTGATTAGCAAAGGAAGAAATGACACGCCATTATATGTTGGAATAATGCAGGCTATTCTTGGATGAGCGTTATTCATAGTTTAGATAATCAAAAATAATAATAAAAAAAGGAAACACACCACACAGTGGAGATAACAACCTATAGCTTGTTATTGACACCATCGACCACCCGATGAACTACAATACGAGGACACAGAAATCCATTTTGTAATGATAATGCTTGTCAAAAATGACAAAAAATTACAGCCAAAAGGGCACCAACGTCCCAAGAAAAAAGTAGACATGTAGCAGCCAATCAATTCGAGAAAAAGTTAAAAATTAATGTTATAGGATAAATACTCTCCCCCTTTTTGAATCCTAATTCACACCAGTCAGTCATCCTGTAGGAGTGGCTTCCAGCCGCGAATGAGCGGGGTCGAGTCAAACAAATCGCGGCAAGATGCTGCTCCTACACACCATCTTTTGCACCCCCAGATCCTCCTACTGACGTAACTTTCGGCACAAGGGAGGAGTAATTACGTTATAGAAAAATTAAAATGGCCGACGCACTTATAACTTCTCAGTTCATTCAGATAGAATACGCGCACATAAAGCCTTGGAGTCACACAAAAAGGAACAATGCGAAATTTCGCATCACACCGTGCTTAGTCATGCCATTTTTAAATAGAAAATAACGCCGGGCAAGCCATGACATTGACGGAAGCGTAGCAAATTTTTCAAGTATGATTCTATCTTCCGTTTGAAGCAGCGCACCATATCTATCTAAAAACGCTATCGCCTGTAGCCGAGAATCTTCAATAGAGCGACGAGTCAAACTAAGGTCCCTGCTTGACAGCATCTCAGATATTCTTTCAATAAAATAGCTAAAGCCGTATTTTTTAGCTCCCACGCTGTTTGATCCATGCTGCCGATATCGGATAAGCGTCTCTGGAACCGAAACGATGCGCCCAAAAGCTGCTGCAACTAAACCAACCCACCAGTCATGCATAATTGCTGAATCTGGCACTTTCCCAGCCTGCATAACAAGCTTGCGATTTATCATTACAGCACAACCAGTAATCGTGTTCTGGATAACAAGATTTGGCAAGGTATTTCGCGAGACATCCAAACCCTGAAATTGCCAAAAAGATGGTGCGATCCTATTAAGGTTTTTATCGACCACTTCCAAATCACATTGAACCAAAACCGGCGCACCTGGATTTAATCTCTGTTGCTGTAACATTTCATCGTATAGCCGCTGAATTTTATTTGGCATCCAAATGTCGTCTTGATCGGCAAACAACACATAATCTGCATCTGAGGCTTTCATTAATGCAGAAAATGACTTTGCCGGACCAACATTCCCTTCGACTGCATCAAGGAAATGCATTCTTTCTTTGAAGTATGACTTATACTCTTTTAGTATCAATAAAGTATCATCAGTAGAGCCATCATCACGAACTAAAACTGTAAAGTTTCTATATGTTTGATCCAGCAGAGAATCTAGAAATTCACGAATATATGAGGCGCCGTTATATGTAGAAAGCAATACACTTATCTGCACAATATAATTACCTAAAGTCACTATAACATTTCATATACACAAAAGATGTTATGAGAATAAATTGAACTACAGTTCTCACCATTGAGACACTAACAATCGATAACGAATCCTTGAAATACTTGATATGCATCATGCTAAGCTGAAGGTACGTAATGAATATATAATCATGATTATTGTGCTACCGAGACCATTTAACCCAATAACGATATAAAAACGGAAAAATATACTTGAGTGTATCCAAAATAAGATATAAATCGTTTTTTGTCCGACAATCGAGCATTGACCTAACTAGTATAGAAAAAGCATTCTCCCCATTAGCCAAAGAAAGACGTCTTTTTCGAATCTTTAAATTTCTTTCAAGCTCATTATACAATTGTCTGTATTGTAGCCTTTCAGGATCTGCCTTAGACAAATCGACAAGATTTTGCATAATATCGCTTATATATCTTTTATGTATTACTTTAGAGACGCTAAAGAGAATTTCGTCTGCGTCTTTGGACTCAACTTGAGAAATGCCGCCTAATCTATATTTAACCAGAGGAACATCAATAAACTTTATCCCTCCGCACAATGCGGCACGAAAACCGATAGTCCTATCTTCGTGCGTAACGTTCGATTCCAGGGGGCCGAACTTGTCAAACAATCGAACAGTCCATGCTTCTGTAGCACCTACAATCACATTATTGTTGATAAATTCAGAAACAGAATTAAACAACGGATGATCCGAGTTACCGACGCTTGTGACTTCCCCGTTAGTTTTCATTTCAAAGTACTTTGAATGAAGCATGTCTGCTTTTCTCGATGTCGAAAGCCATTCTGTCACAATAACCTCAGTCCTTTCTGGTAGAGATATATCGTCACCAGCGGAAGCAATCAAAAGATCCCCACTCGCTATTTCTGTAATCCTACTAAAGTGTTCACCAACCCCTAAATTAGAATCATTTCGAAATATTTTAACTGTATGAGGTCCAACGTAATTGGATAATTTTTTTTTAATGATCTCGAAGGTCATATCCGTTGAACAATCATCTGAGATAATAATTTCTAATGGTGCATAGGTCTGCGACAAAGCACCTTCTATTGCTTCTTCGATATAAGTTTCTTGGTTGTATGAAAATACAACAAATGTAACCAATGGGTTACTTTCTATATTATCCACACTGCACTCTCACATAGACTTGAGTCTTATTTACTTCAAACCCCATAAAACACTCAAAAATCATAAACTTAAACAAAAACTTGCTTAATACGACTAAGTAATCTAGCAAAAACACCAGTCAAACAAATTAGTTGATTTAATCTCCATAAACTGTGCCCTGCAAAACTCAACGTCATTAGACAGCCAAGAACAAACGTTGCGTCATTCCATTGATAAGATGACAGTAGTAAAACAGCTGATGAAATAGCTAACAATGAAAACATCACAACATCCCTTTTGTTCGATGAGTGATTTATAAGCCGCCCGACAAGAAAACGAACCAAGCCAAGTTGGACAACATATGCGGCAAAAAAACCTACCCCCACGACAAGTAAACCTATTTCATCCATACCAAACCACAAGCTGAGCAAATAAAGTACATTCCAGTTAAGTTGAGTGGCAACAAACAAATCACCGCGCCCCAGAGCGAGCACGATAAAGCCCATTGGCCATGCGAAAACTTTAAAAATATCACCCATCACTTGCCACCGTAATATCTCGGCAGCAGGAGCAAAGCTTTTTGCATAGAGCAACTCGATAAGAAATGGTGCAAACGTCAGCATAGCTAATAATACAGGAGAAGCCATCAACAGCCCCATCTCCGTTTGTTCATTAACTAGTCGTTTAGCCCGCTCGGGATCTTGGATTGCCTCGGTGAGTCTAGGTAAATAATCGGTCGCCATCGCTCCAAGAACAAAACCTATATATGTCATCGAAATAGCCCATGAAGCTTGAAAATATCCACTTGCATCCAGGCCGAGCTCTCTCATCACAAATGCTCTCGCGATGAGTTGCGTTACCAATGTAATTAACGCCGCTGCCATGACGGGGACACCCAATCGCAACATGGTTTGCCATTCTCGTATGATGGTACTTAAGTCGTGTTCAACTCCTTTTTTTGGTAAGCGAGAGGCGTACCACGTTGCAAAAATAAAGCTGCTCATTGGTGCACTTATCACGAACCAGTGTATACCATCTTGACGCTGCCACCAGATGATAAGTACACCAATTATCAAGCCAGAAAGAGATGATAATATATTTACTCGAGCGATATCCCCGATACGTCTCAACCCTTGCAAAACAGCCATGTGTGAGGAAGCCAGTAGCGAGAAAATTAACCCTGCACCTAACCAACCAATTTCCTTAATGTGTGTGGCATCATGAAAAACCAGTTCTGAAATTGGTTCACGTGCTAACCATAGTAGTGCAACCCCAATACTACCTAGTAGTAAGTTACCCCAGAGAAGTGAGCGACGAACCAGTGCCAATACATTTTGATCACCATTTGAGGCAGCTATTTGACGAACACCACTAGTGTCCAGGCCACAACCTGCGAAGGTATGGGCCGTATTCATAATGCTCTGATATAACCCCATAAGGCCAACACCAGCCGGACCCAGCAACACTGCAAGGAATTTTGTTTTGATTATGCCGATCAGGATACTAATGATCGATGCACTACCAATAATGGCACTAGAACGGAATATTTGGCGGTGGGATGTCAAAACATTAGCACTCTTTAAAAATATGTAATGGCAAAAGCCTACCTGTGCAGACGGTTAGATTTATGAAAAAACAATTCTTAATAGCTAGTTCTCAAACAAAGGACCGAAAACACGATTATATTTACATAAGTGTGTTAGATATAACCTATGCAATATATTTCATTACTCCTGAAGCTGCCATAACTGTAGTTTAAAAGATGTAAACTATAGCCATTATCAACCGGCACCCTAATAGAAGAGGGCGTTCAAAATTCTGTGTCAGCCTAAGCGGTTAAATTGCCAGCACGTTATCCAACCGGCCTTCAAAATATATTGCCAGCTGGGACAGCGTCAAGTTCCAGTTTTGAATCGGCA
>OBLN01000902.1_pt1 | contig 10553 bp, 14 predicted proteins | sample 1519301 | NCBI WGS metagenome assembly OBLN01 (sample SAMEA2452533, study PRJEB22499) | sediment metagenome | reverse complement strand
GCGATAGCGGCCAGAATACCGATAATGGCGATGACGATCATGAGCTCGATGAGCGACTGATTAAAAAAAAACCCGCCCGCGGAAGCGGACGGGCTTTCAACACATCGACTCAGACGAGCTCTCAGAGAGCGCTCATAGTGATGCCGGTGGGGACAGCATCCACAACAGAAGCTGTCTTGCCCACATCGATGATCACAGCATACTTGTCGCCCTTGACGCCCTTGATCTTGCCGACCAGGGTGTAGGCGCCGTCGCCGTCGCCGTCGAAGCCGACTTGAGTCAGGTTGCCGGACATATCGCTCCACTCGAAGTAGTTAGCGGAAATAGTCTGCAGCATGGCCAGGTCCTGAGGATAGTCACCCGGGAAGTCCATGGATGCATAGGATTCCATGGCCTGGATGAGGGACTGCATAGTGGCTACAGCAGCCCTTTCTGCGGCTTTCTCACGCACTCGGGTGAAGTTCGGGATCGCGATAGCGGCCAGAATACCGATAATGGCGATGACGATCATGAGCTCGATGAGCGTAAAACCTTTCTTATTCATAAAACACCTCCCTTTCTTTGCTTACATTTAGTTAAGCAAGTATCGTGCCAGAAACCAATTTTCCGGCAACTTCCACGATAACAGCAAATTATAAAACATCACGACGGATCTTTTTGTCTCGGGGTGTAACCGAGCGCTCCGGTTATGCCGCGTAATGTTACCATAAGTTACATCACAGCTCTTTCCAGCTGGCGATGACAGGTTCTGTAGTGACGAATCTGGGGCTTTTCATGGTATCTGTGTAGAGAGCCCAGGTGTCTTTGTTGATGGCCCGGACCTTGGCGGCGATGGTGTAGCTTCCGGTGGGGGTCCCTTCAAAGCCCAGCATCTCAACCGTCTCGCTTACCCGATCGATCTCCAGATAGGGGATGATGACATCGATGAGCTCATCCACATTCTGGGGATAGGAGAACTCCAGTTCCGCCGAGGCGTAGGCTTCCAGCGCCTTGAGGACCGCCTTCAGGGTGGCGGCAGTGGCGTGGATGGCGCTCTTTTCCCGGACCCGGTTGAAGTTGGGGATGGCGATGGCCGCCAATATGGCGATAATAGCGATAATGATCATAAGCTCAATAAGCGTGAAGCCGCTTTTTTTCATACACAACTCCTTTGTTTCTAAAATGATATTATAAGTGTAGCCGAAAATAAGCGCTTTTCAACAGAAAAGAGAGATTTTTAGGAATATTTTTTCTTTTAACCGATAAGAAGAAGGCTATAATGGAAAGGGTGGAAAAGTAAAGTCGTATGGGAGGTGGATTATGGAAGGATTGAAGGGGAAGGTGGTCTTCATCACAGGAGCCAGCGCCGGGATCGGCCGGGCTTGTGCTGCTCTTTTTGCCCGTGAGGGAAGCGATCTCATCCTGGCCGCCCGGCGGAGAGAGCGTCTTCTCTCTCTCAGGGAGGAGCTGGAGGGAGAGTACGGGGCCAATGTCCTCACTGTGGAGCTTGATGTCCGCGACCGGGAGGCTTGCGCAAAAGCTGTAGACGGGTTGGGAGAAGAGTGGCGGGCCATCGATATCCTGGTCAACAATGCAGGGCTCTCCCGGGGGATGGAGAAACTTTATGAAGGAGATATGGACGACTGGGAGGAGATGATCGATACCAACATCAAGGGACTCCTCTATATGACCCGCCTTGTGGTTCCCCTTATGGCCCGACGCCGCAGAGGGCATATCATCAACATCGGCTCTATCGCAGGACACGAAGTCTATCCCGGGGGCAATGTCTACTGTGCCACCAAGCATGCCGTCCATGCACTGAGTAAGGGACTGCGTATCGACCTGGTGGATACTCCTCTCCGGGTGACTGAGATCTCTCCCGGTATGGTGGAGACGGAGTTTTCCGTGGTCCGTTTTCACGGAAATACGGAAAAGGCCGCCCATGTCTATAAGGGGCTGACGCCTCTGACGGGGGAGGATATCGCCCGCTGTGTGGTCTGGGCAGCTTCCCAGCCGCCCCATGTCCAGATCAATGAGATCGTCGTGATGCCTGTTTCCCAGGCGACGGCGACCATCGCCCACAGGAGGAATTAAATGGGGTAGCCCTGGTACTTGCCCTTCTGCAGGCGGTTTCGGCCCTGATCCTTCCGGGCCCCCAGCCGCTCCAGGAGCATGACTACTGCGGAGAAGCGGCCTTATCCTATCTGCTTGCCGTGGAGGGACGCCTCTACAGTCAGGAGGAGATCCATGACGATCTTCTGGGGCTTAAAGGGATCATGCGCGGGGCCTACAGCCGGGAGATCACCGAGGCGCTTGAACAAAAAGGGTATCGTTTGAAAGGGGCTGAAGTGTATAAGGAAGAAGAGCCGCGGGCCTTGACGGACGAAGAGGCGCACTCTTTGGGAGAAACCTTCCGCAGGGCCCTGGATAAAGGCCATCCGGTGTTCATCGGGTGGTATCCCTGGATTGACCGGCAGAACGGCAAAAGAGGCCATTTCAGTGTCCTGGGCGGATATGACGGAGAGGACTTCTTTATCTATGACCCCCGTTACGGGGAGGCTGTTTTAGTGATTTCGCAAAAAACCCTGGCGGATCACCTTCTGCTTCCCACTCTGGACCGTACAGCCTGGGGGATCTTCTATTTCTATGTGGAGCAGGCGCCATGATCATCTTCTTTTTCGTCGACGGGCTGGGTATCGGGAAAAGAGACGAGTCCAACCCCCTCTATGTAGGAGACTTTCCCTTTTTCGACAGGATCTTCCGTAAACATACATCCTATGTGGATGCGGTGATGAATGTTCCCGGGCTGCCCCAGAGCGCCACAGGACAGACATCGATCTTTACCGGTTATAATGCCGCCCGGCTCCTGGGATGTCACAAGGAAGGGTTCCCCGGCGGACGTCTTTCCGGCCTTATCAAAAAGGAATCCCTTTTCAAGAAGCTTCAGGACCACGGTTACCGGCCTACTTTTGCCAATGCCTATCTCATCGATGATATGGAAGCTTTGAGCCGCCAGCGGTTTCTCTCGGTGACAAGCCTTATGGCCATGACCACAGAAAAAAGTGTCCGAGGGTTGAAAAAGCTTTCCAAAGGAGAGGCGGTTTTCCACGATATCACCAATATCTCCCTTGTGGACGGGTCTGTCCCAAGCCCCCAGCAGGAAGCCTTCCTGGAGCGCTTCGGCAATATCGTCGACCATTCCCTTCTGAAAGAGGTACCCCTCATCGACCCCCGGAAGGCGGCTAAGAACCTCTATGCCATTGCCCGGAACTACCATGTCACCCTCTTTGAATACTTTCTCACCGACCGGGCGGGGCATGAGGGGGATATGGAACGGTCCCTGGAGATCCTGAAGCGTTTGGAGGTCTTTACCGAAGCCCTTCTGGGGATGATGAACCTCAACCGCCAGACTTTTATCCTCACTTCTGACCACGGGAATATAGAGGACCTCTCTGTCCCGACACATACCTATAATCCGGTCCCGTTTACCGTAACCGGCCGGGGGGAGCGTTATCTGAAAGGGATCTCATCCCTTTATGAGATCACCCCGTCTATCATGGAAAATATCCATTATCTCTTATAGAGTCTTTTTTCTTGACTTCTCAACCCGGTTTGGTATGATGAGAGCACATAAAAGCGGGAACGCCTGTTCCTCACCGTATCGGCCCGAAAGGCGCTGACCGGTAAAGAAGAAGATTTCGGACAGGCGGGTTGTTTATACCCGCTTTTTTAATTTAAGGAGGTGTGTTATCGCTAAGGTATCGGGCAGACGAAATGAAAAAGAGGATGCCGTACGGATCAATGGAGCAATCAGGGCACGGGAAGTCCGTGTCGTCGGGCCGGAAGGAGAACAGATCGGGGTCATGGGATCCCGTGAAGCTTTGTCTTTGGCTGAGGAGAAGGGGCTGGACCTTGTGGAAGTGGCTCCCAACGCCAGGCCTCCTGTGGTCCGGATCATGGATTACGGCAAGTTCCGGTATGAGCAGACAAAAAAGCAAAAAAAGAACAAAAAGAATGTCATCCAGGTCAAGGAGATCCAGTTCCGCCCTAAAACGGACATCCATGATTATAATTTCAAAGTCCGTCATATCCGGGAGTTTCTGGAAAAGGGCCACCGCGTCAAGGTAGGGGTCTATTTCCGGGGGCGGGAGATGGCTTATCTCGACAAAGGCAGGGAGATCCTGGGCCAGGTCATGCAGGAGCTGGAAGATGTGGCCAAGATCGAGAAGGATATCGACCAGGCCGGGCATTTGATGTTTTTAATCGTATCACCGAAGAAATAGAAAGGATGTGTCGAAAATGCCTAAGATCAAAACACGAAGAGCCGCCGCAAAGCGGTTTCGGGTAACCGGAAGCGGGAAAGTTGTCCGTAATAAGGCTTATAAAAGCCACATACTGACAAAGAAGAGCGCCAAAAGGAAGAAAAACCTTCGTCAAAGCACTCTGGTGGATAAAAGCGATTACAAGAGGGTCAAGGATATGATCCCTTACAAATTCTGACAGGAGGAGACAAAGATGAGAGCAACAAGCGGAGTCGCAAGACGAAAAAGGAAAAACCGTATCTTCCGTGCGGTAAAGGGCTATTGGGGTGCAAAAAGCAAACTATACAGGATGGCTGTGAATGCTCACCGCCGTGCCATGCAATATGCCTATGTAGGGCGAAAACAGAAAAAAAGAGATTTTCGCAAACTGTGGATCGCCCGGATCAATGCCGCCTGCCGCATGAACGATATGAAATACTCCGAGTTCATCCATGGCCTCAAGATCGCCAATGTGGAATTGAACCGTAAGATGCTTGCGGAGATCGCCGCAACCGATGAACAGGGATTCAAAGCCCTGGTGGAAGTGGCCAAAAACGGTTTGAATGGATAAGTTTATTGCCCGGAACAAAAAAGCCCGCCATGAGTACCACATCCTGGAGACCATCGAGGCGGGCATTGTTCTCACCGGGACGGAGGTCAAATCCTGCCGTGCCGGGAAGTTAAGTATCAAGGAGAGCTATGCCCGTTTCATCAAGGGGGAGCTCTATCTGGTCAATGCCCATATCGCTCCCTACGAGACGGGTTCGCTTTTCAATCATGAGGAGACACGGACACGTAAACTCCTGCTGTCCCGGCAGGAGATCAGAAAACTTTTGGGGAAAGTGAATGAAGAGGGCCTTACCCTGATCCCGTTAGCGGCCTATTTTAATCAGAGAAATGTCCTGAAGATCGAACTGGCCCTGGCCCGGGGCAAAAAGATCTATGACAAAAGAGAAGATATCAAAAAGAGGGATATGCACAGGGAGGCCATGCGTGAGTTGAAAAGGACCCGGGGATGAAAAGAGGACTCTTTCTCACTTTATTCCTTCTTTTGGCGGCCCAGCTGGCTGTCACCCTGTCTGTCAGGAAATGGGCTGCTGCTCATCAGGGCACCGGCCTTCTCATCTATCTTGAGTTTTCACAGGATCCGGGGCTTCTTCGCCCCTATGTGACCTCATCGGGAGCTGTGCTTCTTCTGAATGAAAAAGTGGATCCTTTCAGCGTCTCCGGTGATGTGACCCTCACCGGGCGGGGGATGATCCTGGATATCGCGACCTCTCTCACAGTCTACGGATATCGGCTGACCCAGAAGGGGAGGCTGTTGAATCTCGAACTCTATACCACGCCTTTTCTGGCTGACGCAGATAAGCTTCTTCCCCCCTTTCAGAGGGAGAAAAAAGAGGACAAAGAGGCCGCTTCAGCAGAGCCGCCGAAGACTCTGATCATACAGAAGGAGAGTCCGCCTCCTACAGACCCGGCGGACCACCGGGAAAAAAAGGAGAAGTGGGTCATCGTCATAGACCCCGGCCATGGGGGGCACTCTTCCGGGGCTGTGGGGCCCACCGGATATAAGGAGAAAGACCTGGTCCTTGCCGTCTCCAAAGAGGTCAAAAAAATATTGGACCGGGAGAGCCGGATCTCGGTGGTGATGACTCGCGAGACAGATGTCTTCAAGGGGCTGGGCGAGAGGACCGCCCTGGCCAATAAGATCAAAGCCGACCTTTTTGTGAGTATCCATGCCAATGCTGTCTGGGGGAAGGCGCGCCGGAAAGTGGCCCGGGGTGTCGAGACCTATTTTCTGGGAGAGGCTCAGACAGACGAAGACCGTGCCCTGGCCATCAAAGAGAACGAAGATATAAAATATGAGTCGGAATACGGCGATGCAGCCATCCTGGAACTTATCCTCTCCGACCTGACTCAGACTCTCTATCAGAAAGAGAGCCATAACCTTGCCTCTCTCATCCAGGGCAGGCTGATCAGGTCCACCGGATGGACAGACCGGGGCGTCAAACAGAATAACTATTATGTCCTCCGGCTTTGCTATATGCCTGCAGTCCTCGTGGAGATCGGCTTTATCTCTCATCCGGAGGAGGAGCGGCTTTTGAAGAACAAGGAGCGACAGCGGGAGATCGCCCGGGAGATCGCTGAAGGAATAAAAGAGTATATCAGAAAGCACGATACCCTTTATGCCGAAGAGTAAGCTGAGTGTCCGGTGTTTGACCCCGGAAGAGTATAAGAAAGCGGGAGACGGGATCCCCCACCACTTTCTCCAGTCTGCCGAGTGGGGCCTTTTCAAGGCACGCCACGGATGGGAACCTCAATATTGGGGGTTGTACAGAGAGAAGTCCTGTGCGGGCCTTGCCCTTGTCCTCCGGCGTTCTCTTCCCCGGGGGTATGCCTTTGCTTATATTCCCAAAGGGCCGGCCTTTGCCGGAGGAGAAGAGGAGTTTTCCGAAGCTGCCGGGTTGCTGGCCGAGGCTGTGAGGACTCATGCCGGGAAAAAGCTTCTCTTTATCCGGATGGAGCCGCACCTTCTCCGGACAGAACCCCTTGAGCGGGCTTTCCGCCGGAAAGGCTGGTTGCCTGCGCCTTACGATGTCCAATACCGCTTTACCAGACGGATCCGGATCACAGACCTGGAGAGCCTGTGGGCCTCCTTCACCTCGAAACAGCGAAATAAGATCAGGACAGCGGAACGTAAAGGAGTTGAAATAAAGAGGCTTTCTCATAAGAAAGAGCTCAAAGCCTGGTACGAGATCTATTGTGAGACAGCGCGAAGAAACAGGATCTTCATCCATCCGTTCTCTTATTATGAAGATTTTTTCGAGTCCTTTCACTCTGCGGGTTTTCTCTCTTTCTGGGCGGCCTTTTTCAATGACCTTATGATGGCCGGAGCTTTTATCATCCATTATCCGGGCGAATCCATCTACATGTATTCGGGATCCTCTGATTTTGAACGGCAGAGAAGACCCAATGAGGCGATCCAATGGGCGGCCCTCCGGGAAGCTGCCGAAAGAGGAGCGCAGGAATACGACTTGTGGGGAGTGGCCCCTCCGGGCGAAAAAAGTCATCCCTGGAATGGATTAAGCGAATTTAAATCGGGATTCGGCGGCCGTGTCGAGGAGTTTGCCGGCTGCTGGGACCTCCCTGTGCGGAAAGGCCTTTACAGGCTTTTCCTTTTTGCAGAGAAAATGCGAAGGTTTGCTCTGTTGATGAAAAAAAAGAGAGGCGGGGCCGGGTGAAGACCTATCTAGCCCCCATGGCAGGATATACAGACAGGGCTTTTCGGGACCTCTGCCGTGCTGAGGGGGTTCATGTCCCCTTTACGGAGATGGTCAATGCCCGTCAGCTCCTGGCCGTCCCCGGAAAAGCAAAAGAACTTCTTCAGATCGAAGGAGAGCCTTCTCCTGTGGCAGTCCAGATCTTCGGCCATGATCCCGAGACTCTCAGCCGGGCAGCTGAAGTCCTTCAGGGATGGGATGTGGATCACATCGATTTGAACTGCGGATGTCCCGCCCGGAAAGTCGTCAAAAACGGAGCAGGGGCCGCCCTGCTAAAAGACCTGCCGAGGCTTCGCCGTATCGTACGGCTCATGCGCGCCACTATTACAGAAGCGGTTTTCAGCATCAAGATCCGGGCCGGATGGGACCTGGATTCCCTTGTCTATCGGGAAGCGGGAAGGATCGCCCAGGAAGAGGGGGCTGACCTTATCTTTTTCCACGCCAGGACGCGAAGCCAGGGATTTTCCGGGAAAGCCTGGTGGCCCTGGATCAAGGAGCTGAAAGAGAATCTCTCAATTCCGGTGGTAGGCAACGGGGATATCCGATCCTGGGAGGAAGCCTGGGAGAGAAAAGAGGCAAGCGGCTGTGACGGGATCATGATCGGAAGGGGAGCCATCGGAAGGCCCCGTCTGTTTCGCGAGGTTATGATCCGGGAGACGCTGCCCCTTACCCGGGATGAGGTGATGGAACGGCTCTTTCTTCAGTACAGGGCCAAAGCCGAATGGATCGGAGAAAGAAAGGCTGTCCTTCAGATGCGGAAAGTGGCTCCTTTTTCGGTTCGTGGATTCCCTGATGCAAAGGAGATCCGTATGGCTCTCAATAAAGCGGGGTCTCTCCGGGAGGCCCGGGAAGTGCTTGGGTTATGAACGGGAAAAGAGCGGTCACGGTCCTTCTTCTTCAGCTCCTTCTGACGGTATCTTCCCCGGGGCTGGCTCATCGTGTGGAAAAGGGAGAGAGCCTGTCCCAGATCGTCCTGAACTATACAGGGCATACGGACCATGTGGACAAGGTCGCTTTGTTAAATCAGATCAAAAAACCCGACTTGATACAGCCGGGCCTTATTATCCGTATTCCCGAGACGCTTGTGAACCCTTCCGGAGAGTTCAAAGTCCCCGAAGGGTTTCCCTCCTCTCATTATAAGGAGGCCGGATACCGGGCAGCTCAGGAAAAAAACTATATCAAAGCGGCAGGCTACTTTTTAAAGGGGTATGAAAAGACGCCCACAGATGCTGCTCTTTTGAATACTCTTCTGGCGCTTTTCTACCAGGGAAGCTTCCGGGACCTCCTCGCTCTTCAGGAGAAAGAGGGCCGGGAGACAGGGGACATCCTGACCCTTGCTGCCCTGGCCGCTTTTACCCTGGGAGAAGAAGAGAAGGGGAAGGCTCTGCTGCTCAAAGCACGTGAAAAGGATCCCTCCTCCCGCCGGGCCGCTGCTGCCCTTGAGTTTCTGGAGGGAAAGAAGAGGGAGGGACGATGATCAGGTTTGAGAAGGCCGGTGTCTCCTTCGGAGAGTTCAAAGCTCTCGATTCTCTCTCGCTTACCATAGGACAGGGGGAATTTGTTGCGCTCATAGGCCCGAACGGGTCAGGGAAAAGTACGTTTATCAGGCTGATCAACGGGCTTCTGCTCCCCACAGAGGGAAGAGTCACCGTCGAGGGGCTGGATACAGCCCGGGATGATCTCTTTGAGATCAGGAAAAGAGCTGCGGCTCTGTTTCAAAACCCCGATAATCAGATCGTCGCCGCAACGGTGGAAGACGAAGTCGCCTTCGGCCCCGAGAACCTCATGCTTCCCGCCGAAGAGATCGAAAAGAGGATAGACGATGCTTTGAGTTTTGTGGATATGCTCCAGTACAGGCAGCATCTGACAGCCAATCTCTCCGGAGGGCAGAAGCAGCGGGTCGCCTTTGCTTCGATCATCGCCATGGAGGCCTCCGCCTATCTTTTTGACGAGCCTACATCACTCATCGATGTTCAGGGGCGCAAAAAAATCATGGAGATCATAAAGCGGATCCACGAAAAGGGGAAGACGGTGGTCCTGGTCTCCCACTTTCTCGAGGAGGTCTTTCTGGCCGGGCGTATCATCGTCCTTCATGAAGGGAGGATACTCTTTGACGGGACTCCTCATTCTCTTCTGCATCGCAGCGACATTCTGGATATTCTCGATTTTCCTCTTCCTGTCCACCTGGAGGCAGCACGCCGCTTTGACCTCGAGTGCTCGATCCTGGATCTGAAAAATGTAGCGCAGGCTCTCCGCAGGAGGCTCGGATGAAGATCTCTGCCCGGAACCTCAGCCATATCTATCTATATGATACACCGCTGGAGACATTAGCTCTGGACGGGGTGACCCTTACTCTGGACAGCCGGGAGAACACAGCCATTCTGGGACAGACCGGGTCGGGGAAATCGACGCTGATCCAGCACTTCAACGGCATCCTCCAGCCCACTTCGGGAGCCGTCTGTATCAACGAAAAGGATATCAATAAAGAGCGTGTTGAAGGGTTGCGGCGGAAAGTGGGGCTGGTCTTTCAGTTTCCTGAGATCCAGTTGTTCGAAGAGACGGTTTTTGAAGATATAGCCTTCGGCCCGAAAAACATGGGATGGGACAAAGAAAAGATCGAAGAAGCCGTGGTTCGGGCTGTAGAGCTTTTTGCTCCGGAACTCCGTACCAAAATGGAGGTCTCTCCTTTTTCCCTCAGCGGCGGGGAGAAAAGGAAAGCTGCCCTTTGCGGTGTTCTGGCCATGGAGCCTGAATTTTTATGCCTGGATGAACCCACAGCAGGCCTTGACCCGGGGGCGAAGCGGGATCTCTTTATGCGGCTTGGGGATATTCACAGAAAAGGCGTGGGGTTGGTATTCATTACCCATGATATCAATGATGCCATGGCCTTCGCTGACCGGATCATCATCATGGCAGACGGGAGGGTCGCTCTGGACAGGACGCGTCAGGAGCTGATGAAGGAGGTCTCTCTACTGGGGGAGCTGGGGTTTGC
>OBLN01000901.1_pt1 | contig 10568 bp, 10 predicted proteins | sample 1519301 | NCBI WGS metagenome assembly OBLN01 (sample SAMEA2452533, study PRJEB22499) | sediment metagenome | reverse complement strand
GTGCTGGCAGGGTCGCAACGCTTTCTTGAGGCACTTGCTCTACTGCTTCCGGTGTGGTTTGCTCAGTAGTCCTGGTAAGACGACAAGCGGTTGCGACTAAAAAAATGACCACCATAAAAGTGATGATCCTAAATAAGCGATTTCTTTTTTCCATAAACACCTCAAATTTCATGAAAATATTCTTAATTAAATATAACTCAACATTATTAATGGTTTATAAAAAGTATAAGTCTGCCAGGTTTGACAGGGTAGAGAAAACTACTCAATATGTTAGAATATCCGCATGGATCAAATCATTCTTGGTAACCCTCTTTCCGCCTGGCTGCAAGCCCTGATCACATTTGTCGCAGTGTTTTTGGTGATTGAAATTTTGGTCTATATCAGTAAGAAACTGATTAAAAAGAGTGATAAACCGCTCTTATTAATCACACTGATCAGCCAGCTCAAGTGGTTCACCTGCTTTATACTGCCTCTCTGGGCAGCCTCAGCCTTTCTAACGATCCCGGATGAATTGACCAATGTTTTCAGAGTTATTTTAATTGCCACTCTTGCAATCCAGACTGGCGCCTGGTTGGACGCATTTATAAAACTGGTCTCGAACCGAGAACTCGATCGAACTTCTGAAGAAGATCTCTCTAAACGCTCATCCATTCGTGGGGTTGCCATTGCTGCACGGGTGTTGGTTTGGACCATCCTGATCCTCATCATCCTCGAAAGCATCCCCAATTTTAATATCGTGAACGTCATCACCAGCCTTGGTCTGGGAGGTATCGCAATTGGGCTTGCCGCCCAGAGCTTTGTCAAAGATATTCTCTCCAGTTTGACTATTCAGCTGGATAAACCTTTTGATATTGGTGATTCGATTAAAAGTGGAGATTTTTCTGGCACGGTTGAGAAAATTGGCCTGGGGTCAACCACCATTCGCAGCGTCAACGGAGAAGCCGTCAGGATTTCGAACTCCAAGCTGCTCGACAGCCCTCTGCAAAACTATAACAGGATGGAAGACCGCTTCCAGAGTTTTTCGATACCGCTTTCAACGCACACACACCCTGATAAAATCAGAGCTCTCCCCGCCTTAATCGAAGAAGCTCTCAGCAAAATTGATAACGTCGAATTCAATCGCTGCCGGCTGAAAGGTTTCAATCCGGCTTTCCTGGACCTGGAAATCGCCTACACGGTTATTACCCCCGAGTTTAGTGATTACATCACCGCAAGCCACGCTGTTAACCTTGCAATTATGGACTTGTTTGATCAACAAGATATCCAAACCGCCAGTCCCACTGTTGTCCCGGCTTGATTAGTTTATAACTCAGACGCGCGCCTTTGCATCTCAATCTCTTCCGGCGTTTCAGCTTCAATGGTGATCCCATGAGGCCTGGATTTGCCGTGATCGTCCACATAGACAAAAGTAATAAAACCATCCACGGTCAACTCTCCCTTGGTGGTCGCTCTGATATACGCGATCAAACGGGATCTTCCTGTTAATACGATCTGGGAATCGAACCGAACCACTTCTCCCGGTTTAACCGGACGAGTGAAAGTCATCCCATGAACTTTAAGGCAAAGGATATATTCCGGGGAAATCAGGTTTGAAGCTGCAATAAAACCTGCTTCCACCAACCATTCTGCGCCTCGTCCTGCATACAGTGTGCGATGATGGTTCAGGTCTTCACCTTTGACCAGGTGATGGATTGTCAAAGTCTGCATCTTCATAAGCACCTCAATCGATCAGTAAACGAAAATTGTCAAACGCCACCTTAAATCCTTGAAGGTCAAAGGTGCCTGCGATCATTCCGACCCCGCCCGGCTGATAGTCTGGATCGACAGCGCTCGCCAAAACCTTCCCATCCAACGCCAACAGCAATTGGTCTTTGCTGCATTGTGCGCTCAATCTGAAGGATCCACCCCCGGCTACTTGCTGGCTGTAGCTCCAGTCCACCAAAAAGTTGATTTCCTGACCATCCTGTTTCCAAATAGTGTAATAACCATCTTCGCTGATTTCGAGCACATAGAAATGGTCATTATCCACAAGCCCACAGATAAAGCCATAATCACCATCTCCGACGGACTCTACGACCCGCACATCTGCTTCTACAACGATCTGATCGTACAAATACTCCTGGTCTGACCAAACCAGAAACATTGGTTCTTTTACCCTGATAGTATATTCGCCATTTTCATAAATTGTTTCCCCCTCCAACTCCACAACGTTGTTCCAGCCACTATTTGGGTCTGAAAAGTCATCTTCAAAGATCACCTGACCATCCGGCTTGAAATCCTCATGATCCTCATTTCCAGTGGTGATTGCTACCGTACCAGTCCTGGCAGCTGTAATCAGATCCATCGCCAGGTTGACTGGACGCAGAGCATTGATGAACCCGCCTGTCGGAACACAAGTGTCATTATCATCGATATAGCCATCCCGATTGGTATCCATCAGCGCCCGACAGTCAACAATCGCGTCACGTAAATTCCCTGTGCCAATGGCTGTTGGCACACCAATCAACTCGCCTATCGTATTCACTGCCAGACCGCCGCTGTTTCCTCCTGCAATCGTGCCGCTGGTTTTGATGTATGCCCGGTTGCCATATGCTGCTTCTGAGGTAAAGCCGCTGACCTCTCCGCGGGTGAGCGTGATGGTATCACCGCCGATTCCCGGGTATCCTAAAATGTTTATCGACTCTCCCAGGTTCAACTCGTCAGAATCGCCCAAGGGTACAAAGGGTAAGTTCAGCAGGCTGTAATTCAAGGCATTGCCCTTTAAATCCTGGTAGGGTTTGATCACAGCAATGTCGAGTGCTTCATCCGCCTGCACAATGCTGGCATAATAAGTTTGTACCGGTGGAGCATCTTGAGCCACAGTCAGCGAAACGATCAGGTTCTTCACCTGGTAAAAACGATCTGAGAGGACTACATGTGCGTTGGTCAAAATCAGTCCGTCCGGACTGATGATCGTGCCGGAACCTGTCCAACCAACCATCTCCTGACCATCAATTTCTATAGTGGCTTCAATTTGCACAACAGCTTGCCATGGAATTGGACTGAGCGCTGTTGGTGTAATCAGCGGTGAGGTGCCCGGTTCCCAGCCTTGCGGATTCACCCCAGCCACTTCAAGCTGTACCTCAAATGGGTAATCCTTGTCGTCGGTTCTGACCAGTCCTGAACCGCTCAGGATTCCACTTTCAACAGCTTCGAACCGGAAAACGAACCTTTCTATGCCCGTCGGTGCAATTGTCAGATCCATTTCAATCAAGCCCTCGCCTGCCTCGTTTTGCATCAATGTAAGGGCTGGTTCGGAGCCAATATAGCGGCTTCTGTTCATCACATCTTTTGGCAGGACAATCCGGCTGACATGCACGTTGTAAAGACCAGGATTGGAAAGCACCAATTGAAGGTCAAAAACCCGTCCTTGAGTGATGTTCGCGGTTGGAACGACAAGTTCAACTTCAAGAATGCGGTCAACCTTCTGCTCAAGGATCGGAAAACAAGCCGAAACGAGAAGGAGCATGGCAAACATCAGGCTTGTAAGGACTTTTGCTTTCGTTCTATTTGATTTTGCGTTCAAGTCAGCCTCTCGTTTCTGGCAGGATGTAAATATCAGTAAACCACCCTAACTCCCTCCAGGATAGTAACAGGGAGGGGGATAGTATTGGGCGTTTCTGCTAATTCTTTCAAGTGCATGGTTGCGATTATTTCAGATTTTCCTCTGAAACTCGCTTAATCCCAATTGATGGTGGGGTCAATCGGCCAATTCCATTCAGCGGGATCGGCATACCAGTCAGAAGGATTGATGTTTGTGGTTTCTTCGCCCTCTTTCACTTCAACAGCAATCAGGCTGTGGTCTGTACATGCAACAGACAGCCCACATGGGACCGCCTCGGAATATGCCGCGAAGAATGTTTTCGAGGGGTTGGCAATGACATACGCCATTACATAATAGCTTGCCGGCTCAAGGTCAGTGAAGCGGTAAAAACTTTGACCTGCAACAGTATTCTGCCAGTAATAAACACCCGTAAGGGGGTTCATAGCCACAATCCGTAATGCGGGAATGCCTTCGCTTGGATAAGATAATGAACCAGAGAGCGCTCCATTTCGAACCTGGGGAGTAGCTGTAGGCGGCACGGTTGTAGGGGTGGTCGAGGTCGGCGCAACTGTTGCAGTCGGGCAGGCAGGACAGGTTGGAATCTCGCAGGGAGCACATGTCGCAGTTGGACGGGCAACCTGAGTTTTCAATGCTTCGATGTCACTGCCTTGCACGGTAAGTTGAACGCTCATCGCCTGCTGGGTTGCCAGCGCTTCATCTTCTTGCGCGGAACACCCTGCTGAGACCAGCATGATCAGTAATAGACTAAATAAAACAATCTTTTTCATGGTACCTCCAATTAACAGGTTAATTATAGCCGACCGAATCAAATTCGATTACAAGCACTCTTACAAGAATTCCTAAAACCTTGATATGCAATGAATTCAGGTCAATTTGCTACACAAGGTTCTGAGGTTAAAGGATCTTATCATTCAGCATTTAAATCAAAATTCAAATTGAAGGTAATAAAGCAACTCATCTGCCATGGAGAATCGCTTATACTTTAAGCATGGATAGTTTCGATTTCTTTCGCCCTACAATCCTGACCGTGACCGCCTTGAGCAGCTACCTGCGGGAGCTTCTGGAGACAGATGAAATTTTACGCGATGTGTGGGTCAAAGGAGAAATTTCTAACTTTTCTCAACCCCGTTCAGGACACCTCTATTTCACTCTCAAAGACAACGACGCTCAAATACGCTGCGTGATGTGGAAAAACGCCGCTATGCGCCTGAATTTTTCCCCACGGGATGGTCAGGGTGTTGAAGTTCACGGAAGCATGAGTTTCTACCCGGCTGTTGGGCAAGCCCAGCTTTACATCGATAGCATGCAGCCGGTAGGAGAAGGCTTGCTTTACCAGGAGTTCCTGCGACTAAAAAATAAATTGGAGACTGAAGGGCTTTTTGACGAAGCTCACAAACGAGCTTTACCCAGGCTGCCCCAACATATAGGGATCATCACCTCAGCCAGTGGCGCAGCGCTGCAGGATATGCTCAACACTCTCAGCCGCCGTTTGCCCTTGGTGCGGGTCACGCTTGCTCCCAGCCAGGTGCAGGGAGTGGAAGCTCCTGCCAGCCTGCTAAAATCCTTACATTCTCTCAGCCAGATCGAAGACCTCGACCTGATCTTAATTGGACGAGGCGGCGGTTCCATAGAAGATTTATGGGCTTTTAATGATGAGACCCTGGCACGTGCCATTTACAATTCACCTGTGCCGGTAATTTCTGGCGTGGGGCACGAAACCGACTTCACCATCGCCGATTTTGTCGCGGATCTGCGTGCCCCCACTCCCACAGCAGCCGCTGAACTGGCGACACCAATAACGATCAATGATCTTTCTTTGTCTCTTCAGACTGCCCGCAACATCCTGGATGAGGTTATAAACGAGGCGATATCTACGCGCAGTTACCAGCTCGAGCTCAAAAACCTTGATTTACGCCGGCTCTCCCCTATCCAGCGGGTCAACAACGCCATTCAGACCCTGGATGTGCTGCGTGAGCGGCTTGACCGAACCATGCAAAATAACGTGAAGGAACTTCGCTTTCACCTGCAGAGCCTTGACAGCCGTCTGGAAAGCTTGAGTCCTGTTGCGGTTCTCAAGCGCGGGTTTGCCATTCTTAACGATGTTCAAACCGGACAACTTGTCAGCCAGGTCAGCCAGACACATGAAAATCAAGCTGTCCATGTGCGCTTTAGTGACGGTAAAGTCCCTGCGAAACTCAATCCTTCCAACCAGGAGCAATTATGACCGAAACACAACCAACCAGTTACGAAACTGCCTTCGCGGCTCTCCAGGAGATCATTTCCAAACTCGAAAACAGCGAATTATCGCTGGAAGATTCGCTTTCCCTTTACGAAGAAGGCAAAAAACTTTCTGATCAGTGCGCCCTGTTGCTCGAAAAAGCCCAACTGCGGGTCAGCACAATCGGGGAAGAAAGCCAGACAACAAGCGAGGTTTAGTGGGCAATCCTCTCATTTTTTTCAATAGCCCGATAGCCATTTCAGCCATGCTCGGCTGGATAGTAGCGCAACTGATCAAACTTCCGATTGACTTCCTGCGCACAAAAAAATGGAATTGGGCGATGCTGATCAATGCCGGCGGAATGCCTTCCTCGCATTCTGCTCTGATGAGCTCGGTTACAACGGCAATCGCTCTCAACCAAGGTTGGGACAGTCCACTTTTCATTTTGGCACTCTCAATCACCGGGATCGTAATTTACGATGCCACTGGTGTGCGCCGCCAGGCTGGCTTCCATGCCGAACGAATCAATCAAATTCTGCGAGCGATCGTAGTGGAGCACAAAATTGAGGAGGCAGAGCGGATGGAGCTGCTTGAAATTATCGGACATTCTCCTGCCGAAGCAGCGGTGGGTTCCCTTCTTGGTATTCTGATTGCTATCACTATATGGTTGTTAATGGTTTGATGCCATAAGCCTGGATATGCTAATTTAGCGGCTGGAGACGCGCCCCAGCCCTACAGAGGAGGTCTTCCATATGAATCTAACCTTCAGTAATCAAAAGCAGTTCTCCTCGCAACAGGTGAATGATCTCTACACTAGCGTTAAGTGGACCGATTATACAAATGACCTGCCAAAACTGCTACGCGCAATATCAAAAAGCGACCTGGTGATCAGTGCCTGGAATGGGGAAGAACTTGTTGGTCTTATCCGCGCCTTGACTGATGAGGAGACTATTGCCTATATTCAAGATATTTTGGTCTTCCCGGTGTACCACAAACAGGGTGTGGGATCTCAGCTAATGCGTCGGATGTTGGCAGAATTGAAAGGGATCCGCCAGATCGTACTCATGACGGATTCCGGGGAAGAAAATGCCCCACTTCACGATTGGTATCGTTCTTTCGGCTTTAAAAGCTACGACGATTTAGGGACGATCGGCTTCGCGATCTTTGATGTTGGGGAGGCAGAAGCAACCCTGTGAGCTTTGATAGCTGAACCGGTCACGACTGCCTCCACGTTTTATTCGTTTTAATCCACATCCTGGGCACAGCGGAAGCCCAAATCAGCTCCGCTGTAGAAGCCAAGGTCATACGATCTGGCTGAATTTCGCAAATACGACCAGTTTCCAGAGAATCCACCACCCCTAACCACATACTCGCTTCCACTTTCTGGTCCGGTGGGGTTCTCAGCCGGGCTATTTGCATAATAATCGGAGCCATAAACATCGGCAACCCATTCCCAAACATTTCCAGCCATATCCATTACACCGTAACTACTGGAACCTGCTGGATAACTTCCAACCGGCATAATTCCTCCAACACATGCGGTCGCGTTCAAGGGATTTAAGCTGTTTGCCTGGGTACAATCCGGATTCTCATTTCCCCAGGGGAACGCGGTCTCATTGCTTCCTCTGGCTGCCATCTCCCATTCGGCTTCAGTTGGCAATCGCTTGTCGACAAAACTGCAATAGGTTTTTGCGTCTTCATAGTTGATATTGGTTACCGGATAATTGGCAACCGAATCGGATTGTCCAGTTTCTGCATACAATCCAGCCGAAATCGGTCTTTGTGCCTGGCAAACGCCCGCGTCAACACAAAGTTGGTATTGACCGTTGGTGACTTCGTAACGGTCGATCAGGTATGGATCCAGAGTCACCTGGTGACGAGGCAGCTCCGATTGTCTGCAGCTGAAGCCAGCATTGTTCTCCTCATCACAGCCCATCCAAAACGTGCCACCTTCGATGAGCACTTGCTCGTCTGGGTCAATATTATCCACAACTGTTGGGGGAGCAGGGTTGGTCGGAATGGACTGGTCTGAGGCATCTTCCTGAGTCGGAATCACTTCCTCAGTCTGTTCTTCTGTTATCTCTGTAGGCTCTGTAATCGGTTCACTTGTTTCTGTTTCGACAACCTGGGGCTCAACCTCCACGAGTAGGGGCATCTCACAGCCCACCAAACCAATAGTCAGGAAAGCCACCAGCAAAATCGTGATCAGGACCATTCTGCCATGTTTGATCCGATTTTTGTTAAATAGGGATGAAATTCGCTTTTTCATGGATTCTAAATCTCCAGTAAAGCGGCTGGAGTAGTTATTTGCCATAGCAGGCAATGCTTCAGCCACTTCCAATATTGAGAGACAATACGCTGCTCTCTGCCTCTCGTCCAGTTTCCTGGTAACCGATTCGTCGGTTGCCAGTTCTATGTCTTCATTCAGACAAGATTCGATAAGATAAACCAATGGGTTGAACCAATGGATCGATCTGCCAATCAGGTACAGCATTTTGATAAGCAGGTCTTTTTGAATAATGTGGTTATATTCATGTTCCAGGACGAACTTTAACTGTTTGGGAAAGTCCTTTTCGGTGACTTGCTCCAACAACTGACGGGGCAAAACGATGGCTGGATCAAACACACGAATCACCATAGGGCTCTCATTGCTCTCAACTGAGTAGACCTTAACCTTGCGGCCAAGTTCTTGCTGGATCCGCTCAAGCACACGCCCATCCACTTTTTGGATTCGCCGTTTTAATTCGGAATGGAACTTAAAGTGAGACCATCCAACCAACGCAAAAGAGGCAATCATTCCTAGCAGCCAAATTGAGACTGCGAACTTCTCAAGGGTGATCGAGGTTGATTTGGCAGCTAAAATTGGCGCAACCAGCTCGCCTTCCATTGATTGGAAGGATGACATTTCTCCGTGGGATGGTTCCGTGTTTTCTCCAAGGACTGGCTGCACTTCAATTTCTGAGATAAAGCCCGGAACCGTTGCTTGAATCTCTCTGGATAGCAACGAATTATTGGGTAATTTGATCAGACTTCGCTCGCCCAGTGGATTGAAGGGAATCAACATTCGCAAGATCACGATGATCCACAAGGCCCTGGCCAATCTTCGGCTGTAACGATCTGACCCAAACTTTCGGAACAACAGAACGCCTAACACCAGAAACGATAACATCAAACTGGAAAGGAGGATGTTTTCCATATCAACTCTCCTCTAATATCACCTCCAGGTAGTTTTTTAGCTCCTGCAGGTCTTGTTTGCTAAGGGCATTGTTCTGATAGAGCCCCGCAATAAAATTTTGAACTGAATCGTCATATAGTTTGCTGATCAACGATTGGCTTTGGCGATCAAGATACTTCCTGCTGACTTTGGGTGAATAGAGGCTGATTCTTCCTGACTTTTCACTTTCGAGATAACCTTTATTCATGATTCGCAGGATAAATGTACGTACAGTTGCTTCAGTCCACTTTCTGTCCTTGACCGAGTCAAAGATTTCTTCAAAGCTGAGTGGTCTTCCAGCATCCCAAACCTTGATCATGATTGCCAATTCGCTCTCAGATAAATTTTTCATTCCTGCCTCCTCGCGTTTATTACAGCTGTAATAATGACATTATATAATTACGTTTGTAATAATGTCAAGGGTTAATTTTTAGCAATTTTCATCAATTGGCTATCAAATGTAGTGATTTGGTTGGATCAGATCTGATCCTAAGAAGTTAATATCCTATTTCTTTTGTTTCAGGTTGCGAATTAATCTCGAATATGCCGCATAAGTCCCAGCCATAGGTTGGAGCGAGACCATTCATCCCAAGCAAAAATTAATTACGCGTTCGTGGTCTTATAAAGTGCTAAAAGCACCAGATTCAACTTTATTGTTGTTCGAAAAAGTTAACCGACCAACTGGTCAGTTTGTTTGGCAATATTTTCAGCCTTTTTCTGCCAATTTGCCTTTGATCTTTTTCATGACCGAGCCCAATTCAGGTACTTTTAGCAGCCCGAGCATGACGGCGTAGACGATCAGACCAATCGCGACCCCACCCGCTAAAACCAGGTATTTATTCCGCTCAAAAAACACAAGGTTCCAACCGAACAAGGCCAAGCCCATCACAGCACTTGCTAAAAACGCCTGCGTGCCGCTGTGCAATATTTGCCTGCCTTCTATACCGCCCAAACGTTTGCGTAAAATTGCCAGCAGCGCAATAGATTCCACGGCTGTAGCAGTGCTGTTCGCCAGTGCCAGCCCACCCAACGGCATCCAGCCAATTTGTTCGAAAAGCCATGAAAAGAAAAATGAGAGGCCAATATTGCCAGACATTGCCAAAACGCCCACGATCACTGGCGTTTTTGTGTCATGCATGGCGTAGAACGCCCGGCTGAGCACTTCGACCAAACTGTGTCCGATCAGTCCAACAGAATACCAAAGCAGCGCCCAGGAAACCATCTGGGTCGATACGGCATTAAAACTGCCGCGTTCGTATAAAACCCGGACAAGAGGAACCCGCAGCAGAATCAAGCCAACACCTGCCGGCAAGGCTAACAAAAGCATTACGCGCATGATCTTTGCCAGGGTCTGCTTGAATTGATCGGTCTGCCCTAACTCGATCTGAGCTGACAGAGTCGGCAGCGAAGCTATACCAGCTGATTGGGCAATAGCCGCTTGGGGCATAAGCATGATCATAAAAGCCCAGGCAAGGGCACTTGCGGCACCTTCTCCAAGCGACAAGCCAATGATCGTGTTGGCTACAAAATTC
>OBLN01000900.1_pt1 | contig 10578 bp, 5 predicted proteins | sample 1519301 | NCBI WGS metagenome assembly OBLN01 (sample SAMEA2452533, study PRJEB22499) | sediment metagenome | reverse complement strand
CTACAATCAATGATAGAGTATCTATACTGATGTAGGGAACGATCCCTGTATCGTTCCGTCTTCATTACGACACATTACTAATGACTAGAGACTGATGAACAGTGACTAGAACTTTAATCCCTTGAATTAATTGGTTAACTGATTTATAATAAATACCAAAAGGAAGTATCCCTTAAGGAATTAAGGGATACTTTACTATCGCGAAGTAATAAACAAATGAAAAATAAAATGATTTACATTCTTATAATTAGATAGATAAGAAAGATTAGGGAGCTGTTTATATTATGTTAGATATTAAAGAAATACGCGAGAATCAAGAGAATATTGCAGAACTCTTAAAAAGAAGAGGCGATTACGATCTTACTCCGATTCTTGAATTAGACGAAAAAAGGCGAAAAGCTTTAGCCTCTGTTGAAGAGATGAAAGCGAAGCAAAATAAGGTTTCTAAGGAAATCCCTAAGCTAAAAAAAGAAGGAAAAGATTGTACAGATTTATTAAATAGTATGAAGGAATTATCAGCTCAAATAAAAGTTTTAGATGATGAAGTGAGAATAGCCGATGAGGAAATTAGAATTTCTCTTTTAAATATTCCTAATATTCCGAATAAGGATGTACCCGTGGGAAAAGATGATTCAGAAAATATAGAGATTCGTAAGTGGGGTACCCCTCGAGAATTTGATTTTGTGGCTAAAGCACATTGGGATTTAGGAACAGATTTAGGAATATTGGACTTTGAAAGAGCTGCAAAAATCACAGGTGCAAGATTTACTATCTTTAAAGCTCAGGGAGCAATGTTAGAAAGAGCACTTATCAATTTTATGTTAACGATTCATGGCATTGAGCACGGTTATACAGAGATTTCACCTCCTTTTATGGTAAATAGGGATAGTATGACAGGGACTGGTCAGCTTCCTAAATTTGAAGATGATGCTTTTAGGTTAGATTCAGATAAAGACTTCTTTTTAATACCAACAGCAGAAGTGCCAGTTACCAATTATCATAGAGACGAAATTTTATCTGAAGACGACTTGCCTATTAAATATGCAGCCTATACACCATGTTTTAGAAAAGAGGCTGGATCAGCGGGTAGGGATACTAGAGGTCTTATCCGAAACCATCAATTTAACAAGGTGGAAATGGTTAAATTTGCACATCCAGATACGTCTTATGATGAATTAGAAAAATTAACAAATGATGCAGAGGAAATATTGCAATTATTAAAGATACCTTATAGAGTAGTAAATCTGTGCACTGGAGATTTAGGATTTAGCTCAGCTAAAACTTATGATATTGAAGTCTGGATGCCGAGTTATAATCGATATGTTGAAATTAGTTCTTGCTCTAATTTTGAAGATTATCAAGCGCGTAGGGCAAATATTAAATTTAGAGATAAATCAACGAAAAAGACCCGTTTTGTTCATACGTTAAATGGTTCAGGACTTGCTGTAGGGCGAACAACAGCAGCAATACTTGAAAACTATCAGAGAGCAGATGGAAGCATAGAAATTCCAGAAGCACTCATTCCCTATATGAGAGGAATCACGGAGATAAGGTAAAAACCCCATAGTACTCAAAGGTTACCTATGGTAGCCTTTTTTGTTCTATATATGGATACTCCATAATATACATAAATAATGAAAACAAATATATGTATATATATAGGAGAGATTAGAATGAAAAGGAAAAATAAAAATCTAAAATTATTTCTACTTGCTATTATATTGGTAGCTTTTTTAATTTTCCTTAAAACTTGCGTAGTAAACGATAGGTATGAAGAAGAAGATAAAAAGGTTCAGACAGAACAAAAGATGGATGCGAATAATACCTTGTTAAAAAGCTCTGATATTTACTTAATAGGAGAATGGGCATTGCATTATAAGGATATAACACATTATGAGTATGATGATATAGGAATGCCTAACTTTGATATGTATAAACAACCAAGTAGCTATATTATCGGAATGAAAAATAAAGGGTTAATAGTAAATGAAATTTATCCCATTACGGAAAGTCAACATCAGGATAATAGTTTTGAACTTAAAGTGGATTTAAAAATTGTACAGTTAAATGTATCAGGAAAAATTGAAGATAAAAACAATTGGTCAGGAACTCTGGAATACGTAGGAGATGGAGAACAATTGATCAGCAAGTGTACAGTACGTGCTACGCGTGAGTAATAATTTTGCAAGCATATTTATTTTCGTGTCTTTCTTGTTTACATATATACAAAACTTAACCGTTTTCGCAGCAAAATCTAAAGATTTCTCACTTAAAATACTCTCTTTATACATTATGGTATTCCCCTAAATAGCTTATTTCATTCGAAAAGGAAAAAACTTCAATGAAAAATGAAAAATGAACACTGAACATTGAAAAATACAAATATGCGACACTATAGCTGTCAATCATATACTGTTCATTCTTCATCGTTCACTGTTCACTGTTCACTGCGACTTTTTAGTCGCATACTTGTACTATTTTATGTTTTGCTTGGCTGTCTTTAATGTAGCAATTAAAATTCGTTCGATTTCTTTGCAATCATTTATCAAATCAATTACCTCTATCTCTTCAACATAATCTGCCTTGTATAATAACTTAAGCCAATATTCACTTTCAGCAGCTTCTTTCATTGCTATTTGCATTTTTGAAATGAAGTCTGCCCTACTGATACCATAGTTTGCTTCACTAATATTTGCACCAATGCTTGTTGAAGATCGGATTAATTGCTTTGTCATAATATTTTCATGTGTTTCCTTGTTTACATATATACAAAACTTAACTGTTTTCGCAGCAAAATCTAAAGATTTCTCACTTAAAATACTCTCTTTATACATTGTGGTATTCTCCTAATTAGTATAGTTCATTCAAAAAGAGAAAAAATCAATGAAAAATGAAAAATAAACACTGAACATTGAAAAATACAAATGCGACACTATAGCTGTCAATCATATACTGTTCATTCTTCATCGTTCACTGTTCACTGTTCACTGCGACTTTTTAGTCGCATACTTGTACTATTTTATGTTTTGCTTGGCTGTCTTTAATGTAGCAATTAAAATTCGTTCGATTTCTTTGCAATCATTTATCAAATCAATTACCTCTATCTCTTCAACATAATCTGCCTTGTATAATAACTTAAGCCAATATTCACTTTCAGCAGCTTCTTTCATTGCTATTTGCATTTTTGAAATGAAGTCTGCCCTACTGATACCATAGTTTGCTTCACTAATATTTGCACCAATGCTTGTTGAAGATCGGATTAATTGCTTTGTCATAATATTTTCATGTGTTTCCTTGTTTACATATATACAAAACTTAACTGTTTTCGCAGCAAAATCTAAAGATTTCTCACTTAAAATACTCTCTTTATACATTGTGGTATTCTCCTAATTAGTATAGTTCATTCAAAAAGAGAAAAAATCAATGAAAAATGAAAAATAAACACTGAACATTGAAAAATACAAATGCGACACTATAGCTGTCAATCATATACTGTTCATTCTTCATCGTTCACTGTTCACTATTCATTGCGACTTTAGTCGCATATTTGGCGGAGAAGGAGGACATCTGCTACGCATCTGCATGGCTTGCATGAATGCTGCACCACTTACACCTAAAAACATGCGTTTAGCATGTTTTTTTAACGGCGTAAGCCCTCTTAGGGTTCAAATCCCTCCTGTTTTCTACATAAAAAAAAGAATCCCTTTTGCGGAATTCTAACTGTTCACTTTATTAACTGGCGGAGAAGGAGGGATTTGAACCCTCGCGCCGGTTACCCGACCTACACCCTTAGCAGGGGCGCCTCTTCAGCCTCTTGAGTACTTCTCCTCATTGCCCTCTAGATTAATTTCTATTTAATTAAAAAAAAATGGCCGAGAGGGTGGGATTCGAACCCACGTGGGCTTGCACCCTAACGGTTTTCAAGACCGCCCCGTTATGACCGCTTCGGTACCTCTCGGAAGGACAAGATTTATTATAACATCCCATTAACATAGTGTCAACTATAAGTTTCTAAAAATGTTTTTTCCATTTAATGCAACTTAAAAGGAACTGAAAATGAAACATTTGACATTGCACATTCCCTTAATTATGATATAAGCAATTGTAAAAAAATTATACAAAAAGCGTCGATAAGAATTAGTACATCATTCGAAGTTTAAAGAGAGCAAATCATTGGTGGAAGATTTGTAAGGGAGAATGTGGAACCTATCTTGGAGCTACAGGTGAAAACCATAGTCGCAAGTCATGCGTTACATGAATAAAGAAGAGCTTAGAATAGTAAGCTAACAAAGGTGGTACCGTGGAGAAAGTCCGTCCTTCAACATGGAAGGACGGACTTTCTTTAATGTAAAACAGAAAAATGACTCAAATAAAGTAATTTAGAGTAGCCTTAAATACTTGCGACTACAAATAAAGAACATACGAATTATACAATAATAATTAAGGAGGATATAATGGCTAAAAAACAGAAAGTTGAAGCGATTACATCAAGAGATGAAGATTTTGCTAGGTGGTATACGGATGTTATCTCAAAAACAGAATTAGTAGATTATTCACCAGTAAAGGGATTTATGGTTATTCGCCCTTATGGATATGCCATATGGGAAAATATTCAGAAGGAATACGATAAGAAATTCAAGGAGACGGGTCATAAAAATATGTACTTTCCGCTATTAATCCCTGAAAGCCTTTTACAAAAAGAAGCAGATCACGTAGAAGGCTTTGCTCCTGAAGTTGCTTGGGTTACACATGGCGGAGATAAAAAACTAGCGGAAAGATTAGCGGTTCGTCCTACATCTGAAACCATTATCTGTAGCATGTATTCAAAATGGTTAAATTCATACAGGCAGCTGCCATTTAAATATAATCAATGGTGTAATGTTGTTCGTTGGGAAAAGACTACGAGGCCTTTTCTTAGAACATCAGAGTTCTTGTGGCAAGAAGGACATACAATACATGAAACCGCTGAAGAAGCTCAAGAAGAAACTATGCAAATGCTAAACATCTATAAAGAGGTAGCGGAACATTATTTAGCTATACCTATGGTAGTTGGATTAAAAAGCGAAAAAGAACGATTTGCAGGTGCACAAGAAACTTATACAATGGAAGCGCTTATGCACGATGGGCAAGCCTTGCAATCTGGAACTTCTCATAATTTAGGACAGCATTTTACAAAAGCTTTTGATATCACCTATTTAGATAGAGAAAACAAACAATCTTATCCCTATCATACTTCTTGGGGAATATCTACAAGGCTAATTGGCGGTTTGATTATGGTTCATGGAGATGACAATGGTCTAGTTCTTCCACCTAGAATTGCACCTACTCAAGTAGTGATCATTCCAATTGCACAGCATAAAGAAGGCGTACTAGACAAGGCATGGGAGATTAAAAATACGCTAGAACAAAATTTAAGGGTAGAAATTGATGATCAAGATGGTTATTCACCAGGTTGGAAATTTAATCAGTGGGAAATGAAGGGAGTACCTATTCGTTTAGAAATAGGGCCTAAGGATATAGAAAAGAATCAGTGCGTATTAGCTCGTAGAGATAATGGGGAAAAGATACAAGTATCATTAGATGATTTAGAGACTTCCGTAGAAAAGTTACTTGAAGAAATTCAGGATAATCTTTATCAAAAGGCTTTAGAACGTAGGGAAAATAAAACTTCAACTGCAACAAATCTAGAAGAAATGGTAAAAAAACTATCTGATAATCCAGGATTCATCAAAGCTATGTGGTGTGAAGATAGAGAGTGTGAAGATAAAATAAAAGAAGAAACGGGAGCAACCCTTCGCTGTATTCCTTTTGAGCAAGAGGTTATAGGTGATGGGTCATGTGTATGCTGTGGTAAAAAGTCTAAAAAGATGGCATACTTTGCGAGAGCCTATTAATAAAAAGGCGATGAGGCTGATAGGATACTTCCAAAGTAGACAGTCTAATTAATGATAATTAGATGATCTACTTGGAGGCATCCTTTTTAGTTAAACAGTATGTGCTCCGTATTTAAAAAGTCATCATAATATCGAGCAATCCACCTTCTTTAATAAGATCCCTAATGCTATAAATAGGTATTACTGCATAGGGGAAACCAGCTACATAGGGAGCTATATCATAGAGCTGAAAGTAGATAATGAGGCTTTTATCCGCAATATAATAATCCTGGTTAGGCTTAATGCCTGGATACTCATCAAATAGTGGAATTTCTTGTTTTTGTATTTCTTCAAGTACCATCTTAGACAATACGCTAAGGTAATCGCTATTTTGATTAAATAACTCATAAAAAGGTACATCCCTACCTGTTGCAAGATCGAAATTTAACGATCTAATCATGGTCATTGGATGAGCACCCCTAAAGTCAGCAAGGCCGATTAAAGAAAGTGAAAGTACACCCTTTTGATTGTTCTTTATTTCGTAGTAACCCGTAACTATTGTGGGTAAGTCTGGCACGATTAAATCATTACTCAATTTTAATACAGATTCATATATGGTAAAGTTAATTAAACCTTGAAGGTACTGATTATCTGGAATACAAACAGCAGGATAATAAAAACTTATATTTTGGGTACGATATTGTAATGTACGAAGATTAACAGGAAATTTTCTATTCAAAACTATTCACCACCAGTGCTTATTTATTACAGTAGTATATTCCACTGGTAAATGTTTTGTTAAAACTATTTGATATTTTTTATCGACTGTGCTATAATTTTCAATGTTATCAAATAATATCTTGCATTTGTAAGAAACATATTGCTTATTTGCGCCCTTGGCTCAGCTGGATAGAGCGTTCGGCTACGAACCGGAAGAACGGGAGTTCGAATCTCTCAGGGCGCGCCAAAAAAAGCCTTCTCTTTTTTAAGAGAGGGCTTTTTTTGATGCAAACCCGAGAGATTCGAACTCTGAGAGGGACGAGGAATGGTGGCGTAGCCATTCAAATATGCTAAATGCATATTTGGAAATGACGAGATTGTGAGGAGCCATGCGACGAAACAAATCTGACGCGTAGCGGCAGTCTCAGGGCGCGCCAAATATGCGACTAAAGTCGCAATGAATAGTGAACAGTGAACGATGAAGAATGAACAGTATATGATTGACAGCTATAGTGTCGCATTTGTATTTTTCAATGTTCAGTGTTTATTTTTCATTTTTCATTGATTTTTTCTCTTTTTGAATGAACTATACTAATTAGGAGAATACCACAATGTATAAAGAGAGTATTTTAAGTGAGAAATCTTTAGATTTTGCTGCGAAAACAGTTAAGTTTTGTATATATGTAAACAAGGAAACACATGAAAATATTATGACAAAGCAATTAATCCGATCTTCAACAAGCATTGGTGCAAATATTAGTGAAGCAAACTATGGTATCAGTAGGGCAGACTTCATTTCAAAAATGCAAATAGCAATGAAAGAAGCTGCTGAAAGTGAATATTGGCTTAAGTTATTATACAAGGCAGATTATGTTGAAGAGATAGAGGTAATTGATTTGATAAATGATTGCAAAGAAATCGAACGAATTTTAATTGCTACATTAAAGACAGCCAAGCAAAACATAAAATAGTACAAGTATGCGACTAAAAAGTCGCAGTGAACAGTGAACAGTGAACGATGAAGAATGAACAGTATATGATTGACAGCTATAGTGTCGCATTTGTATTTTTCAATGTTCAGTGTTTATTTTTCATTTTTCATTGATTTTTTCTCTTTTTGAATGAACTATACTAATTAGGAGAATACCACAATGTATAAAGAGAGTATTTTAAGTGAGAAATCTTTAGATTTTGCTGCGAAAACAGTTAAGTTTTGTATATATGTAAACAAGGAAACACATGAAAATATTATGACAAAGCAATTAATCCGATCTTCAACAAGCATTGGTGCAAATATTAGTGAAGCAAACTATGGTATCAGTAGGGCAGACTTCATTTCAAAAATGCAAATAGCAATGAAAGAAGCTGCTGAAAGTGAATATTGGCTTAAGTTATTATACAAGGCAGATTATGTTGAAGAGATAGAGGTAATTGATTTGATAAATGATTGCAAAGAAATCGAACGAATTTTAATTGCTACATTAAAGACAGCCAAGCAAAACATAAAATAGTACAAGTATGCGACTAAAAAGTCGCAGTGAACAGTGAACAGTGAACGATGAAGAATGAACAGTATATGATTGACAGCTATAGTGTCGCATATTTGTATTTTTCAATGTTCAGTGTTCATTTTTCATTTTTCATTGAAGTTTTTTCCTTTTCGAATGAAATAAGCTATTTAGGGGAATACCATAATGTATAAAGAGAGTATTTTAAGTGAGAAATCTTTAGATTTTGCTGCGAAAACGGTTAAGTTTTGTATATATGTAAACAAGAAAGACACGAAAATAAATATGCTTGCAAAATTATTACTCACGCGTAGCACGTACTGTACACTTGCTGATCAATTGTTCTCCATCTCCTACGTATTCCAGAGTTCCTGACCAATTGTTTTTATCTTCAATTTTTCCTGATACATTTAACTGTACAATTTTTAAATCCACTTTAAGTTCAAAACTATTATCCTGATGTTGACTTTCCGTAATGGGATAAATTTCATTTACTATTAACCCTTTATTTTTCATTCCGATAATATAGCTACTTGGTTGTTTATACATATCAAAGTTAGGCATTCCTATATCATCATACTCATAATGTGTTATATCCTTATAATGCAATGCCCATTCTCCTATTAAGTAAATATCAGAGCTTTTTAACAAGGTATTATTCGCATCCATCTTTTGTTCTGTCTGAACCTTTTTATCTTCTTCTTCATACCTATCGTTTACTACGCAAGTTTTAAGGAAAATTAAAAAAGCTACCAATATAATAGCAAGTAGAAATAATTTTAGATTTTTATTTTTCCTTTTCATTCTAATCTCTCCTATATATATACATATATTTGTTTTCATTATTTATGTATATTATGGAGTATCCATATATAGAACAAAAAAGGCTACCATAGGTAACCTTTGAGTACTATGGGGTTTTTACCTTATCTCCGTGATTCCTCTCATATAGGGAATGAGTGCTTCTGGAATTTCTATGCTTCCATCTGCTCTCTGATAGTTTTCAAGTATTGCTGCTGTTGTTCGCCCTACAGCAAGTCCTGAACCATTTAACGTATGAACAAAACGGGTCTTTTTCGTTGATTTATCTCTAAATTTAATATTTGCCCTACGCGCTTGATAATCTTCAAAATTAGAGCAAGAACTAATTTCAACATATCGATTATAACTCGGCATCCAGACTTCAATATCATAAGTTTTAGCTGAGCTAAATCCTAAATCTCCAGTGCACAGATTTACTACTCTATAAGGTATCTTTAATAATTGCAATATTTCCTCTGCATCATTTGTTAATTTTTCTAATTCATCATAAGACGTATCTGGATGTGCAAATTTAACCATTTCCACCTTGTTAAATTGATGGTTTCGGATAAGACCTCTAGTATCCCTACCCGCTGATCCAGCCTCTTTTCTAAAACATGGTGTATAGGCTGCATATTTAATAGGCAAGTCGTCTTCAGATAAAATTTCGTCTCTATGATAATTGGTAACTGGCACTTCTGCTGTTGGTATTAAAAAGAAGTCTTTATCTGAATCTAACCTAAAAGCATCATCTTCAAATTTAGGAAGCTGACCAGTCCCTGTCATACTATCCCTATTTACCATAAAAGGAGGTGAAATCTCTGTATAACCGTGCTCAATGCCATGAATCGTTAACATAAAATTGATAAGTGCTCTTTCTAACATTGCTCCCTGAGCTTTAAAGATAGTAAATCTTGCACCTGTGATTTTTGCAGCTCTTTCAAAGTCCAATATTCCTAAATCTGTTCCTAAATCCCAATGTGCTTTAGCCACAAAATCAAATTCTCGAGGGGTACCCCACTTACGAATCTCTATATTTTCTGAATCATCTTTTCCCACGGGTACATCCTTATTCGGAATATTAGGAATATTTAAAAGAGAAATTCTAATTTCCTCATCGGCTATTCTCACTTCATCATCTAAAACTTTTATTTGAGCTGATAATTCCTTCATACTATTTAATAAATCTGTACAATCTTTTCCTTCTTTTTTTAGCTTAGGGATTTCCTTAGAAACCTTATTTTGCTTCGCTTTCATCTCTTCAACAGAGGCTAAAGCTTTTCGCCTTTTTTCGTCTAATTCAAGAATCGGAGTAAGATCGTAATCGCCTCTTCTTTTTAAGAGTTCTGCAATATTCTCTTGATTCTCGCGTATTTCTTTAATATCTAACATAATATAAACAGCTCCCTAATCTTTCTTATCTATCTAATTATAAGAATGTAAATCATTTTATTTTTCATTTGTTTATTACTTCGCGATAGTAAAGTATCCCTTAATTCCTTAAGGGATACTTCCTTTTGGTATTTATTATAAATCAGTTAACCAATTAATTCAAGGGATTAAAGTTCTAGTCACTGTTCATCAGTCTCTAGTCATTAGTAATGTGTCGTAATGAAGACGGAACGATACAGGGATCGTTCCCTACATCAGTATAGATACTCTATCATTGATTGTAG
>OBLN01000899.1_pt1 | contig 10583 bp, 6 predicted proteins | sample 1519301 | NCBI WGS metagenome assembly OBLN01 (sample SAMEA2452533, study PRJEB22499) | sediment metagenome | reverse complement strand
GTCGGAGAGGTTGATCAGAATCATCGCCTGTAATTCGCCGACCTGGCGGGCGACGGAGATCAGAGTGCCATCGCCGCCCAGAACCAGGATGAGGTTGACCATGGCGGGGATGCTGCGCCCGGGATAGCCTTGGGCCTCCCCCATTTCGGCCGCCAGCCCTTCCTCGAAAAAGACCTCTATTCCCCGCTGCGCCAACCAGTCGCTGACCTCGCGCGCAACCTGCACCGCAGTGGGATTTTTGCGTTTAATGTAGATACCGATACGTTTCATGGTAATCCTCATGGAGGCAAAGTGGCTCAAAGCTACCACACACCCGGGGCAAAGTCCATCGCTTTCAGGAACTTAGGCTGACAGACCCTTGTGAGCCAGGACGTTCTGTGATAGCTTTTCCGAGCCGGCCACAGGCCGCAGAGAGGATGATTATGGATCTTTTTACCCACGGTTCCGAAGGCTTAAAAAGTGCCCCCCTGGCCGAACGGCTGCGCCCGCGGACACTGGATGAGATGGTAGGTCAGGATCACCTGATCGGCGAAGGGAAAATCCTGCGCAAACTCATCGAGGCCGACCAGGTCGCCTCCATCATCTTCTGGGGTCCGCCCGGCACGGGAAAAACAACGCTGGCCCAGGTCATCGCCAACACGACCCGCAGCCGCTTCGTCTTCTTTTCCGCCGTCATGCAGGGCATCAAGGATGTACGTGAAATCGTCCAGAAAGCCCGAGAAGAAAAGGCCTATCATGGGCGGAAAACCCTGCTTTTTGTCGATGAGATTCACCGTTTCAACAAGGCCCAGCAGGACGCCTTTCTCCCCCATGTAGAGAAAGGCGACATCATCCTCATCGGCGCCACCACCGAAAATCCTTCCTTTGAAGTGAATTCGGCCCTGCTGTCGCGGTCTCGGGTGTTTGTCCTGCAGCCCCTGAGTCCTGACGACATCGGCGTTCTCCTGACACGCGCCCTGCAGGATGAACGCTGGCCGGAGGGACGCGGCCGGCAGATCGCTCCGGACGCTCTCGACTTTTTGGCCGACCAGGCGCAGGGGGACGCGCGAGTGGCCTTGAACACCCTTGAACTGGCGGTATCGACCGCCGCAGCCGAAAAACGGATCACCCTGCAACTGCTGCAGGAGGTTCTGCAGAAGAAGCCCCTGCTCTACGACAAGGGTGCCGAAGAGCATTACAATGTCATATCCGCCTTCATCAAGAGCCTGCGCGGCTCCGACCCTGACGGCGCCCTCTACTGGCTGGCCCGCATGATCGAGGCGGGCGAGGATCCCCTCTTCATCGTGCGGCGGCTGGTAATTTTTGCAGCCGAAGATGTCGGCAATGCCGATCCCCGCGGGCTTCAACTCGCCGTCGCCACCATGCAGGCCCTGCAGTTCGTCGGCATGCCGGAAGGCCGGATTCCGCTGGCCCAGGCTGTCACCTATCTGGCCACCGCGCCCAAAAGCAATGCCTCGTACAAGGGTATCAATGAGGCGCTTGCCGAAGTACGCCAGAGCGGCGCCCTGCCTGTGCCTCTACATATCCGCAATGCCCCGACCGGCTTGATGAAAGAACTCGGCTACGGCCAGGGATATCGCTACGCCCACGATTACGAAGGGGGCTTCGCTCCGCAGCAGCATTTGCCAGACCAGCTACAGGGGCGGCAATTTTACCGTCCCCAGGACCGCGGCTACGAAAAGATGATCGGTGAAAGGATGCGCCACTGGGCGGACCTTGGCCGCCCTCCCTCGACAGAGGAGTCAAGGAAAACCGCGCAGGACGATACAGACAAGCCGCACAAGCAAGATACTGATTAAAGAAAATTGTGCAGGCTACGCAGATGGGCCATAATGGGCGGGGACTCTTCTTTCTGGAGTTCCCGCTTGTTTATGCGTAGCATTACCGCTACACAGCGTCTAAGAAAGATTTTTCTCAGGTTGCGAGCTTAAGGAACCTGCCCTCCCCTAAATTACCCCAGAGAGGCCTATGGAGAACCATCATCTTGCCGGACAGTTCCTGGATTCGATCACGGAAGAAAACTGCCGAAACAAGGGACGCGAAGTCAGCCAAAAAGCCCTGATCAATAAGCTTAACTCCATCAATTTTCATGGCGGCCATGTCTTGATCACCCTCTCGCATCGTCGCTATCCGCAAAAGATAACCCTGAAAGCCGCTCCCCAACCCTGCTTCAATGCGCAAGTTGACTTGTTGTGGCTAGAGCCTGAGGCTGTCCAGGGCAAGCTCAAGACCTACGAATTCGACCATCTGATTATTTCTGACGGCCTGAAACTTATCGTTGTCAGGCCCGACCTTGTCGGCATTTCGCCACAAGGGATGCGGATCTTGCTGCCGAAGATGGGATGCGAGGTGCGTTCGCGAAAGACACAACGTTTTCCCTGTCTTCCCCTGCAGGTCGATGTCATACAGAATAGTGCGCATTTCAAAGGAGTTCTTCAGGATTTTACCGCCTGTTCTTTCGCCGTCAAATTGAGCACAGTCGCACCACAGACCTTCAACTGGCTTAACCCCAATGAACCCGTCATGGTTGTGCTGAGCAACGACACCATTCCCCTTTTTGGCGGAGAGTGCCATATCGTCTATCAGAACTGGGAGCAAAAGACCCGCACCGTGGTTTTGCACATCCAGCGCCAGGTGACTCCCCGCTTCAAAACCAAGGAATTCAGAAGTCCGCGGCAGGAGCTGATTCCCTCCCCCAACATTCAATTCCTGCACCCGTTGACAGAAAAAAAAATCGACCTTGGTGTCATTAATCTCTCCGGCACGGGGCTGGCTGTCGAAGAAGACCTGTCGCACTCCGTGCTGCTGCCAGGGCTTATCATTCCTGAACTTCAGATGACCTTTGCAACCAGCTTCACTCTGACTTGCATGGCTCAGGTTATCTATCGACGACCTCGCAGTGATGATCCAGGGGAGACCCGTGTAATTTGCGGGCTGGCCATACTCGACATGAAAATGGAGGAACATGTCAACCTGCTTTCACTCCTGCAGCAGGTCAATGATCCACGTTCCTATCTCTGCAACAGGGTGGACCTGGATGCGCTATGGCATTTCTTTTTTGAGACGGGCTTTATCTACCCGGAAAAGTATGCCCACATTCAGGCGAAAAAAGAGAGGTTCAAGAAGACCTACGAGAAGCTCTACACAGAAAGCCCTCGAATTGCCCGTCACTTTATTTATCAGGACAAGGGGGTAATTATGGGGCACATGGCCATGCTGAGAATCTACAGTAAAACCTGGTTGATCCATCACCATGCTGCTGACCGGACACTATCACAAAGAGCAGGCCTGGTGGTTTTGGAGCAGATCGGAAGCTACATCAACGACTCCCACAATCTCCACTCGTCTCACATGAATTTCGTCATGTGCTATTTTCGGCCGGACAATAAATTTCCTCGCCGCGTCTTTGGAGGTGTGGCGAAGTACATCAACAATCCCAAAGGATGCTCAACCGATGACTTTGTCTATTTCTATATTCAGCCTGATACCACGCTAGGGCTGCGGGCGGAAGGGTCTTGTCACGTACAGCCGACGGTCGAGGAGGATCTCGTTGAACTCAGCTATTACTACGAGCATCTTTCTGGAGGACTCATGATTCCGGCTATTGACCTGGAACCTGGAATCGAAAGCGAAGATGAGCCTGATGAAGAATTCTCAAGGTTGGGGCTAAAGAGACAGCGACTGTGCTTCTCTTTAAAACGAGATGGCGAATTACAGGCGATGATTCTGATCAACCTCTCCGACGCCGGTCTGAATATGTCTGAGCTCACCAACTGCATCCAGGTAATTGTCCTTGACCAGGACAATCTCACCAGGGGCGAGTTGATGGCCGCGTTAAACAGGCTAGGCAGGCAGTATTTTGAGAGTGATAAGATTCCCGCCATTTTATATCCGGTCAAATATGCCAAAGACCAGGATATTAAATATGATAAGATTTACACCATGTGGATTTTAAATTGTCAGAATCTTGACCAATACTTCAAATTCTGCAACACTTTCCTGGCACGCATATAAAAACATCATATTGCGAAACAAGGGTAGGTGACGCTATTGTCCAAAGACGACGAAAAAGCCATCACCAACATGAGTCTTCCGCTGTATAACAGCAGAATCATTCATGCCTATCTCGCCCTTCTAAAAGACAAATACCCGCACATCGACATTGAGAAAATTCTGCGGCATGCCCACATGGACCCCTGCGAAATCGCCGACCAGGGGCACTGGTTCAGTCAGGAGCAGGTTGACCTTTTCTATGAAAAACTGGTCCAACTGACCGGTGACGAATCGATTGCCCGGGAAGCGGGACGCTACGCGGCCTCCCCTGAGGCCTTGGGCGCCATGCGTCAGTATGTTCTCGGTCTCGTTGGACCGGCGAACGCTTTCAGCCTGATCCAGAAGACCTCGGCTCAGTTCACCCGTTCATCCCAATACACTTCCCGAGAACTTGATTCCAACCGGGTTGAAATCACAGTCACACCCAACCGTGGTGTTCAGGAAAAAAAATTCCAGTGTGAAAACCGGATGGGTTTTTTTGAAGCCATCATCATGATGTTCAATTTTCATCGACCGGGTGTCACCCACCCCGAATGTCTATTCAGGGGAGATTCCTGCTGCCGGTATATTGTTTCCTGGGAAGACACCTTGGCCTCTCTCTGGTCTAAAATCAGGCTCTGGTCAATTCCTCTGTTCTTTCTGTTGATCTTCGGGTCCCTGCTCTACGATCCCTGGCTCACCTTAACCATTACCCTCCCCACTCTGACCATCATCCTTTTTGGCCTTACCATCATCATGGATATTGCCGAAAAAAAAGAACTGCGTTCCAGCCTGAACATCCTTATGGGCTCCACCGAAAAACTGGTGGACCAGATCAACATCAACCACACCAATGCCAGCCTGACCAATGAAATAGGCCAGGCGCTCAGCCAACAGACAGATATTGACAGCATCCTGGATAAGACGATTAAGATCCTCGAGAACTATCTGGACTACCAACGTGGTATGATTTTGCTGGCCAATTCGGACCGCACCACATTGGAATACAAGGGCGGATTCGGCTACACAGAAGAGCAGGAGGCACTTCTAAAAAACACCAATTTCGACCTGACCCGGCCTGAATCTGCAGGCATTTTTATCCGATCCTTCCGCGAAAAGCAGCCCTTTCTGATCAACGACCTTAAAGAAATCAGCAAGCATCTCTCTGAGCGAAGCCTTAAATTCGCCAGTTTTCTTGGCGTAAAATCCTTTATTTGCTGCCCTATTATCAGCGAAGAAGAAACCGTAGGCATTCTGGCCGTGGACAATCTCAAGGCACCGCGACCCCTTGTACACAGCGACATGAGTCTTCTGATGGGCATCACCCCCTTTATTGGCATCAGCATGCACAACGTGAAGCTCATGAATGCTCGCGTAGAGCAATTCAAATCAACCTTGCAGGTATTAGCGGCCAGTATCGACGCGCGAGACCCCCTGACGGCAGGGCATTCGGAGAAGGTCACTGAATATGCATTGGGTATATGTGAGGAAATGGACCTTCCCCAGGACTTTGCGGAAATGATCCGTGTGGCCGCCCTTTTACACGATTACGGCAAACTGGGCGTCCCCGACTCCATCCTCAAGAAGGAGGGTCGTCTTACCAACGATGAATACGAAGCCGTCAAGACACATTCCTTGAAGACACGTAATATTCTCGAACAGATAAACTTTGAAGGGATCATGGCCGAGGTACCCATCGTAGCTGGGGCCCATCATGAAAAATTTGACGGTACCGGTTATCCCGAAGGGCTTAAGGGGGAGCAGATTCCTCTAGGGGCTCGAATCCTCGCTGTCGCCGATTTTTTCGAAGCGATCACCGCCAAAAGACATTATCGGGAACCAATGCCCACAAATGTAGCCTTTGAACTGCTTCGAGAGGGGATTGGTCGCCATTTTGACGCCCGGGTTGTCATCGCTTTCATGGATTACTACACCCGGGCACACATTGTGAATTCGACTAATGAACCGGGTCGCTCCCCAGTAACCCGTAATGACCCGCGCGTTCCCATGGAGATCCCCCTCTGCATGGAAATTTCGGGCGTTTCCTGGCGAGGATATACGGTGGACATGGGCCCGGGTGGCCTGTATGTCACCAGCAGCCAGAACGTCGAATTGGGGGAACGACTGCATCTTAGCTTCAATCTTCCCGGCCTCATGGCAACCACCCGAGCCCAAGGAAGAATCGCCTGGCTCAACAGCACGGGCAACCGACGAAAACCTTCCTATCCTCAGGGATTCGGCATCGAATTCACGTTGATTTCTGAAACGGAGAAACGGGCTATTGCCGACCACCTTAAAACCAACCCGGCCCCTGTGTCCCCTTATTGACCCCCTTTTTTAATGGGCTTTCGCCCCCGGCAGGCAATAAGTGGGGTATAGGTGAAACGCCTCGGATCTTGAAAAAAAGTCATAAACTCTTTACGAAATTCATCATATCCGCCCGGATAGTCCGAAAAAGGATAACCTGAGTTCTGAGCTGCAACCTCAACTTTCGTGGCCCAGTTAAAAGCATCTGTACTGTCGAGTTCACCGTAGATCAGATGATGGGCCGACATTTCGACCCGAATTTCTTCATAGCCCAGATCATAAAGATAGGCATAAAGCTTTCGCCCCACGTATGGATCGAAATCGGCTGTCTGCTCCAGTGTTTTCATCACGCCACAGACCGTCTTTTCAAGGCGGGCAGGCAGACCGTAATGACTCAGGCAGTTGTAGTCAAGATCCACCAGACACATAATGCCTCCCGGCTGCAAGAGATCCGTTAATCGCTGCACGATGGCAAAACTTTCCTGACGATGATATTCCAGAAAAAATCGAGACCAGATAAAATCAAATGTTCCCAAATCCTCAAGCGGGGCATAAATATTTCGACATACAAACGTCGCCCCCAGAGAAGACTGTGTTCTTTGAGCATGGGCAATGCGCTCCGCCGAAGCATCGACCCCCATCGCGCTCCCACCGGGTTGAACCAAACTATGCAAAAATCCCGTGGTTTTTCCTGAGCCACAACCGATATCGGCGACCCGCATACCAGGGCGCAGACCTGCCCAGAGGGCCTGTTCACTCAATCGCTCCCGATCCGTTTTCTGGTCAAGCCGCTGGGCTTCCTTCTCGTGTTCCATGAGATACTTGGATTTGGACAAGTTGCTACCCTCCTTAACCTCTTTTATCATTTCAGGTCTCCGCTTTCAATTCGGCCTTCAGCCATGAGAACGTGCTCCTGAGTACATTGACATAAAGGGGAACTGCGGGGAAAATGCTTATGAAACGTTTTCTGCCAACCATGCAGAGGGAGATTAACATGCTGAGCGCCCGTGACGTTCGTTCTTTTTTCCTGGCCATCCTGACGGGAGCCCTTCTTTTCCCCCAGAGCATTTTGGCTTCCGGCTTCGGTATATTCACACAGGGCGCCAGTGCGCTCGGGCAGGCCAATGCCACCGTTGCGCACGCCGACGGACCTTCGGCTCTGTATTTCAACCCTGCCCTGCTTACAGAGTTGCCGGGAACCGGGATGGAACTGGGTACAACATTGATATATCCCCGACGAGACTTTACCAGTGACACAACCGGCCGTGAAGATTCCACGGACAGCACCCTTTACACCCCTAGCACATTCTACCTGACCCATGCCCTTAACGACCGATTCAGCGCCGGCATTGGCCTGCTTAATCCATTCGGACTGGGCACAGAGTGGAATGCCGATTGGGAAGGTCGCTATCTGGCCACCCGTTCGGAAATTGTCACCTATATGTTTAATCCTGCAGTGGGCTACCGCCCGAACTCCTGGCTAAGTATTGGCGCGGGTCTGAATCTGCTCTACCTTGACGCCACGCTGGAAAAGCAGGTTAAACTAGCCTTTGTTGGACTTAGCGACGGCCAGCAAAAATTCACCGGGGACGGAACAGGAGTGGGATTCAATCTGGGCATTCTTCTTAAACTGAATCCGAAAATACAGTTTGGGGCAGGCTATCGAAGTTCCATAAAGGTTGACATCGATGGTCGCGTCAACTTCACTCTTCCTGACCCGAGCCTGGCAGCCATATTACCGGATACGACAGCACAAACGGATATTAACTTGCCCCAGCAACTTGTAGCAGGACTGGCCTTTTTCCCCACCGACAATATCACCCTGGAGACGGGCATCCGTTGGGAAGACTGGTCTTCTTACGATGAACTGCACATTTCCTTTGCTCAACCGGTCAACGGCTCAGATTTCTCCATTTATCCCAAAAACTGGCAGGCCACCTGGGCCTGGAACCTGGGCGGAAAATATCGCCTGAATGAAAGGGTCTTTCTGCTGGCTGGATATCTTTACGGCGAAGATGCCATAGGCAATGCCACGTTTGAGCCGTCCGTCCCCGATTCAGACTCCCAACTGTTCTGCCTCGGCGCAACCCTGAACTTCGACAGACTGACCATTTCGCTCAGTTACGGTTACCAACTCCTGGAGGACCGGAGCAAGAACAACAGCTATCTGCCCGATGTCAATCCGGCTGTCGCCGACTCTGCCGACTACGCCAGGGGACGCTATGAGTCCCAACTTCACCTGCTTGGGGTAAGTGCAGGGTACCGCTTTTGACTGGAGACATGACAACTCTGCGCAAAAAATGTACGCGCTGACGGTCAAAACCACGACAATAAACACCCACCATGGCGCCTTGATCGATCGCCCCAAGGAAACCACTCTAGAACCAGACACCATCGAGAAGGTGTCCACAGGCATCACAGCGACCCCGATCCAGGTGGCTGGCGTCGACACGGTATCCCACCCGTGAAATAATCTTTTTCTTACATCCCGGACAGAAGGTGTTTTCGCCCCCCTCGCCGGGCACATTGCCCTCATAGACATATTTCAACCCCGCCTCAAGCCCTATCTGCCTGGCACGCCGCAGGGTTTCCACGGGTGTGCGCGGCACATCCAGCATCTTGTAGGTCGGATAAAAAGCAGTCACATGCCAGGGAACCTGGGCGCCGAGTTCGTTATGAATAAAGCCGGCCAGGGCCCGCAACTCTTCATCGCTGTCGTTGTGGCCGGGGATCAGCAGGGTGGTAACTTCCAGCCAGATACCCAGCCGCCGGTAGTCGCGCAGGGTATCCAGCACCCCCTGCAGACGGGCTCCCGCCACTTCCCGGTAGAAATCCTCCGTAAAACCCTTGAGGTCGATATTGGCTGCATCGAGATAGGGGGCAATCTGTTCCAGGGCAGCGGTCCCTGTATAACCATTGCTGACGAACACATTGCCGAGACCGGCTTCCTTGGCCAGCACGGCGGTGTCATAGGCATATTCGTAGAAGATGGTCGGTTCAGTATAGGTGTAGGAAATACTCCGGCATCCCGCCGCCAGGGCCCGCTGGACAAGATCGGCTGGGGACACTTTCTCACCCGGTACCGGCCCCCTGGAAGCACCCCACTGGGAGATGTCGTAATTCTGGCAATGCCGGCAGTGAAAATTGCAGCCGACCGTGGCGATAGAATAGCTGGTGGATCCTGGGAGGTAATGAAAGAGAGGTTTTTTCTCGATGTGGTCGACGTTCTCGGCAATCAGTTTTTCATAAACAAGCGAGTAGAGAATGCCGTCGCGATTTTCTCGCACCCCGCAAAGGCCTCTTTTGCCAGCGGCAATCAGGCAATGGTGGCGGCACAGGGTGCAAAGGGTTTTATCGCTATCTTTTTTTTCCCAGAAGGCAGCTTCGCGCATGAATCCCTCCCTGAAGTTTTCATCCCCTGCAGGAAGTATAGCAGACGCGAAAAACAACGGCGCTGGCAGGCCCTCAGAACTTGAAGCGCCTCATGCTGACGTTGAGCAGCAGCCCGGTCCCGATCATGGTTGTCACCATACTGGTGCCCCCGTAGGAAAAAAGGGGCAGCGGGACGCCGACGACGGGGAGCAGGCCGATGACCATCCCCAGATTCACCACCATATGCCAGAACAGCATGGCCACCACGCCCAAGGCCAAAAACATGCCGAACTTATCGGCGGCACGCCGGGCGATATAGAGTCCCCAGATAATTATGAGCAGATAGAACGCCAACAGGCCCAGGCTGCCGACAAAGCCCCATTCTTCGGCAAAGACGGAAAAAGCGAAGTCCGTGTGCCGTTCCGGTAGAAAGGCGAGTTGGGACTGTGTCCCCTTCATAAAACCTTTACCCCAGAACCCGCCACTGCCCACAGCGATCTTGGACTGGATAATGTGATAGCCGGAGCCCAGGGGATCTCGTTCGGGATTGAGAAAAGTATAGACCCGCTCCCGTTGATAGTCATGCAGCAAAAACCACCCCCCAAAGGCTCCCAAAAATCCCAGCACGGTCAACCCGATAAAAGTGAGCCGCTGTATACCGGCAAAGAGGGCAACGGTCAGGCCAATAAAAACGACCATCATCGACGTGCCGAGGTCGGGCTGCTTCATGATCAGCAAAACCGGTAGCGCCAGCAGGGAAAAAGGCGGGAGCAATTCTCTGAAGTTATGGCCAAACGCATGCCCTTTGCGGCTGAAGTGGCAGGCGAGGGTGATGATGATGACGATTTTCATGACCTCGCTCGGCTGCAGAT
>OBLN01000898.1_pt1 | contig 10584 bp, 11 predicted proteins | sample 1519301 | NCBI WGS metagenome assembly OBLN01 (sample SAMEA2452533, study PRJEB22499) | sediment metagenome | reverse complement strand
ACCTTGCCACCTCCTTTCAAACTCTTCTTCTGGAATATACCAGTCTATTAGCTGGTTCAAAAACATCGGACTTTGTACCATAAAAACCTGAGAGGTGTAAAGGCTTAATCATCCCCATCTCCCGGAATCATCACCCGCAGCAACTCGAAATCCCCCCGGCGCTCCTTTTGTCTTCCCGGGGCGAATCGAACTACGGCCAAAAGACGTCCATCGTAAATAAGACCTGCGGTATCTCCCTCGGCGATCGAGCATGGCCCTTCAATGGCCTCCAGTGCAGGAGGAATACCGAACTTCAGGGCGCGGGCGGCATCGATGGAGACCGGCAGCAGGGCAAACCCTTTCATGGCTTCAAGCGGAGAAAGCAGCGGGATGTCAGTGACGGGCATGCTCTCCAACCGATCGAGAGGAACGGCGTCCGCTTCATCAAAAAACCCGTTGCGCGTACGACGCAAGGCCGTCAGATGAGCCCCCGTGCCGAGTTCCTCGCCGAGATCATGAGCCAGAGATCGGATATAGGTGCCTTTTCCGCAATCGACCTCAAGGGTAACATAAGGCAGGCTTACCTCCAACACTTCAATCCGTAAAATCTCGACATTTCTCGGCTCCCGCTCCACCTCGATCCCTTGTCGGGCCAGTTGATGAAGAGGGATGCCGTTCTTTTTGATGGCCGAGAACATAGGAGGGGTCTGCTGAATGTCACCGATAAACTTCTGGCAACAGCGAACAATGTCGTCCGAAGTAAGGGGAGGCAGGGGCCGGCGCTGCAGAATCGTCCCTTCGGCATCGTAGGTATCGGTTGTTTCCCCCAGTTTAAGCGTGGCGCGATAACTTTTTGCACCGGCCATGAGAAACTGAACGAGTTTAGTCCCTTCGCCGATGGCGACGGGCAACACACCGGTAGCCATGGGATCAAGGGTGCCAGTATGACCGACCCGCTTCGTGCGAAAAAGTCGCCGAACTCGCCGGACCACGTCATGGGAGGTCAGGCCCTGGGGCTTGTCAATAATCAGAAGACCATGCATGGATGTCAAACGAGGAGAGAGTCCAGGCGGGTAAAAACACTCAGGCGAACGTCCTCAATAGCTCCCTGCACCGTGGCGCCGGAGGCATTATGGTGCCCCCCGCCCCCCAGTTCCCTGGCCAGGGCGCCGACATCGACTCTCCCCTTGGAGCGAAATCCCACCTTGTAATGGTCCGGAGAAACTTCGCGGAAGAAAAGAGCGACTTCGACACCCCGAATGGAGCGTGGATAATTAATGAAACCGTCAGTATATTCCGGACCGGTTTTCGTAGTGGCCATCATGTCCAGGGTTGCCGTTACCGAAGCATAGCGTCCGCAGCAAGAAACCGTCAGGGTATTCAGTACCGAACCGAGCAGACGAAGTCTCTTTTCGTCCTGGCTTTCATACAGGCCGGAAGCGACATCCCAGGGAGAAACTCCGGTCGCGACCATTTCAGCCGCAATGGAAAAAGCTTCCGGATCGGCATTGGAATAACGAAAGGAACCCGTGTCGGCCAGGATGGCGGTATAAATACAGAGAGCGACCGGCGAGGAAATGGGATGTTCCATCCCTTTGAGAATGCGGTAAATCAGGGCGCCAGTGGCACTGGCCGCTTCATCGACAAAATACACCGAGCCGAAATTTTCGGAAAAAGGGTGATGATCGATATTGACCAGGGTAGTACAGCACTCTTTCAGGTGAGACCCGGCTCGGCGCAGTTCACCGGCATCCAGCACAAACCCGACGTCAAAAGGTTCAAGGCCGTCCAGATGCTGGACAATCCTTTCAGCGCCAGGCAGGAAGGTGAAATCGGTAGGGACAGTGTCGCGATTATAAGCGACCACCTCTTTGCCCATTTCAAGAAGAGCGTTGGTCAGAGCCAGGGTCGAAGCCATCGCATCCCCGTCGGGACTTTCGTGGGAGGCGACCAGGAAACGTTTGTTTTCTTCAATTATCCTGCTGATTTTCGTGATCATCGGCGCTTTCGGAGTGAATGTCTTTCAACAGGGTCTCGATGCGATTGCCATATTCCAGGCTGGTATCGTACTTGAGAACGATGTCGGGCACGTGACGCAGACGCAAACGTTTGCCAAGTTCACGGCGAATAAAGGGGATAGAACTGTTCAATCCTTTTTCCGAATTTTTGCGGGCCGCTTCGTCGCCCAGCACCGTAAAATAGACCTTGGCAATCTGGAGATCCGCGGTGACATCGACGCTGGTGATCGTGACAAAGCCGATGCGAGGATCTTTAAGTCCGTTGAGCAGGAGTGAGGAGATTTCTTTTTGGATTTCCTCTCCCACCCGTTGTGTGCGTTTCGAATCCACTTAATAAAGCCTTCTATTTATGAGTAGTGCAAGAATTCCGTGTCCTGGTCAAGCACATCGGCCAAGGCCAGACGCTCAATTTCGTCTTCGATGTGACTGAACACGGTCTGGATATCATCCTCGCTGGTCGCGACCATACAGAACCCCACCTCGGCGCGCTGCCAAAGATCCTGACTGCCTACCTCGGCAGCGGAAAACCGGGAATCTCTCGCGGCAGCGGCCGATGATTCTTTTGACCACACTGCGTTTTTCCTTGAGATTCTGTGGGGCATGCAAATGAAGATCAATCCTCATGATGCCGACAACCATGACTTAAGCCCTCTTTAAAGGGTGGTCTTGATAGCTTCCATCTCGAAGGCTTCGATGAAGTCCCCGACCTTGATATCATTGTAGTTTTCAAGACTTATGCCACATTCATAGCCGGTGGCCACCTCTTTGACATCATCCTTGAAACGCTTCAGGGAGCTCAGCTTGCCTTCCCAGACGACAACACTGTCGCGAACAAGACGAACCTGGGAGGAACGAAGAATCTTGCCGTCCACCACGTAGCAGCCGGCAATGGTGCCAACTTTCGAGATGGAGAAAGTCTCCCTGACCTCGGCGCGCCCCAGATGCTTTTCGCGGAAGGTCGGCGCCAGCAGACCTTCCATGGCGTCACGAATATCGGCAACCGCATCATAAATGATATTGTAAAGGCGGATATCGACCCCTTCCGCTTCGGCCAACGAGGTCGCCTTGGCTTCGGGACGCACATTGAATCCAAGCACGATGGCGTCTGACGCGGTGGCCAAAGTGACATCGCTTTCGGTGATGCCGCCTACGCCGGTGTGAATGACGAGCAGACGGCAGGCATCCGTGGACAGCTTGAGAAGAGAGTCCTTGACCGCCTCAACGGAGCCCTGAACGTCACCCTTGATAATGACTTTGAGTTCCTTGACATCCCCCTGCTGGATTCGGGCATACAGCTGCTCCAGAGAAATCTTGCTCGTTTTGGCGAGTTCCGCCTCTCGAAGCTTCTGCTGGCGATGCTGGGCAACATCCTTGGCGGTCTTTTCGTCATCGACGGCATGGAACGTATCGCCGGCATCGGGAACGCCGGAAAGCCCGGTAACCTCGACAGGCACAGAAGGCCCAGCTTCAGTAACGCGGCCACCGCGGTCGTCGGTCATGGTTCTCACTCGGCCGAAATGAACACCGCTGACAATGGGATCACCAATGCGCAGGGTTCCCTCCTGAACGAGTACCGTCGCCACAGGCCCCCGGCCTTTGTCGAGACGGGCTTCGACAATGGCTCCTTTAGCGTGTTTGTCAGGATTCGCTTTGAGATCCATCACCTCAGCCTGCAGAAGGATCATCTCCAGCAGTTGATCGATGTTAAGACGCTGCTTGGCGCTGACCTCCACAAAGATCGTCTCTCCACCCCAGCTTTCCGGGACAAGGCCGAACTCGGTGAGTTCCTGCTTGACGCGATCCGGGTTAGCGTCCGGCTTATCCATCTTGTTGATGGCGACAATAATGGGAACCTCAGCCGCCTTGGAGTGATTGATCGCTTCCTTGGTCTGTGGCATGACGCCGTCATCGGCAGCAACGACGAGGATAACGATATCCGTTACCTTGGCCCCACGGGCACGCATGGCCGTAAAGGCTTCGTGGCCGGGGGTGTCGAGGAAACTGATTTTCCGGCCGTCAAGCTCAACATCGTAAGCGCCGATATGCTGGGTAATGCCGCCAGCCTCGCCTTCCGTTACGTTGGTCGCCCGGATGGCGTCAAGAAGACTGGTTTTACCATGATCGACGTGACCCATGATCGTCACCACGGGGGGACGGCTTTTAAGATCTTCAGGCTTCTCTTTTTCGCCTTCCTTGATCCCGGCATGCTCAAGAACGGTCTCTTCATCAAAAGCGACGTTCTCGACTTCGTAATTGAATTCGGAGGCGAGAATGGCAGCCGTATCAAAATCGAGAGGATGATTGATCGTCACCATCGTCCCCTGGCGCATCAATTCACGGATAAGGTCGTTCGCCTTGATTCCCATGCGCTTGGCGAGTTCGCCGACAGTGATGACATCGCTGATCTTGATGATCCGTTTGATGGCCTTGGATACGGTAATTTCAGTCCTTTTGACCGGCTTCGCCGCTTTGCGCCCCCTACGAGTCCGATCAGCGTGATCGGGCTCGAAGATTTCGCGACGCCCCTTACGGCGCAGACCATCCCCCTGAGATTCACTGTAATCGGCCCCTTTTCCCTTCTTCTTCTTTTTGCCGCCGCGCACTTCTTTACCGGCAAAGGGCTCACCCAGGGAAGGTGGCGGCAACGTGGGTGCAGAAGGACGGCCGGCACCCATGTCTCCGCGCCGTTTGGTCGGCGCACCGGCTTCACGGCGCGGAGCTCCCCGGTCAGGAGCACCAGCGCCAGCCTCAGGACGTCTGGGAGCACCGCCTTCGCCACGATGGGCAGCGGGCGTCTCGGCGCGCCGCCCTTGCTGTTGCGGCGGAGCCTGTCTCGGCAGTTCGACACGCCCCAGAATTTTAGCCCGGGAAGCCGTCGGCTTGGTGGCCTTGGGAGCAGAAACGGGTTTTTCTTCAGCAGGGGTTTCTTCCTTGGCAGAAGGCGCGGCAGGGGGAGTCTTGCCAGGCTCTTCCTCTACCTTGGCGGTTATTTCAGGTGCAGCTTTTGGTGCCGGAGCGGCTGCTTTGGGTGCAGGTTCCTCAACGGCAGTTTCAGTCACAACCTTTTCGGCAGTCGCCGCCTTCACTGGTGTTTCCTCACCCTTTTTATCAGCGGCTTTGCCCTTTGCAGGCACAGTCGGCTCATCCGCCTTCGCCACACTCACCGGAGTCTCGTCGGGGGCTTTGGTGATCTTCTCCTCAGGGAGAGCAGCAGCTTCCTCAGCCTTTTCAGGGGATGATGGCTCTTCAGCGCCAGTCGCTGTGGCCGCGGGAGGAACCTCCTTGCGACGACGCCGAATAATCCCCGGCGTGATCCTCTCTTCTTCGATCTTTTCGACAGCAGGAGTGGAGGCCGCCTCAAACTTGCGGACGTCATCTTCCTCGAGAACGCTCATGTGGGTTTTTGCGTCAATCCCCGCTTCCTGAAGGCGTTCCAGAAGATCTTTGTTTTCGAGCCCGAGTTTCTGTGCCAGTTCGTATACCCTTGTCTTTCCCATCAAAACTCCCCTGCGATGTGCTTATATCGTGATAGTTCCTCAATAATCGAGTTTGCCAGCCCTCCGGGTTTGATCCCGACCACGCTCCGTTCTTCCTTGCCGAGCAGATGCCCCAATTCTTCCTTGTCAGAGAAGGTGAAGCAGGGAACCCCAAGATGACCGGCCTTGCTTCTGATCTTATCCCCAATCCCATCAGAAATATCGGCAGCGAGGATAACGGATCGAAAGGAATCAGGTGATGACAGTGCCGTCAGAACCAAATTGCTGCCGGACACCAAACAACCTGACTTACGAGCCATTCCAACCAGAGAAAGAATGCGGCTTCCGATTTCGGTCACCAACGATTCCGTCAGCGCCTCAGCGGAAACATCTTCCGCCTTACCTCGAAAAGCGCGACTAAATTGTCGTTTTTTCACCGCGTCCGCAATACACTGTCGATTCAGACAGGTATAGGCTCCTCTGCCGGGCAGCCTCTTCCGGTAGTCCACCAGAACCTCGCCTTGAGGACTTACAACGTACCGTACCAGTTGCTGCGGGTCAAAGGTTTCGCGACAACCGAGGCACGTCCTCTCGGTTTTGTGACTGCTGGCAGCCAATCGGGCTACTCTCCCCCTTCTTCCAAGTCCTCATCAGGCGCTTCCAACTCAGCGGAAAGGCCTTTAAGAGCGGCAACAAGCTCGTCCTTGTTCATGGAACTGCGCCCGGGAATGTTATGCTGTTTGGCCAATTCGTAAAGCTCATCCCTGGACAGAGAATCATACCCCAGAGACACCGAAGATGAGGGCCTTCCGGCGCTATCCTCATCGGCCTCACCGGCCAGCTCCTCCATCTCTGCTTCGGCTGCCCGCGATTCACTCTTGATATCGATCTTCCAGCCCGTCAGCTTGGCAGCAAGACGGACGTTCTGTCCTTTTTTGCCGATGGCAAGGGACAATTGATCATCGGGCACGATAATCTCCAAAGCCTGCTCTTCATTATCGACGTAGACACGGGTTACTTCGGCAGGTGCCAGGGCCGCGCAGGCAAATCGGGCAATATCGGGAGACCAGGGGATGATGTCGATTTTTTCACCGCGCAGTTCAGAGACGACATTCTGAACGCGGGATCCCCGCATCCCGACACAGGCCCCGACGGGGTCGACATCAGGATCATGGGAGACGACGGCGATCTTGGCTCGGCTGCCGGGTTCGCGGGCAGCGGCCTTGATCTCCACAATTCCTTCATAGATCTCGGGCACTTCAACCTGAAAGAGCGCGGAGACCACTCCGGGATGGGTGCGGGACAGGATAATCTGGGGCCCCTTCGGAGACATCTTGACTTCAGAGACATAGGCGCGAACCCGATCCCCCTGGCGGTAATTTTCCCGAGGAACCTGCTCACGGTGGGGGAGCAGAGCTTCGGCGCGGCCAAGGTCGACAATCAGATCGCCGCGCTCGTACCGACGGACAATGCCGTTGAGCAGTTCACCGACCCTGTCCTTGAATTCGTTATAGACCCCTTCCCGCTCAGCTTCACGCACCTTCTGAATGATCACCTGCTTGGCCGTCTGGGCAGCAATGCGGCTGAAGTTGCTGGCGTCCATTTTCATCCCGAGGGAGTCGCCGACTTCAACCTCGGGGTCAATTTCACGGGCCTCCTCCACGGAGATTTCCTTATAGGAGTCCTGCACATCCTCGACGACAGTGACAAACTCGAAGAGTTCAACTTCGCCCATCTCGTCATTATAGTGTGCTTCAAGATCACGGGTGTTACGGTACTTCTTGTTGGCGGCGGAAAGCACAGCCGACTCAAGGGCTTCAACCAGAATGGCCCTGTCCACCCCCTTGTCCTTAACAACCTGATCAATGATGTGATTAAGATTTGTAACCATCCAGACATCTCCCTGTATATTCTTCTCGCCGCCGGCAGCAGCGAAGTTGACCTGTTCGCCCTGGCGTGTCGATTATCAATTTTACCTCAAGCCCTTTTAAGGCTCAGAATTCTATTTCCAGATTGGCCTTGGCAATGGCATCCAGGTCAATCTCGACGATGCCACCCTTCTTATCGGTCTGTCGGATGCGTACCCGCCCCTCTTCAAGACCCAGCAATTCCCCCTCGAAGGTCTTGCGTTCGTGCCCGCGACCGTCCGGGTCCAGCTTCTCGTAGGTTTTGACTTTGACCAGTCGCCCCCGGTAGCGCTCATAATCCTGCGGCTTCTTCAAGGGCCGATCGAGTCCGGGCGATGAAACTTCGAGCCGATAGGCCACATCGATCACATCTTCGATCTCAAGAACAGCCCCAATTTCCCGGCTGAAATCGGCGCAATCATCGAGAGTGACGCCGCCTTCCTTGTCGATAAAAAACCGAAGAAACCAGTCTCTTCCTTCGCGCTTGAATTCGACATCAACCATCTCCAGCCCAAAATCGGCCAGAATAGGTTCGGCCAATTGTTGTACGCGAGCGAGAGTTGTTTCCTGCACCATAGGTCAAGCTCCGAAAAACAAAAAAAGTGAGCGGTGAAGCTCACTTTTTACTGTGAACAAATTAAACAACATGTTCCTAACACGAACAGATGGAAATTGCAACCACTATTTACATCAGGGGGTCGCCTTAAAGCCCAGAACAGCGGACCGGAGCATCTCTTCCATCTCACCATAGTCCGTATCATTTTTCAGGGGGTCAGTATAGTAGAGATACACCCAATAGGGAGAGGCAAAGGCCACAATACCCACGAATCGGCGCGGTTCTTCGTGCATTTTGTAGTCCGCAGAAATACGCCAGGCATATTGAGCACCGGCCAGCCGCGCTTTTTCAACCTGGGCCACCACAGCGCTGACTCCTTCGTCCCCCTCAAGGGAGCTTATGGCGTAGCGGGCGGAGTTTTCGACGCCACGGGCGGAAGGAGCCACATCACCCTCACCCAGACGACTGATATCGACGTCGAGGTGGGCCCCTGTGGCCGGATTAAAGACATACCCTTCGTTGGCTTGCAACTTTTTCAAAGCCGCGTTTTTCAATTGATCTCTGGTCGGGGGGCTGGCCAGCTGACCCTTCTCTTCCAACTCATGCGCGATATGCTCGGCCATCTCTTCGACCAGAGTCATCGGCGGTTCCGACGATATCTTCCAGTTATCCCCCGGCAGACGGATCCCTAAAACCATGTCGTCGGACAGCGCAAGGGTTTTCATGTCACTGGCGATGCTGGCCCGGTAATCCTGCGTGCAGCCACAAACCAGCAAAAACACCACCAGACCAAATAGAATCCTGAGTTTCGGCATATTGATCTCCAAGGTTGGATATTACGAGCATTTCCTTTTTTATACCATAAGGTGCCCCGAATGCCAGCGTCGAGACTTACGGCACCCTACCCCTCACTCTTTCACCAAAAGAGTCAGACTTTCCGTATGAAAGGTCTGCGGAAAAAGATCAAAGGGTCGCGACCAGGCCAAGTCATAGCCCTGATGAATCAGGGGCTGCAGGTCCCTGGCCAGGGTTGAGGGGTCACATGAAATGTAGAGAATTCGAGGCACCACGGCAGCAACGAGTTCTTTAACCACACCATAGGCGCCGGTGCGCGGTGGGTCGAGCAGGACCAGGTCAATAGGGGCTTTTTGTGACAAGTCATGGAGCGCTCCTTCGGCTGGCCGAGCCAGGAAATGAGCATTGGCAATACCGTTGTCCCGAGCGTTTTGACGCGCTTTCTCAATGGAAGGCTCAAAGTCCTCAACGCCGGTCACCGAAGCCGCCCGACGGGCCAGAGGCAGGGAAAAGTTCCCCATGCCGCAAAAAAGATCCAGCACATTCTCCCTGCCGGTCAGTTCGGCAGCAGCGAGCACCTCCATCACCAGGCGTCTGTTCTGCTCCAGATTGATCTGAGCGAATCCTCCTGGGCCATAGGCCAACGCCAGAAGAGGTTCCGCCACCTGGATGTGTAAATCCGTTTCACCATAGACCTGGCGCAGGGTCTCCTTACGACCCGACTGCACAAAAAGAGCGGCTTCCACTTTATGGGCCGGCTGCTTGAGCCAGCCATGAAAGGCATCGGGATCTGATCCTATAAAATGGAGGACAACCCGGCAGCGCCCATCATCTCCTACGGCCATATCGACCTGAGGGATCAGGCTGGCGAAAGGGGACGCCCCCAAAAGGGAACGCAGAACGGGCAGCAGAGCATTGAGCCGCTCGTCAGTAATAGGGCAGCGCGCTATATCGACAACATAGTGACTGCCCGCCCGATAAAACCCCATGACGAAACCTTCTTCCGTCATGCGGCATTTGAACTGCACGCGACTGCGGTAGCCCCACTCCTTGGCGGAAGGGACAATTGACAGGACCTTGTCACTCGCGATTCCCGCCTGCCGCATTAAAAGGTCGCGAAAAATCTTTTCCTTCCAAACCAGTTGCTGCTCATAGGGCAGATGCTGCCACTGACAGCCGCCGCACTCGTGGGCCACGGGGCAAGGGGGCTGATGTCGATGCGGAGACGGCTCCAGCACTTCCACCAGTTCTGCCTCGGCAAAGCGCTTCTTTTCACGGACAGTGCGGCAGCGAACCAGATCTCCCGGCGCGGTACCGGGCACAAAAACGGCCTTGCCTTCCAGCCGCCCGACGCCGCGGCCACCAAAGGCCAGCGAATCAATACGGAGGGTAGTGATCATGGTTTCGGCACAAACAGATGGCGGGGTTTACGGGCACCAGCCATTTCCTTCGCCACAAAACGGGCCGGGAACTCGGATGATCCCAGGTAAGGGAAATTGGATCGGCTAAATTCATCCAGCATTCTTTGGCGGGTTTCTTCCACCTCCGCCCCCGCCACCCCCATGCGATCCAGAGTGCGACGATAAATGGCCTCGTCACCCAACACCGACCGGGCCTTACGAACCTTATCCTCCGCCTCACCGGCTGTTCCGAAAATTTCAGCCGAAAGAGGGATGCGGCAACTTACATCGATACAGATCCGGTGATAATCGCCAAAGTAGCGATTTGATCGATCAAAGAACTCGACGACAACACCATTCTCCAATACCTGGCGATCCAGCAATATACTCATTTCTCTCCTTTTTTCCTTCGTTCTTCTTCCACCCAGTCAATGCTCCTGCACAAGCCGTGCA
>OBLN01000897.1_pt1 | contig 10585 bp, 6 predicted proteins | sample 1519301 | NCBI WGS metagenome assembly OBLN01 (sample SAMEA2452533, study PRJEB22499) | sediment metagenome | reverse complement strand
GCGCAACACCATCTTCTTCACCACGGCGTTGTGGATGTAGGTCTCGGTGCCGGCGGGGATCTTGCCGATCAGGGTGCCGGAGGTGTTCTGCAGGATCATCGGTTCGCCACCGAAGATGCCGAAGGTCATCACCAGCGGCACCAGGATCTGCATGGTGGTCACCCCGGCGTTGCCCAGACCGGCGTTCAGTCCCAGTGCCAGCCCCTGCATCCGCTTGGGAAAGAAAAAGCTAATGTTGGACATGGAGGAGGCGAAGTTGCCGCCGCCAAAGCCGGAGAGGAAGGCCAGCAACTGGAACACCCACAGCGGGGTGTTCATATCCTGCAAGGCAAAACCAGTACCTATCGCCGGGATCATCAACAACGCCGTGGTGAAGAAGATGGTGTTGCGCCCTCCTGCGATGCGTACAAAGAAGCTGGAGGGGATACGCAAGGTTGCACCGGTCAGCCCGGCGATGGCCGAGAGCGTGAACAGTTCCGCCTTGTCGAAGGCAAAGCCGAGGTTCAGCATCTGTACGGTAATAATTCCCCAGTAGAGCCACACGGCGAAGCCGCACAGCAGGCTGGGGATCGATATCCACAGGTTTCGGTTGGCAATCCTCTTGCCGCTGCGCTCCCAGAATGCCGTGTCTTCGACATTCCACTCTTTCAGGTCAGCCATGGTTGCACCCTCTTTTGCTTGTACGTGTCAGTTGGCGAGTTGTGATCCGGGTTGTCGTTTCGGTTATTCCAGTGAATCCAGTGGTTCGAACTGTTTGCGCCTGGCGCGGTCGCGATCGCGCTCTCCGGAGTACTGCATCCACATCAGTGATACCAGGGTGATGCCGAACAGCAGCATGAAGGCGCTGGTAGCCAGCCCGCTCCAGTCGAGCAGGGCACCGAACATGATCGGCAGGAAAAAGCCGCCCATGCCCCCGGCCAGACCGACGATGCCGGACATCACGCCGATGTTCTTCGGATACTCATCGGAGAGGTATTTGAAGACGGAGGCCTTGCCGAACCCCCAGGCGATGCCCACCACGAACAGCAGTGCGGTGAAGACGTATTCGTTCACCCCCACATGCATGGCGAAGGGCTCGCCCTGGGTGCGGATGACCAGCATGTCGGTCTGCGGATAGGACATGAAGAAGAGGCAAATCAGCGACACCCACATCACCCACCAGGTCACCTGGTGCGCGCCGAACCGGTCGGAAAGCCAGCCTCCCAGCGCGCGGATGATGCCCGAGGGGAGAACGAAGATGGCGGCGAGCAGTGCCGCGGTCTGGATGTCGTGGCCGTAGGTGCTGACGTAGTACTTGGTCATCCATAGCGACAGGGCAACAAAACCACCGAACACCAGCGAGTAGTATTGGCAATATTTCCATATCGCCGGGTCTTTCAGTGCACTCAGCTGCTCTTTGATGGTGACGCTCGACTCCACCTTGTGGCTCTCGTCCGAGTAGGTGAAGAACCAGAACAGGATGGTCACCACGGTCATGCCGATGGCGTACACCACCGGCACCATCTCCCAGCCCCATGCCACCACAATGGAGGGGGCGATGAATTTGGTCAGTGCCGCCCCGGCATTGCCGGCGCCGAAGATCCCCATGGCAAAGCCCTGGCTCTCCTTGGGGAACCAGCGCGCGGTGTAGGCGATACCCACGGAGAAGGAGGCGCCGGCGGCGCCGACAAAGAGTCCCAGCAGCAGGAACTGCCAGTACTCGGTCGCCTTGGAGATGAGAAACAGGGGAATGATGATCGAGGCCATGAGCCAGAAGAAGACCGGCCGGCCGCCGAACTTGTCGGTCATCATCCCCAACGGCAGGCGCAGCAGCGAGCCGGTGAGAATGGGGGTGGCGGCGAGCAGGCCGAACTGCGTGTCGGAGAGCTGCAACCCGGTTTTGATCGGGATGCCGATGATGGAGAACATGACCCAAACGGCGAAGCAGGCGGTAAAGCCCACCGTGTTCATGGTCAGAACCGAGAGCTGTTTTGTGCGCTGTGTAGGCATTTTTCTTCCCCCGTTTGCTGCCGAATTTCGGCGACTTGAGGGTGAGTCTAGGTAGCGAAGGAGAGCGCTGCAATGGAGCTTTTTTCACCATTTCTGCCGCAGCTATCACCAAGGAGGTAGTGGTGGTGCGTCCCGTTAACAGGCTGAAAGTTAATGACTATTTTGTGATTTTATTCTTGTGGAGTCAGCGGTAGTGATGCCATCGGGATGTGTGGTGGTACCCCATAAAAGCCACCTAATTGCTCTGTCGGAATAAGGTGGTAGAGGCTAGAATGAACACATGCCTAAACTGTTTCATAAATCACTGCTGCTGCGCCTGGGTCTGGCGATGGCGACCATTGTTGCGCTGGCCTTCGTCGGTATGCTCAGCTCCGTGTTTATCGCCGAGACATCGGGGGGGCAGGCGACGGCGATTAACATGGCCGGAGCACTGCGGATGCAGTCCTATCGCATCGCCAGCGAACTTGCCAGTCAGCATGATCTTCAGGACCAGTCACGGCTTGAGCGGACCCGCACCCTTATCGATGAGTTTGACGCCCGACTGCAAAGTCCGCGCTTGACGGGGGTGCTCTCGCGCACCGACGAGCGTTCGTTGCATGAGGCCTATTATCAGGTCAAGTTGCAGTGGCGTACCCAGATACGTCCCCTACTGAATGAATATATCGAGGTCACCGAAGAGCACCTTCTGTTTCAGGATGGGGCAGCGAGTAGCGAACAGCTGCGTCTTGGTTTTTTGAGCGAGGTCGATGGTTTTGTCGCCAACATCGACAATATGGTCAAGGTGCTGGAGATCGAGGCGGAGCAGAAGATAGAGCTGTTGCGTCTTATCCAGGTCATATCGCTGTTTCTCACCATTCTGGTGGTCTTCATCACCATGTACCTGATGCATGTCGATGTGCTGGGGCCGCTGCGCGAGCTGCTGTTAATCGCCAGTGCGGTGCGACAGGGAGACTTTTCCCAGCGCACGCAGTACCACAAGGAGGATGAGCTCGGTCAGCTCGGCGAGGCCTTCAACCTGATGACCGAGGATCTTTCGCACATGTACCAGGACCTCGAGGCGCGGGTCAGTGAGAAAACCGTCGACCTCGAGCGCAGCAATCGCTCACTGGAGTTGCTGTATAAGACGACCAGCCACCTCAGTGAGGTTCCCCTCAGTGAAGCCGGTTATGAGCAGTTGCTGAATGACATTTCGGCACTGGCGGACCTCGGCCCGGGCACCATCTGCCTGGGTGAAAGTGGCAGTAGTCAGGCGTTTAAGCTGATATCGACACGTGAGTCAGTGTTCGATCGGCCTGATATCTGTAATCCTCCCAACTGCCAGGCGTGCTTCTCGGGTGCCTCGTCGCATTTTGTCGAGGTAGAACGTAGTCCGAGTGAGCTGTTGCGTGTCTTCTCCACTCCCATCCAAGATATGGAGAGACAATATGGCGTACTGTTGCTGGAGTTACCGCCGGACAAGTCGCTGCAGGAGTGGCAGCGCCGGCTGCTGGAGACGATAGCCAGCCATATCGCCATCGCCCTGAACATGGCGCAGCGCGCCTCACAGGCCAGAATGCTGGCGCTGCTGGAGGAGCGCAGTGTGATCGCCCGCGAACTGCACGACTCCCTGGCGCAATCGCTCTCCTATCTGAAGATACAGGTCAGCCGTCTGGATGCCGCAGTGGCGGAGGTGGATAACGCTGAGAAAATACGGCTCGTCACCGCCGAGTTGCGCGACGGGCTCAACAGCGCCTATCGACAGTTGCGGGAATTGCTTACCACCTTCCGTTTGCGCATGGATGAGGCGGGACTGAACCGTGCACTGGAGAAAACCGTTGCCGAATTCCGTGAGCGTGGGCATGTGGAGATCGTTCTGGAGAACGGACTTGGCGGCTGCAAGCTGAGTCCGAATGCCGAGATCCATGTCATTCAGGTGGTGCGCGAGGCGCTCTCCAATGTGCTGCGCCATGCCAAGGCCAAGTGTGCGGTGGTGTCGGCTACCTGTAACGTCGAGGGGGATGTTACGATTGCGATCGATGACGATGGTATCGGCATGCCGAAACAAACCGACAAGCGACACCATTACGGCCTGGCCATCATGCAGGAGCGAGCCCATGGTGTGGCGGGCGAGCTGCGTATCACTCCGTCGGTACTGGGTGGTACACGTGTCGAACTCGGTTTCAGCGCAACCGGAAAGTGGCAGTCCGTTGACCTTGCCCAACATCAAACGAAGGAGAGGTCACTATGAAAGAGGGTATTACCACGCTGATCGCCATCGATGACCACCCCCTGTTCCGCAAGGGTGTGGCCGACCTTATTGAGATGGAGCCCAGCCTGGCGATGATCGGCGAGGCGGCCAGTGGTGAGGAGGGGATAGCGAAGGCCGCCCAGCTACAGCCCGACCTGATCCTGCTCGATCTGAACATGCGCGGCATGGACGGTGTGGCCACACTCAAGCGCCTCAAGGAGCTGGAACTTGAGGCGCGGGTGATCATGCTGACGGTGTCGGATAACGAGGAAGATGTGGTGACGGCGCTGCGTGCCGGGGCCGACGGATACCTGCTCAAGGATATGGAGCCTGAGGATACCCTGGAGTACCTGCGTCAGGCCGCAATGGGCAGGCTGGTGATCAGTGAGCGGCTCACCGAGTTGCTGGCCCATGCACTGCGCAGTGAAGGCAGCCATCCCGGCACGACCGAACAGGCGGGCCTTACCGAGCGGGAGACGCAAATCCTCACCCTTATCGCCAAGGGCCTGAGCAACAAAATGATCGCCCGCAAGCTGGACATTACCGAAGGCACCGTAAAGGTGCACGTCAAGCACCTGCTGAAAAAACTGAACCTGCGCTCAAGGGTGGAGGCGGCGGTCTGGGCGGTGAACCAGGCGAGCCTGGCGTAGCTAGCTTCGAGGAACATGCCCAGCCAGCTGTTTTGATGGGGGGCTGGCGGATGATTGGGACTCAAGGAAGATGCCATCGCTTTGTTACATGACGCTTGAATTGGGAAGCCAGCTTACGGCAGAATCCTCAACTTATTGACCGCTCGCCGTCGACTCGCTGAGGTGATATAACCGGTATACTGTTCCCCTGGAACTCAATTTGAGTTCATTCCGCGCAGGAATCAGCCCATAAAAGGAGTAATAAAACAATGAAGACCCTGAAGACAGCTGCGGCCATCACCGCTCTTCCCTTTCTGTTTGCCTCCTCGCTAGCCAGTGCTGCCCAGGAGGGTGACAACTATGTTGGGGTCCAGCAAGGTATCTTTGCCTATGAGGAGTCTGGGGTTGATACCTTGCATCCTACTGCTGTTATTGGCCGTCTTGGTCGCTATGGCAATGAAGAGATTGCCCTGGAGGCACGTTTTGGTATGGGTCTCACCGAAGACGATACCAACATTAGTGGTGTCGATGTCGATCTTGAGTTGGACCGCATTTTTGGTGTATACGGGGTTGGTCATATCCCGTTCGGTGAGGCCTTCTCCGTCTATGCTCTGGCAGGTTTTACCGCTGTCAAAGTAACTGCCACAGGGTCATACATGGGAAACAGCATGAGCTTCAGTGATGATGATAACGGTTTCTCATTTGGTCTCGGCGCGCAGTTGAACCTGGGTAAGACTTTGTCGATTCATGGTGAATACATTAATTATCTTGATGGTGACTTCTATGACCTGGAGGCGATTTCCGGAGGGGTGACTTTCGCCTTCTAGTGCTCGTTAACACTGTGTTAGTTTAGATAAACAGGGGGCTCGGGCAGCCCCCTGTGCAGTTATGGCTGATGGGAAGGTGAGCTGTTTGTTTTCATCCTTTGCTGCTGGTATTTAACAAGTAGGTCTTGGCGAGGGATTTCGTCTGGACAGTTCCCTGTATTACACTCCGTCCCATCTCTTTCAGGCCGCCCGGACTTTCTGCATGCAATCCAGTTTTGACTTTTCCTCTGATACCTCTTTCGTCGCCGGTGTGGATGAGGTGGGGCGCGGCCCGCTGGCGGGGCCTGTGGTGACGGCGGCGGTGATCCTCGACCCGGCCAGGCCCATCCAGGGCCTGGCGGATTCCAAGGCAATGAGCGAAAAGCGGCGCGAGCGGCTGTTCGATGAGATTAGGGAGAAGGCCCTGGCCTGGGCGATCGGCCGCTGTGAGGTGGAGGAGATCGATGCGCTGAATATCCTGCAAGCGACCATGCTTGCCATGCAGCGCGCGGTGGCGGGGCTCTCACCCCAGCCGCAACAGGCCTTGATCGACGGTAATCGCTGTCCGGCGTTGCCTTGTCCGGCGGAGGCGGTGATTAAGGGTGATAGCCGGGTGGCGGCGATCAGCGCCGCCTCGATCCTGGCCAAGGTGACCCGCGACCGTGAGATGGTGGAGCTCGATGCCCGCTACCCCGGGTACGGTCTGGCCGGACACAAGGGTTATCCCACCAAGGCGCATCTGCAGGCACTGCAGACACTCGGGGTAACGCCGATCCATCGTACCTCCTTTGGCCCGGTGCGCCGCCTGCTTGAGCAGGCGGGCACTGAGCGTTGAATGAGACCTTGCCGCCATCCATACCATCCGCTAACTTCATAAGAGGAGAATAATTCTGACAACTGGTGGTGAAATGGACAGTCTGTTCGGGGAGCGGCTGAAAGAGCAGCACGGCATCAATGACGAGCAGCTCAAACTGGCACTGGAGCGGCAACGCCTGCAGGGCGGGCGTTTGGGAAGCAATCTTGCCGCACTGGGGTTTATTACCGAGGCGGAACTGGACAGCATTCTCAGTTATGAGCCGCCTGTGCCGAGCACTATCGAGCAGACCGGACTGAGTCTTAATTTCGTCGTCGATCTTGCTCTCAAGCACCTTTTGTTTATGGAGGTGTTCAGCGCACAGGAACTCTCCGAGCGGCTCAAGCTCGTCCCCTCCATCGTCGAGGAGGCGCTCACCGTGATGCGTCGCGAGCACTATATCGACGCCAAGGGGGCGGGGGGATTGACCAAGCTTGCCGTGCGTTATGCCATCAGTGACGTGGGCAAACGCCGTGCCCAGGCACTGCTGGAGGTGTCACGTTATACCGGACCTGCACCGGTGGCGCTTGATGCCTATCGTCATATGGCCGAGGTGCAGACCGTCAAGAACGTCATGGTCGGGGTGGAGGATATCAAGCGCGCCTTCACCCACCTGGTTGTCAGCGAGCAGATGCTCAAGCGCATCGGGCCCGCTGTCAGCTCCGGTCGGGCCATCTTTCTCTACGGTCCCCCAGGCAACGGTAAAACCACCATCGCCGAGACCATCGCCAAGGTCCTGCCCGACACCATCTTTATCCCCTATGCCATCATGGTGGGGGATGACCTCATCACCATGTACGATCCGGTGACCCATGAGGCCGCGCCGACGGACCAGGATGGCAGCATCGATCCGCGCTGGTTGCGCATCAAACGCCCGGTGGTCATGACCGGCGGTGAGTTGACCCTGAAGATGCTCGACCTGGAGTTCAATCCTATCTCCAAGTTCTATGAGGCGCCGTTGCAGATGAAGGCCAACAACGGCCTGTTCATCGTCGATGACTTCGGACGCCAGCAGGTCGACCCGCAACACCTGCTCAATCGCTGGATCGTACCGCTGGAGCGGCGCACCGACTTTCTCAGCCTGCAAAACGGCATGAAATTCGAGATCCCCTTCGACCAGCTGATCATCTTCTCCACCAATATCGAGCCGAGGAAGCTGGTGGACGAGGCGTTCCTGCGCCGTATCCGCTACAAGATCCTTATCGATCACCCCAGTGAGCGGGAATACGAAGAGGTGTTCCGTCGTGTCTGCGCCTCCAACTCCCTCGACTTCGATGAGGAGGTGTTCGGCTACCTGATGGAGAATTTCTATCGGCGTCTTGGTGTCAAGCTCAATGCCTGTCATCCGCGTGACCTGGTCGAACATATCATCGATGGTGCCCGCTACTTCGGCCATAAACCCCGGCTTACCAAGGAGACCATTACCGACGCCTGGGAGAACTATTTCGTCGATATCTGAAGCCGGTGCCTGTCAGCCTGGGCCACCAGGGCGCAATGAGAACAGGGCCGGGGGCAGGTGTTATCCCCGCAGCCGGCGGCGGGACGGCCATCCCGCCTTCCGCCCAGCTCCGGCCTTTGTCCTCTCTGCGCTGAACCTTCTGCCTTCCCTGCCGTCGCGGTAATGGGGGAGTGGCGCGCACTGTCAAGACTTGTCCTCCCCGCCATGGCGGGGTAACTTCCCTCCCCATGTCCGCACACTTCGTCCACCTCCGACTCCATACCGAATACTCCCTGGCCGATGGCCTGGTGCGGGTCAAGCCGCTGATGGGGGCGGTGCGTGAGGCCGGCATGCCGGCGGTGGCGCTGACCGATCAGTCCAACCTCTTTGCCATGGTCAAGTTCTATGCCGCGGCGCAGGCGGCCGGGATCAAGCCCATCATCGGGGTCGACCTGTGGCTGGAGAATCCCGAGGAGGTGACCCGGCCGAGTCGACTGGTGCTGTTGTGCAAGGATGAGCAGGGCTACCGCAACCTGACCCGCCTGGTATCGCGCAGCTATATCGAGAACCAGCACCGCGGCATTCCCATCGTCAAACGTGAGTGGCTTGCGGGCCAGACCCGTGGCCTGATCGCGCTCTCCGGAGGCCGCGAGGGAGACGTGGGGCAGGCACTGCTGGCCGGCAAGCGCGATGTGGCGGCGGAACTGCTCACCGAATGGCTGCGGCTGTTTGCCGACAACTACTACCTGGAGTTGCAGCGCACGGGGCGTGAGGGGGAGGAGGGCTACCTGCACGCGGCGGTGGATCTGGCCGCTACCATGGGCATCCCGGTGGTGGCGACCAACGATGTGCGTTTTCTCAAGCGGGAGGATTTCGATGCCCACGAGGTGCGGGTCTGCATCCACGACAGCCGCACCCTGGATGACCCGCGGCGCAGCCATCGCTACAGCGAGCAGCAGTACCTGCGCAGCCCGCAGGAGATGGCCGAGCTATTCGCCGACATCCCCGAGGCGTTGCAGAATACGGTGGAGATCGCCCGGCGCTGCAGTCTCGACCTCAAGCTCGGCACCTACTACCTGCCCAACAGCCCGATCCCCGAGGGGATGACCGAGGAGGAGTACTTCCGCCAGGCCTCGAAGGAGGGGCTGGAGTACCGCCTCTCCACCCTGTTCGATGTCAATGCCCCCGATTTTGCCGAGAAGCGCAAGCCCTATGACGAGCGGCTGGAGATCGAGCTCGACGTCATATTGCAGATGGGCTTTCCCGGCTACTTCCTCATCGTCGCCGACTTTATCAAGTGGGCGAAGAACAACGGTGTGCCGGTGGGGCCGGGGCGCGGCTCCGGTGCCGGCTCGCTGGTGGCCTACGCGCTGCTGATCACCGATCTCGATCCGTTGGAGTATGACCTGCTGTTCGAGCGCTTCCTCAACCCGGAGCGGGTTTCGATGCCCGACTTCGACGTCGACTTCTGCATGGAGGGGCGCGACCGGGTGATCGACTACGTGGCCGAGACCTATGGCCGCAACCAGGTTTCACAGATCATCACCTACGGCACCATGGCGGCCAAGGCGGTGGTGCGTGATGTGGGGCGGGTGCTGGGCCACCCCTACGGTTTTGTTGATGCCATCTCCAAGCTCATCCCCTTCGAGATCGGCATGACGCTGGAGAAGGCGCTGGAGCAGGAGCCGGAACTCAGGGACCGCTACGAAAACGACGAGGAGGTCACCGCCCTCATCGACATGGCGCTGCAGCTGGAGGGGATCACCCGCAATGCCGGCAAGCACGCCGGGGGCGTGGTGATCGCGCCCAGCGACCTCACCGACTTCTCGCCGCTCTACTGCGAGGAAGGGGGTGGCAGCATCGTCACCCAGTTCGACAAGAACGACGTCGAATCGGTGGGCCTGGTGAAGTTCGACTTTCTCGGCCTGCGCACCCTCACCATCATCGACTGGGCGCTGGACAATATCCGCCACTCGATGACGATGCGGGGTGAGGACCCGGCCAATTGCCCGAAGATCGAGTTTATTCCGCTGGAGGACAAGAAGTGCTTCGATAATCTCAAGGCGGCCAGGACCACCGCGGTGTTCCAGCTCGAATCGCGCGGCATGAAGGAGCTCATCGGCCGCCTGCAGCCCGACTGCTTCGAGGACATCATCGCCCTGGTGGCGCTGTTCCGTCCCGGCCCGCTGCAGTCGGGGATGGTGGACAACTTCATCAACCGCAAGCACGGGCGGGAGAAGGTCTCCTACCCGGACGCGCAGTACCAGCACGAATCGCTCAAGCCGATCCTGGAGCCCACCTACGGCATCATCCTCTACCAGGAGCAGGTGATGCAGATCGCCCAGGTGCTGGCCGGCTACTCCCTCGGTGGCGCGGATCTCTTGCGCCGCGCCATGGGCAAGAAGAAGCCCGAGGAGATGGCCAAGCAGCGTGCCGTGTTCGCCGAGGGGGCGGAGAAGAACGGCATCGACAGCGAGCTGGCGATGAAGATCTTCGACCTGGTGGAGAAGTTCGCCGGCTACGGCTTCAACAAGTCCCACTCCGCCGCCTACGCCCTGGTCTCCTACCAGACCCTGTGGCTCAAGACCCACTACCCGGCCGAGTTCATGGCCGCGGTGCTTTCCGCCGATATGGACAACACCG
>OBLN01000895.1_pt1 | contig 10596 bp, 14 predicted proteins | sample 1519301 | NCBI WGS metagenome assembly OBLN01 (sample SAMEA2452533, study PRJEB22499) | sediment metagenome | reverse complement strand
TGAAAGGTCCGCGGGTAACCCTGCAACACCAGTGAGATCAGTTCGGGAATGGAGGCGGCGCCGATGAGCTGCAGCTCCTGGTTATTGAAGCGCTGGAGCTTGGCCTCATTCTCCCGGGCCTGGGCGACAAATGTTTTAAGCTGTCGCCGCAGGCGGCGGTTCTCTTGTTCCAGCTCGGTTGGCATTGCGGAGGCACCCCTTGTGCACACGGACATGGTGTCAGCGGGATAATGTACCGTGATTTTAGCCGCTTACGCTTGATGCAGTTCGCATTCCTGCATCTGTCTGGCAGGGGCTGGGAGAACCGCCGTACATTGCTGGCGGCGCTTGGCTGGTGAAAGCATAAAAAAACCCCGCTTTCGCGGGGTTTGGGTTGTTTGGCGTGTTGCCTTAGGCGGGAACGACGTTACTGGCCTGCGGGCCCTTGGGGCCATCCTGGATATCGAAGCTGACCTTCTGTCCTTCGGCCAGGGTTTTGAAGCCGGAACCCTGGATCGCGCTGAAGTGAACGAAGACATCCGCACCACCGTCGTCCTGGGCGATAAAACCGAAACCCTTGGCGTCGTTAAACCATTTCACTGTGCCTGTAGCCATAGTACTTTTACCTTAAACAATTGATGAGTCATCAGGGTGTTGCGTGCAGGTCATGAAATGGGGTGTTCAGGATGTAACGCTGTTGGACCACGCCTAAAACTACCACTGCCATAATCTGCAGCCGGTAAAAAGTATACGTCAGGGTTTTGCCCTTTTCCACAGTGATTTTCGCATGTCAATTCATCGGTTTGTGGACGCGGGAAGCCTCCCCTCGCATCGGGCTGGGCGACGTTATCGGGCTGTTGGCAACAAACCGGCCTGCCGGGGGATGTGTTGTGTCGCGTTAATCCCGCTCTTTGTCCGTGGTGTAGTAAATCCCGGGAATGATGCTCTTTTTCATGATGCGGGTTTCTGCCGGATCCTCCTCGCCATCATGCAGCGCAAATTTGAAGAAGGTCTGGCCGATACGGATCATGTCGCCATCAAGCAGCAGGTGCGAGGTGATCGGGCTGTGGTTGACGTAGGTGCCGTTGGTGCTTTGCAGATCGCGCAGGACATAATTTTCCGTGGAGTCTGCATGCTGACTTTGCAGTGACTCGATGAGCGCATGGTCGCGACTGGACAGCTGGTCATCGATACAGAGATGGTTGTTTTCACTGCGGCCGATGCGAAAGGGATCGCTGTCGATGGCGATCTTTACGCCGGGAACGTTGTTCTTGTACTGAATAAGCGTGGCCATGACTGCATTCCTGCCGGGGTTGAAAGAAGAGCTTCACACGGTTGACGCCCGGGCCCGTCGACGCCGAGCGGGTTTTTTTCACCATTGAGTATGCACCAACCGTATGGCGGTGCCGGCCAAATGGGTCACAAAACGGTCAACGGCGTGTTGCTGTGGCGGTGATGAGCGGCCATGCCGCCGAGCGACGGCAAGGGGAGCGATTAGGGGGAGTTATTCGAGCCTTTGACGCAGTTTTTTTAGCGTCGCGACGGCCTGCTGCAGGGCCTCGAGCGTAAAGTCGGGGGTAATGCCCTCGGCCCACTGCTGCTGCAACGCCTCCAGGTTGGTGATGGTATCCCTGCCTGCGGGGGTAAAGTCGACCAGTCGGGCACGCTTGTGCTCCGGGTTGGGGTGGTAGGTGAGCAGGTGCTGTGCCACCAGTATGTCGACCAGTCGCTGTACGCTCTGACGCTGTAGCCCCATGCGCCGGGCGATCTGTGCCACCGTCAGCGGTTGCTGTTCCAAATCCAGGGCGCCAAGTACCTGCCAGCGTGCGCCGGTCAGGTTGTACGCCGCGCTGAGCCGATCCGCCTCGGCCAGGATGCGGCCGTTATTGCGAAAGATCTCATCAATGAGAGTGTTAAGCGCTTCGCGCTTGCTGTTCTGCTCCATGAGCGCTGGCATACCCTTCTGCTGCTGGATTGGGAGTGTTGACAGGGTACTGTCAAGCAGAGTGTAACGGGCCTGCCGTGCAAGCGATAGTCCGACCGCCAGCGAAAGACAGAGTGGAATGCCGGGTTATTTGCGCTATCCTTACGTTATGTTCATTAATTCGTACGCCATCAACGGTTTATCACCGCCGGCGGCGCACGGGAGGTGTGACATGAAAGAGGCGACTGAGACCACAGACGCTCCGCTGGTCAGCTGCCACATTTGCCAGCTGGAGGTACCCCATGCCGAGGCACTGAGCGTCGAGGGGCAGGAGTATCTCTACTATTTCTGCGGCCAGGGCTGCTATAGCCAGTGGCAGCAGGAGCACAACAACGCGTCTTCCAATCACAGGCATTAGCCTACTGGAGGTGTCCCATGCCTGGAGCAGATATCAACCACTTCATCAGCAATGCGTGGGATGTGGAGCGGGATCCCGAGGCCCACCTCGGGGAGCTGGAGCCCTGGAGCCGGGAGCATGCCATCGGCCTGGCCCGCGAACAGGGGATCGAGATGACCGAGCAGCACTGGGATGTGATCCATTTCCTGCGTGAGCGCTATATCGAACAGGGGCAGGCAAAGAGCGGGCGTCGGGTGGTCGAGGCGCTGGAGCAACAATTTGCCGACAAGGGCGGCAAGCGCTATCTCTACACACTCTTCCCGCATGGACCGGTGACCCAAGGCAGTATCATTGCCGGCCTGCCGCTGCCGGCCTACACGGCGGACCCGAGTTTCGGCAGCAGCGAGTAGTACGCTCCGCTTGCCTGTCCACACAGGCAGCCGCGGTGGTTTGACGGTGTAACAGGGGAACATTCACCGCGGGGGATGTGTGGAAAGGAACGACACTCATCGTGACAAACTGGACCTGGAACGGATACGGGTGCTCTACAGCAATGCCCGTTTCTCTGTTGCCGGGGTGTTTGTCAGCGCCCTGTTCTTTTCCCTGTTCCTCTGGTACAGCGTCGAGCCACTGATATGGGGCGTGTGGCTCGCGGTGATTCTGGCGATAAACCTGCCGCGTCTGTTGCTGGTCGAGGCCTTTCATCGAAAGCTGCGCCATGAGCAGATCGCGGCGGGGAAAACGCTCATCTGGGAGCGCCTGTTTTTTGTCGGCGTGCTGCTCTCGGCACTGAGCTGGGGGGCGGTCAGCCTGTTTCCCTTCAGGGGTGATCCCACCCTGAGCCTGGTCTACGCGGCGCTATTCCTCATTGCCATGAGTTCGGCCAGTATCGTCACCCTTATCACTTCCCTGACGATGGGGCTGACCTTTCTCAGTGCTGCGGTGCTACCCCTTGCCGCACGCTGCCTGCTGGCCCAGGAGTGGTCTTTGCTGATACTGGCGTTGGCCTGCCTGACTTATTATGTGATCTTCATCCAGATGGCCTGCCGCCTGCACTATGCGATCATCGACAACATTACACTCAAGCTGGAAAATGAGGAGCTGTCCCTCAAGGATGCGCTTACGGGGCTATGGAACCGGCGTCAGCTCTATCTTTTTATCGAACAGCTGCAGTCGCGTTTTGGTCGCAGCGGAGAAACATTCAGCCTGATTCTCATGGATCTGGATCACTTCAAGCAGTACAACGACAGCATGGGACACAACGCCGGGGATGAGTTGCTGGTGAGGGTGGCGGAGATTATTCAGCAGGAGTCCCGCGATGAGGACCTGGCAGTGCGCTACGGTGGCGAGGAGTTCCTGGTGGTGCTGCCCAGGGCGGGTGTCAGGCAGGCCTCGCAGGTGGCCGAGCGCATCCGCAGCCGGGTGGCACACCAAACCGGGGGCAGCCTCAGTGCCGGTATTGTGGGCTACCGGCACGAGGAGGGGTTCGAGAAGATGGTGGCCCGCGCCGACGAGGCGCTCTACGCGGCCAAGTCGCAGGGACGCAACCAGGTGATCGCCTATGCCAATGGGGGGGAGGTTGCATGAGTCATCTTCCGCCGCCTCCGGAGTGGGTGCGCTGGCTGGCGCAGGATCGCAATGGCAGTTGGTGGGGCTTTGAGCATGAACCCAACGAAGGCGCCTACAGCTGGTACGAGAACGAGGTCGGGCGCTATATCCGCCTGGCCGACGGCGAGCCCAATCCCGACTGGCAGCACTCCCTGCAGCGTTATCGCGGGGACTGAGCTAGCTGATCCCCTCCTCCCGTTGCGCCAGCAGTCGCAGTCCCTCCAGCGCCCGGGTCACGGCCTTGTCCTTGCGCTCCAGCGGGTAGACCAGGTAGGCGGGCAGTGAGAATACCGGACTGTCCGGTACCCGGTGCAGGCAACCGGCATCGATCAGGTCACGGGTCAGGCGGCGCGGGAAAAAGCCGGCACCACCGGAGTGCAGGATTTGCTGGATAGCCAGCCAGCCGACGTTGGCCAGCAGTGCCGGCGGCTCCAGCTCGGGGAAGTGGGTGGTGAACTGCGCCTCGAACTCCGGCCCCCAGTCGATATGTACGTAATGCTCATCATACCAGGGGTGGTCCAGGCTGCTGGTGACCAGCAGCAGGGTCTCATCAAACAGATACTCGATACCCAGGCCCGGCCGGTTCTCCGGGGTGTACATCAGGCCCAGGTCGATGGTGCCCTGTACCAGCCCCTGCATGATGTCCTCCTCGAAGCCGATCTCCATGCGCAGGGAGATGTCCGGCATCTGCTGGCGCATCCACTCGGTCCACTGCGGCAGAAACTCATCCCACAGCGCAATACGTCCACGCAAGGTCAGGCTGCCGCTGAAACCCTCGGGCAGACCCACATCGTGGCGCGCCTGCTCCGTGGTGCGCACCAGGTTTTTGGCGTGGCGCATAAAGCGCTCTCCGGCCGGGGTCAGTTCGGCACCGCCACGCCCGCGGCGCAACAGCACCGTACCCAGTTGCCGCTCCAGGGTCTGGATGCGGGAGCTGACGGTGGACTGGGTTATATGCAGCCGTTCGGCGGCACCGACAAAATTGCCGGCGGCGACCACGGCGAGGAAGGTACGGGCAAATTCGGTATCCATGACGACCCCCTTTTGTATCGGATATTCCGATATAAACTACAAAATAATATCGTTTGTCAAATAGATGGTGAGGCCATAAGTTAACCCTATACGACGATTAACCGGGGGGTTACATCATGAAATCAGCAACGCGGGGGGCGACCCTGGCGCGTGTGTGGGCCTTGTTGCGGCCTTCTGACGCCAATCGGGCGACCCACAGTGAAAAATGGCTGGCCGCCATCGGCGGTTTTGCCGGCATCCTTGCCGTGCTGTGGATCAGCCATGGTGTGCTGGACTTGCAGGGGGCGACGATGGTGGTCGGCTCCATGGGGGCGAGCGCGGTACTGCTGTTTGCGGTCCCCCACGGGGCGCTGTCGCAGCCCTGGGCGGTACTGGGCGGGCATCTGATCTCGGCCTTTATCGGGGTCAGTTGCGCGCAGTATATCGGCGATCCGCTGCTGGCTGCGGCACTGGCGGTGGGGCTCGCCATCGGCGCGATGTATTACCTGCACTGTCTGCACCCGCCTGGCGGTGCCACGGCGCTGGTGGCGGTGCTTGGCGGTGAGGCGGTACGCGAACTGGGCTACAGTTTTATTTTCAGCCCGGTACTGGAGAACGCGTTGATTATCCTCGCCATGGCGGTACTGCTGAATCTGCCGTTCCAGCACCGCCGCTATCCGCCGGCGCTCTCGCGCCCCGCCGAGGAGAAAGAGTCACACGGGGAGAAGGCGCTGATTGCACACAGTGATCTGGTCTACGCCCTGTCGCAGCTCGACTCGTTTATCGACGTCAGCGAGGAGGACCTGATCCGCATCTACACCCTGGCGGTACACCACACGCACGATCCGGTGCGCTGCCATCTGCACGGCGAGGTGTGCGGTGCGGAACACACCGACTGTCTTTGCCGGCAGTTGCGCAGTGCCGAGGGGTAACGATTTTTCTGGCCTGACACAAAGGAGGCAAGTGATGATCCTGGATAGTGAAGAGCATGTACTGGAGACCGATGCCGAGGGTTATCTGGTTGACCCCGACAGCTGGGATGAGGAAGCGGCCGAACAGCTGGCGGCATCGGAAAATATTACGCTGTCCGATGAGCACTGGCAGGTGCTGCGCTTTATGCGACAGTACTACGAAGAGCACCGGGTCGCTGCAGATGCCCGCTTTACCATCAAGTTCATGGAGGAGGAGATGGGCATGGGCCGTAAAGCGCGCAACTACCTGTTTAAACTCTTTCCCTACGGCTATGTGCAGCAGGCCTGCAAGATCGCCGGGATGAAGCGGCCGCGCGGATGGAGTACCGGCTAACATCCGGTTGCTTGGCGTGCTCCTGCAGAGTGCTGGTGGCTGCTAGACTATAGCGGTGAGGTGTCTGCCGGGAGTGTAGAGGATGGCTACGGTGCATGACCGATGGCTGGCAGTTTGCCTGACGCTGTTTGTTTCGCTGCTGTCTGCCGAAGAGCCTACGGAGGAGGAGCTGGAGCGCTGGTTCGAGAGTGATGAGACAGGGCCGCCGCACACCAATTACGGTGCGGGCGAGCAACTGGAGTTTCTCACCGCGCCGGCGGCGAAGCCGGTACCCCGCTCCCGCACACATCTGTCGCTCAGCGAGCAGAGCCTGAAGGACGGCTGGGTCGCTGTGAGCCAGTGTCATGACGGGCTCGATCCGGTGCCGGATGCCGAGGTGGTCTATCGCTTCCGCCGCATGCGTGCACTCAAGGTGACCTCGCACCACGGCATAGCCGAGGTGCGTGTGGCGGGGCAGTCGGTACAGCTCAAGGATGCCGCCCGCGGCGCCTCGCTTTGCGTCGAACTGGAGGCATGGCTGCTGCAGCCCACTGCCGATGATCAATATCATCTGCGCTACGGTCCATTCATGCGCAAGTTTCTCGATAGTTATTTCCCGCTACAGGTGCAGTTCACCGTCACCTATCCCGCCGAACGGTTGCGCCTGCTCACGGTGTCGCCGCCGCCAGGCGAGGGCTTTTCCCATGAGGCCGGGGTCGGCCATGACCGTTTCGAGGCCTGGTTCCGCGGCAAGCTGACCTTTGAGTTACTGTTTCAGGCTATCCAGGCAGAGCGACCCTGATACTGCTCCGTTAAGCATGCACCGCTTTGCCAGGGCGGAATCTGCTGCGAGGTATGGTGCCGTGCCGGTAAATCGCGGCATGATGTTACTGCTACTGGCTATCCGCTCCTTTTATCTGCACGGCATTACCCCATGGTCCCAGCTTGACGCTCCTCGCGCACCACTGCCGCTAGTGGGTGGCCGGCTCCACATGCTCGGTCAGTTTCAGAAATCCCCCCAGGCTGAGCAGCAGTATGGAGGCGGAGGCGATGATCGCCACGGGATAGTAGAGGTTGCCGGCCAGGTCCAGCTGGCTGTACTTGATCACCATGATCAACCCCTCCAGCACCAGCGCCACGCAGACCACGGCGACAAAGCGGGTGATCGAACGGCGCACCGAGGCGAAGAGGTTGTCCTCAAGCTCGTCATTGCTTGAGGTGTACTCCTTGCTGATACCGATCCCAAGCTCAAATATCGCCAGTGACACGACGGCAAAGTTGATGGTCTTGATCAGCCCATTGGCCAGTGCCTCATCGGTCATGAACGCCATCACGAAGTGATAGATCGCCATCCCGGCCAGTGACATCGAGAGGGTCAGAAACAAAAAGGAGAACGCCTGTGCCATCAGGTGTTTGATGCTGTTGCTGTGGGGGGCGAGTGATTCACTGTTGGGTGTGGTTGCATATGCCATGACTTCCCTCATTCTTGTTAATTGCACGGTGCTCCGCCCGGGAGTGCGGCGGCCGCGATAGTAAATTGATGATGGTCTTTGGTACTTCATGTCATGCAAAATCATTTGAGCGCCAAAATGCGGAAAAGTTCTTTGGGCTTGTCCGCGCCGTTTCACCATGAGTCTGGAAAAATAGTCAGCTTCAGGGGGAGGGGGAATGAACTGGCTCGCAAAAGTCGGCGTCCTCTCACCCCGGCGTGGTGGCTTTGCCGAGTTCCTCACATAAGTAAATATTATCAACCGTATTGATGCTGCGGGATTAACGGCTGCAACAGCCGGGTGTCGGTATCGTTGCGCCGGGCCGGGCGGAGATGCTGCGAGTATTGGCCTTGGCAGCGCACAGCGCTACACTTCGCCTATAAAGTTACTTCAGCAGGTGCAGAGTTATGGTGGACAGGACACGGCGGGCCGGTGCGCCCATCGATACCGACAAACTGGACAAGGTCGTGGCGCAGGCCAGGCAGCAGGCGGAGAAGCGGCTGCAGGGTTATCGTGAGCAGTCGTTGCGTATTCACCCCTGGATTTGCGGCCGTTGCGGACGTGAGTTCACGCGCGAGAATCTGCATGAACTGACGGTGCATCACAAGGACCATAATCACGATAACAATCCGTCCGACGGCAGCAACTGGGAGAACCTCTGCCTCTACTGTCACGACAACGAACACCAGCGCTATGAAGAGTTCGTGCGTGGCTACGATGGCATGGCGCCCGAGCCGGAAAACAAGCCGGCCACCTTTAACCCCTTTGCCGACCTCAAGTCGCTGTTGAACAAGGACGACTCACAAGACTAGCGCCGGGGCGGTGAAGTCCCCCCGCTGCTGAATCCTTGCGGCATATCCCCCCTCCCCGATGCAATCCATGGAGGCGCTGTGAGGCGGCTGCCGGGCTGGCGGTTGTGAGCTAAGATTGTATTATGATGCATGCCACCAGCCGCCATCACAGTCGTCGTGCCATTCGTGCCGGAGTCGCCACCCTGTTGCTGCTAGTCCTGGGCTGCGGCAGTGGCGCGAGTGCGCAGGAGCAGTTCCTCACCCTCGCCATCGAACTGATGCAACCCCTCACCGCGGGGGACAAAAGCCTCAACTGGGACGAGCTCAACGCGTTCTATCTCAACGGGCGGACCGAACCGGTGTGGCTCGGGGAACAGGGACCGAATCTGCGGGCCGAGCTGTTGCGCGAGCGTCTGCGCCAGGCCGATGCCGAGGGCTTGGTGGCGCTGCACTACCCGGTGGCGCATATCGATCGTCTCTGGTCCTCGCCGCGGCAGGAGGAGCGATTGCAGCTTGAGCTGACGCTCAGCAGCGCCTTTTTTGACTACACCCGAGATGTGCGCGACGGCAGGCTGGAGCCGCAGCAGGTCGCTCCGTTGTGGCTTATCGAGAAAGTGCCGGTGGATGCCGTGAGCATGCTGCGGCTCGCCCTGCTGGAGGAGGACTTCTCCGCCGCCCTCGATGGGCTGGCGCCCATACATCCGGGTTACCGCCGTCTGCGCGATGCACTGGCCCGCTATCGGGCGATCCAGGCGCAGCATGGAGAGTGGCCGCAGCTCCCGCCGGGGCCGACGCTCCGTCCTGGGGAGATGGAGCCCCGGGTCGTTGTGCTGCGTGAGCGGCTGATGCTGGAGGGGGACCATATGTTGCCCCAGGGCGTGAACTCGTCGCACTACGACCAGCCGCTGGAGTATGCGGTGCGGCGTTTCCAGGTTCGCCACGGCCTTGAGGCCGACGGTCTGGTGGGTGAGGAGACCCTGGCGGCACTGAATGTCACCCTGGCTGAGCGGATCGAGCAGATCGTCCTCGCCATGGAACGCTGGCGCTGGCTGCCGCAGTATCTGGGGCGGCGCCATATCCTGGTCAATATCCCCGCCTTTGAGCTCATCGCCTATGAAGAGGGGGAGGCGCAGCTGTCGATGCCGGTGATCGTCGGTACCACGGAACGGCCAACCCCGGTGATTCGCGGCATGCTGCATACCGTGGTGTTTAACCCTGACTGGACGGTGCCTCGCACCATCGCCCTGCAGGATGTGATACCGCGACAGCGGCGCAACCCGGACTACATGCCGTCGCAGGGGATCCGCGTCTATGCCGACTGGCAAGGGGAGTGGGAACTGGACCCGCAGGAGGTGGACTGGGGCAGTGTCAACAAAAACCACTTTCCCTACATGCTGCGCCAGGCGCCGGGTCCGCTCAATGCGCTGGGCAAAGTGAAGTTCCTGTTCTACAACGGCCACGATGTCTATCTGCACGACACCCCCCACCAGGGACTGTTTGCACGCTACAGCCGCGCCTACAGCTCCGGCTGCATCCGGCTGGAGGAGCCGCTGCAGCTGGTAAACTTTGTCCTTGCCGAAGAGGGGGAGGGGCGCTGGGATGAGCGTGCAGTGCGCAAGATCATCGACAGCGGCAAGACCCATGGGGTGGCGCTGACCGGGCGTATCCCGGTCTATCTGCTCTACTTCACCGCTTGGGTGGCGGAGGACGGCGCGGTACACTTTCGCCCCGATATCTATGGCGAAGATGCGCTGGTGCGCCCCTGTATGCCGTTTGAGGAACAAAATCCCTGATACGGGGTCGAATTGTCATAACTTTGTGTCATTTGTTGATAATTGGGGAATCCCATGTACTCACGACGTGTATTTCTGCGGGGCGCAGCGGCTGTCGCTGCCGCCATGGTTGCTCCCGGCCTGCAGGCCGCCGTTACGCCGGCCAGCGGCGAGCGCCGCCTGAAACTCTATAATCTGCACACCGGCGAGCGCCTGAGCGCCACCTTCTGGGCCGATGGCCAGTATATCGCCGACGAACTGGCCGCCATCGACTACCTGTTGCGGGATCACCGCAAAGGAGATCCTATGAAATCCATCAAATCAGCCCTTACCGCCGCCC
>OBLN01000894.1_pt1 | contig 10600 bp, 8 predicted proteins | sample 1519301 | NCBI WGS metagenome assembly OBLN01 (sample SAMEA2452533, study PRJEB22499) | sediment metagenome | reverse complement strand
GCGGAGCGCCTGGGGCTGCCCTGTCGGGATCTGCTCTTTGTGGGAGATTCAGATCTGGACCACGAAGCGGCCCGGGGGGCGGGGGTCCGATTCGTGGCCTATAAGGGGGCGATGGCGGGGGATCTCACCATCCATGAGCATGCTGAACTTGTGTCTTACCTTGCCTGCTAATGAAACTTCTTTTCCATGACCAGCACATGGCCCTTGCCGTGTTTACGGTAGACAACCTGATCCATGAGAGCGCGAATAATATAGACGCCCCGGCCGTGCTCATCGAGATTTTTGAAGTCAGGTGAGGGAAGGGAGTTGATGTCGAACCCTTGTCCCTCATCATAAACGAGGATTTTGAGGGTTTTCTCCATGATGGAGATGGTGATGTGCAGCTCCTTGCCAGGATCGTCTTCGTTGGCGTGTCGAATGGCATTGGTCATGGCTTCCGTCAGGACCAGGTTCAGATGATACGCCAGCTCTTCGCGATCTCCCTTGTATCGCTCCAAGGTCATGGCAAGGCCTTCCCCGATTTTCCCGATCAGGCTCAGGTACCGTGTTTGATTGGGAACCTTAATGTCCACCTCTATTTTTTCCATTGTAATCCCCCCGGAAAATGGATGTTTAAAAACTGCTCAGGGCTTCTTCCGTTCCCGGGAAAATTTCAAAAACGCGGTGAAGACGGGTCAGCTCAAACATGGAACGGACCTGAGGTTGTAAACCGCTGAGTTTAAGATTGCCGTTGCGGGCGCTGGCGTTTTTAAAACCCGAAACCAGAGCGCCGAGCCCGGAGGAGTCGACAAAGCGGACTTCGCCCAGATCCACCACAATGTCATTCTTGCCCTCCTCAAAAAGATTGAGCATCTGGGCTTTCAGGTCGCTGCTGTTGTGGGCATCCAATCTCTCTTCCTTGATCTCAATCAGTACGACTGCGCCTTTGTCTTCGATGTTCAAAATCATGGTTCGTCTCCTGTCGATGATGAATGGGGCTGAATAACCTACGGAAATATTTATAACATATCCGACACCTTATTGAAATCGGCACGTTTTCCTTTTTAGGCGTTGATCTTTAGCACAACGAGGGATACATCGTCATTGAAATGACGATTCCCGGTGAACAGGCGAATCTGGTTCAGCAGGCTTTCAATGATCTCGGCTGGAGGAAGTGTTTCGGAAGCTTCCAGCAGTTGGCACAGGCGCTCCTCTCCAAAGAGCTCACCGTCGGCATTGGCCGCCTCCGTCAGGCCATCCGTGTACATGAGCAACACGTCCCCTTTTTTCAGCAGGGTTTTCTTCTCTTCGAATTCCACAGTTTGTTTGACACCGAAGATGAGACCTTCGGCATCCAGCCGTTCGCAGGTTTCCCGATCCCTGTTGGCAATAAGGGGCGGGTTGTGACCAGCATTTGAATAAATGAGGGTTTTGGTAATTGGGTCGAATTTGACATAAAACATGGTGATGAAAAGTTCGGCGCGAGTGAGGTCTTCATAGAAAAACTCGTTGATCGCCGTCATGACTCCGCTGGTGTTGCCTATGCTCTGTGTTTGGGACTGAATGAAGGTCCGGGTTTCAGCCATAATCAGGGCGGCACCAATGTTATGACCGGAGACGTCGGCTATCACCAGGTCGAGTTTGCCGTCATCCCGGGGAAGAAAATCGTAGTAGTCTCCACCCACCTGACGGGCGGGTACGCACAACCCCGCGAGGCTGATCCCGTCTATCTGGGGTGTTTTGGTCGGCAGCAGGCCAAGCTGGATGGTTTTGGCAATTTGCAGCTCCCGTTCATGTTCCTTGGCCTTGATCAGATCCTCAGTCTGTTGGGCGTTGCGCCAGGCGATGCCGATTTGCCCGGCCAGACTGTCGAAAAGTTCGATAAATTCTTCGGTAAAGATCCCCTTGGACGAACGGGAAAAGCAGGACAACACGCCAATAGGCTGCCCCTCGATGGAAATGGGGGCATGGGCGAAAGACTGGAAGCCTTCGGGCCCGGCAATATTTTCGGCTTCCGGTTTGTCCAGCAAGTCGCAGTCGTTTTCAATTTTGGTTTTATTGTCCAGAAACGCCTCGCCGATACAGGTTTCACGATTCAGGTCCCGCGGCGCGAGGGCGCGCTTGGTGCGCGCTTTGCCCCGTTGGCTGACTACGCTCAGGGTGTTGGTCTGGTCATCCAGAAAGCGGACGACGCATAAGTCGAACTTGAACTGCTGAAGGAGAAGTTCAAGAATATTGTCCAGGATAATCTTCAGGCTTTCCCCGCTGGCCACCAGGCGGGCGGATTCATACAAGACGCTGAGTTGATCGCGACTGGCTGTTCTGCTGAGGGTGACAGTTCCAAAGATGTCGAAAACGTCCTCCATCTTGCTGCCTTTGGTCGCCAGATAGTTTTCAATGATGATCCTGGCGGGGGCGGCGCCGACGGACCCGGCCAGCGTCCGTTCCGTGAACCTTTTCAGGGCCGGAAGTTCATATTCCGACAGGCTCCCTTTCTCATCAATATCCCGGTCATGAAGGTATTCCGCCATGGCGGCGTGAGCCTGTTTTTCGCCGATAAACTTGGTCATCAGTTCGATGAATTCAACCAGCGTAGGTGCCCCGCTGAGTCTCTTGCGCTGGGGGGGCTCTTTGGCAGGTTCAAAGGCATTGATGAACTTGTCGGCCTGGCCGATCTCTCTTTTGCAGGGTTTGGTCAGTAGCGAGAAGGTCAAAAAGGCCCCGAGATTGAAAAACATGGTCCAGAAGAGGGCGTGTGTCCAGGTGTCGAATCCGGAGAGACCGAAAAGCTCTTGAGGCCTAAGCAGGGTAAGTCCAAACAGGCCGTCGGTCAGAATGTGGCTCTCCAGCCACCCGGCCTGCACAAAGGCGGGCAGCAGCAGCGTGTAGAACCAGAGGGCGAAACCAAAAATCAAACCGGCGGTAGCCCCTTTGCGGGTCGCTCTTTTCCAGAAAAGACCGCCCAGGATGGCCGGCGCAAATTGGGTAGCCGCCATGAAGGAAATCAGGCCGATATTGACCAGGGCGCTGTATTCGCCGGCCAGTCGGTAATAGAGATAGCCGAGAAAGATGACGGCAAAAATGCCGAGTCGTTTGATGTTGATCAGCAGGCGGGATAGATCCCGTGCGCCGAACTTGAGACGGTTGATGACCGGCATGACCAGATAGTTGTGTACCATAGTGGAGAGGGCGACGGACTCCACCATGACCATGCCGGCGGAAGCGGAAAATCCCCCGATAAAGACCAGCATGGCCAGCCAGGGATGTCCCGTGACCAGCGGCAGGCTGACGACAAAGTAGTCGGCGCCGGCGGATTCCCCTCCGGTAAGGAGCAGGCCGCCAAGGGCGATAGGGATGACGAAGAGGTTCATCAGGAACATGTAGGCGGGAAAGCGCCACATGGCATCCCGAATGTGTTTTTCATCCGAGTTCTCAATGACCATGATGTGAAATTGGCGGGGCAGAAACATCACGGCCATCATGGAAATAAAGGTCAGGGAGAACCACATGGGGTAGGGGATGGAAGCCGTACCGAGCAGGAGAAGATCCTTGCGCTCTGGAAAGGTTTCCATGAATTTGGTGAAGATGTCGGCAAAACCGTCAAAGAGCCCGTAGGTGACAAAAATGCCGACGGATACAAAGGCCACGATTTTTACGAGTGATTCCAGCGCAATGGCCGCCACAAGACCTTCGTGGCGCTCAGAGGCATCGAGGTGTCTGGCGCCGAACAGAATACCGAAGAGGGTCAGCACCAAAGCGACGATAAAAGCGGTGTCAATGTAAGGAGGCAGGACGGGAATAAGATCGCTGAGGCCGTGTCCAATGGCTTCCGGCGGAGCGGAGAGCAGATCAAAGGTATAGGCAACGGCCTTAAGCTGCAGGGCGATGTAGGGCATGACGCCAATGACGGCGAAAATCGTAACGACCGCCCCCAGAAAGGCCGATTTGCCGTAACGGCTCGCTATAAAGTCGGCAATAGTGACGATATTCTGATCTTTGCTGATGCGGACCATTTTGCGCAGGATAATCCACCAGCTGAAGGCTATGAGTGTTGGGCCAAGATAGATCGGGAGAAAATCGAGACCGGAGGTGGCGGCCCGACCCACACTTCCGTAAAAGGTCCAGGAGGTAAAATAGACGGCCAGGGAGAGAGAATAGATGTAACTGTTCGAAATGATGCTTTGCCCGGCCTTTCGCTTTCTGTCGGCGTAGTAAGCGACAGCGAAGAGCAGGCCGAAGTAGGCGAGAGTGACAGATGTGACTAAAGCGACGGGCAGCACTCAGCGAGCATCCTTTTCGTCTTCAGATTGGGTGGGGGCGCCATTGTGGCCGGTCTTGAGGGTACGGGTGAAAAAGTAGACTACGGCAATGGAGGCAGGCCATCCCACGAGGAGGTAGAGGATAAGCAGAGGTATCCCGAAGAGGGTGGTTTCTTTATTGAAAATATGGATGAAGGGGTAGTTGATCATCACCAGGCCCAGGATGAAAAAAAGGATCCAAGCGTCCCTGAGCTGTATGGGATAGTGTTCTTTCATGAGTGAGACCTCGCCGTGCCTAGGATGCGCTGCAAGATTTTCTGAACAGTATAATCAACATCTTGTGATGTGTCGACTCTTATAACCTCGGAGCCCTTATGGATCGGGTCAAAACGGGCGGCCTGCTCGTCGTACAGCTCCCGGCGGCCATCCGAGGCATCCATCGCCTGTTCTTTCCGCCGGTCGAGACGGCTCAAGGCTGTTTCGGCGGGGCATTCCGTGACGATCAGGAAAAGAGGAACGCCTCGTTGGCGGGCCATCTCGAAAAAACGGGAACGTTGGTCGTACTGGGAAAAAGATGCGTCCACGACCACAGATTGTCCCTCCTGTAGGGCCCCTTCGGCCCTATCAAGAAGTGCCTCGTAGGTTCTCTGGGTGGCACTGCGTGCGTAGAGGCCCTGGTTGAAAGCATCTTCATGGCGGCTTAGAACCGGCTGCCCGTGGAGTTTTTTACGGACCTCGTCGGAACGCAGATGCCGGGCGTTGATGGCCTGGCATAGCCCTTCCGCCAGCGTGGTTTTTCCCGTCCCCATAAGGCCGCAGGTTAAAAGCATCAGTTGAGGGCAGAGATAACCCAGGGCCAGGTTGAAATAGCGGCGCGCGAGAACTTTCGCGTCCAAGCGGACGGATTCAGCGGCCTCCGACTCTCCCGCTAGGATTGAATCGACTTTTCCCCTTACAAAAGCCCGGTAAACCTTGAAGAAGGGCAGCAGCTCCTCCCAGCCGTCTCCCAGGTCTATATGGGTGCTGTAGGCCTTTAAAAAGGCTTCGGCCAGATCCCACCGCCCCCTGAATTCCAGATCCATCAATAAAAAGGCGGTATCTTCCACAATATCACCGATACGAAAGCGGTCACTGAATTCAATGCAGTCGTAAATACAGATCGGGTCGGTCAGGCAGATATGCTCGGCGTGCAGGTCTCCGTGTCCGTCGCGCACGAAGCCCTGTTCTTCCCTGGTTGTCAGCACGGCCCCTTTCTCTTTGAGAAAGGTTTCAACCCAGTCCTGGAGAATGGTCTTTGCCCTGGCTTCTATCGTGAAGCCCACATAGGGTTCGATCTGGGAGAAGTTTTCTTCCCAGTTGTATGCGGTCTTTTTTCTATAAAAAGGGGGGGACTGACGGACTATCTCAGCCGATTTATGAAACAGGGCCAACAGGCGGCCAAGAGGCGCCATGTCTTCTTCGAGGTGAGGATCCTTGATGTTGATCTTCCGGTCGAGCATCTGGTCTTCAGGGAGTCTTTTCATGAGGACGGTATATTCCTGGATTTCCCCGGGCCCCTTTAGCTGATAGCCCTTCTCGCCGAAATAGATCGGAATCACGCCTAGGTAGGTTTGAGGGCACAGGCGGCGATTCAGACGGATTTCTTCAAGGCAGTATTGATGACGTTGGGCAAGGCTGGAAAAGTCAACAAAACCAAGATTTAGGGCTTTTTTGATTTTATAGACGTGTCGGGAGGTGAAATAGAGGCGGGAAATATGCGTTTCGGTAAAAGTCACCGGACCATTTTCATCAGGATAAAAGGCCGATGTGAGCATCGCTTTATGGAGAAGAGCCTGTGCATCCATGGAAAGCCTTGTTCTGTATGAGAGACCGGAAAATTTTAACAGACGAAAGAGGGGTGTAAAGGGATGGGACCGGTCTGGAAAAAAATTGACGCCCCAAAGTGAGTATGGTATCGTTTTGCCTCGTATTTTCAGTGGGTTTGGCAGTTTTAAGGGGTCGCAGCCCCATGGCTGGAGTTCATCTATGAATCTTCGGATATATGTTGTTTTGTCCCTTCTCGTCTTGCTGGCTGGCTGTGCTTCGACCACTGCCACTCCGCGGGAAGAGCTCCGGGAGGCGCCTTACGTCTCCCAGGTAACCGACAGCAAGGCCAAAGCCCTTCATTACTTCAGCCTATACCGCCTGGCCGTTGCTGACCGGGATCTGGAAAGGGCGCAGGAAATGCTGGATGGCGCTCTTAAGGCCGATCCCGAATCCGCCTTCCTGAAGTATGCTCAGGCCCAGTTGGCCATACACCAGGGGAATGACGAAGGAGCGCTCAGGGCGGCCGAAGACGCCGTTATTCTTGATCCCGACTATGTCGATGCCCTGCTGTTTCTGGGCAGTCTCCATTTTGCCAAGGGCAACAACCGGCAGGCCGTCGAAAACCTCCAGCGGGTGGTTGACCTGGATCCCGAGGAGGAAAATGCTTTTTTGGAACTGGCGGTCTCGTACGCCCGTCTCGGCGACACCGAAAAAGCCATCGACCTTCTCACGCAGGCGATTGCCGATAACCCTGACTTTCACGCGGCCCTGCTCACCAAAGCTCGAATTTACCGCGAAATCGGCCTGACCGTTCCGGCGGAGGAGTCCTATCGTGAATTGATACGGAACAGGCCTGATCTCGAAACGGCCTACGTGGAGCTCGGCAGTCTTTATGAGGGGAAATCAGAGTCCTCCAAAGCCCTGCAGCTCTATCGTCAGGGAATAGCCGCCTTGCCTGAAAGTTTTGCTCTGCTCAACCGCCTGGCGCGTCTTTATATTCTTGAAAATCGCCTGGACGAAGCGCTGTCCGAGCTGCAGAGGATCGTCACCTTGAATCCGGGCGAAGCGGAAGCCTGGCAGAAGATAGGCCTGGTCTATCTGGAGCAGGAACGGTTCGCAGAAGCGGCAGCGGTCTTCCGGACGTTGCTGAAAAACAATCCTCATCTGGAACAGGCGAGCTTTTACCTGGGATCGGCCTTAGAGAGACTGGAAGATTGGCAACCGGCGCTTGAGGCTTTTTCCGCCATTTCGGAAGAATCCGAACTCTATGCTGATGCCCGCTACCACATGAGTTATCTTTACTTTCGTCTGGGAAGCACAGCGCAAGCCATCACGGTTCTGAACGATGTTTTTTCTCACGGGGCCGGGCGTCCCGACGCCTATGCCTTTTTGGCTTCGCTTTATGAAGGTGAAAAGCGTTACGAGGAGGCGCTTTCAACCCTGCAGGAGGGGCTGACACTTTTTCCCGAAAGTGCCGACCTTTATTATCAGCTGGGACTTGTGCATGAAAAAGCCGGACAGCGAGCAAAGGCTCTGGAGGCTATGCGACTGGCATTGGGTGTTAACCCTGAGCATGCCGAAGCCCTCAATTTTATCGCCTATCACCATGCGGAAATCGGTGAGAATCTGAATGAAGCCCTGGAGCTGGTGCAAAGAGCCCTGTCTGTCAAGAAAGAAGGGCACATCGTCGATACCCTGGGTTGGGTTTATTTCAGGATGGGACGCTTCAGCGAGGCCGTGACGGCGCTGGAAGAAGCCGCTGCTTTTTTGCCCCAGGATCCGGTTGTTCTTCATCATCTGGCCGATGCCTATGCTGCCGCCGGAGCCATCGACAAAGCCCGGCAGACCTATGAAGACGTCCTCCGTCTTGATCCTGAGGCGGCAGGGGTTCACGAAAAGTTGCGGGGACTTTAAGGGTGTCGCCGATGATCGTTGCCCTGAAGATGGACAGACGCCTTATGCGTCCGGGTGTTTTTTTTCTATTCCTGGTTTTTCTGGCGAGTTGTGCTCCGAAAGTGGCCTTTGTGCCGCCACCCATGCCGGCCAATATCGAAAACAGCCTTCTGGACCGGCTACAGGAATCCAGCGGTTATTTTCAGTCATTGAAAGGTCTGGCGAAAGTCCAGGTTTCCACCCGGGATCGTTCGATCCGCGTCAACCAGGTCGTGCTGCTGGAAAAGCCTTGCAACCTGAGGACTGAGGTGATGGGGCCATTTGGCCAGACTTACATGGTCCTGGCCAGCAACAGGGAGCAACTGTCCGTCTATCTTCCCCATTCGGCTGAATTCTATGAAGGCAAGCCCTCCTCTGAAAACCTGGGGAAGTTTTTGCGACTTCCCTTTGAAGTGGAGGATCTGGTCAAGATCATCCTCTACCAGGTTCCCCTGGTCGATTTTCAGCGTACCGAGGTTTCCTATACGTCGGAAGGCAATTACCGTCTCACGCTTTATGCCGAAGATCAGTATTCCCAGGAGGCTGTTTTCAACCCGGATCTGCGTCTGCTGTCTTCAGCTTATTTTCGGCAGGCAGAAAAGCTGCTTTCTGTCTCCTATGCCGATTTCGATGCGAACTCACCGGCCTTTCCCCATCAAATCGAGGTGGAGATTCCGGCGGGGCAGACCCAGGCCGAGGTGAGCTTTTCCGATATCGATGTCAATATTCCGATTGATCACGAACGTTTCAAGATGACGGCGCCGGCTGGTGTCGCCATAAAGCCTTTGCCCTGATTGTTCGGAGACTCTGCATGAGCCGCTTCTGTCTTCTATTCGCGCTGATCTTTCTTCTGCCCGGCTGCGACCCTCAGAATATAACGTCTCCGGACGGCGAGGTTCCCAACGAACCGGCTTACGGTGACACGATCGTGATGGGCTCCATTGGCGACGCCAGCAATTTGCTGCCTGTGCTGGCTTCCGATTCCTCTTCTTCCGAAATCAACGGGTTGATCTATAACGGCCTGGTGCGTTACGACAAAAATTTCAATATCGAGGGTGAGCTGGCGGAGTCCTGGGAAATTTCCGACGATAACAGAACCCTTACTTTCAAGCTGCGTCCCGATGTACGCTGGCATGATGGGACCCCCTTTACATCGGCCGATGTCCTGTTCACTTATCAGGTATACGTCGATCCCAACACACCTACCGCCTACGCCGAGCAATATCGGCTGGTCAAAACGGCTGAAGCTCCTGATCCTCTGACCTTTCGGGTGTCTTACGAGGAACCGCTGGCGACCGCTCTCATCAGTTGGGGCGTCGCCATTATGCCCAGACATCTGCTGGAGGGGAAGGATATCACCCAGAGCCCCTTGTCCCGTTCGCCCGTGGGTACCGGTCCCTACGTGTTCAAAGAATGGAGTCCCGGCGAAAAGATCGTCCTGGAGGCCAACGAGGATTACTTTGAGGGGAAACCCTATATCAAAAGGATTCTTTACCGGGTCATTCCCGATCAGTCGACCATGTTTCTGGAGCTCCTTTCCGGCGGTCTCGATTACATGGGACTCAATCCCATCCAGTTCGAGACCCAGACGGAAACGCCGGCCTTCCGGCGCCGCTTCAACAAATACCGCTATCCCTCATCGGGTTATACCTATCTGGGCTACAACCTGCGCAAAGCGCTTTTTCAGGATAAAAGGGTGCGGCAGGCCATCTCCTATGCGATTGACGAGAATGAGCTGATCGATGGCGTCCTGCTTGGGCTCGGACAGGTGGCAACGGGGCCTTACAAGCCGGGATCGTGGGCCTATAATCCGGAGGTAAAGACCTACACCTACGATCCTGAGCGGTCGCGGAGCCTGCTGGCCGAAGCCGGCTGGCAGGACCACGACGGTGATGGCATTCTCGATAAGGAGGGAAAACCTTTTTCCTTTACCATCGTCACCAACCAGGGCAATGATCAGCGCATCAAAAGTGGTGAGATTATCCAGCGGCGGCTGCGTGAGGTGGGGATCGAGGTCCGTTTGCGGGTGATCGAATGGGCTTCGTTCCTGAAGGAGTTTATCAACCCCGGCAACTTCGATGCGACCATTCTGGGGTGGACCATTCCCCCCGATCCTGATTCGTACAACGTCTGGCACAGCAGCAAGACCCGACCCGGCGAGCTCAATTTTGTTCAATTCCGCCATCCCGAGGTCGATGAACTGCTGGAAAAGGGGCGGCGGACCCTTTCGCAGGAAGAACGCAAAAAGCTTTACGACCGTTTTCAGGAAATCCTGGCCGAAGAGCAGCCCTACACCTTTCTCTATGTTCCTGACGCTCTGCCCGTTGTGGCCGAGCGCTTCCGGGGGATCGAGCCCGCCCCCGCCGGCATCATGCATAACTTTATCGAGTGGTATGTTCCCGAGGGTCAACATAAGTACACGCGTTGATCTTTTGCCGGCAGTCAGGTAAGAAAGCCCAGGAAAGGACCGACCTTGTTCCAGTATCTCCTTAAACGACTCCTTATGATGGTTCCGCTTCTGCTGGGGATCACTCTGATCTCTTTTGTCGTGATTCACCTGGCTCCCGGCGAACCCACCGATATGCAGACCGACCTCAACCCGGAGGCGAGTGTCGAGTTGAAAG
>OBLN01000893.1_pt1 | contig 10605 bp, 10 predicted proteins | sample 1519301 | NCBI WGS metagenome assembly OBLN01 (sample SAMEA2452533, study PRJEB22499) | sediment metagenome | reverse complement strand
CTTACAGGTGCAGACATAAGCTTCCATGTAGGTGAGGAAGACGTGGAGATAAGGGCTCAGGTAAAGACAACAGGCAAGACAGGGGTTGAAATGGAGGCTCTGTCAGCTGTCAGCATAGCTGCGCTAACCATATATGACATGTGCAAGGCCATGGACAAGGAGATGACAATAGAGGAGGTAAAGCTTATGGAAAAGACAGGAGGAAAGTCTGGAACCTTCAGAAGGAAGGGCTATGGGAAGGTTCTTTCAGTGAATGTTTCTGAAAAGAAGGGCGTGGTCAAGGAGCCTGTGGAACATGGGGAGTTCAAGGTGGACCATGGGCTTGTGGGTGATGCCCACAGCGGAGACTGGCACAGACAGGTGAGCCTTTTGGCCAGGGAGAGCTTCGACAAGATGAGGGAAGCTGGTGCCAAAGACCTCAAGTATGGAGATTTTGCAGAGAATCTAACAACAGAAGGTATAGTACTCTATGATCTTCCAGTTGGTACAAGAATGAGAATTGGTGAGACATTACACGAGGTGACCCAAATTGGCAAGGAATGTCATTCGGGCTGTGCCATTTCAAAAACAGTTGGGAAATGCGTGATGCCAAAGGAGGGTATTTTCACTAAAGTCCTAAGGGACGGCACAATAAAGCCTGGAGATGAGATAGAGATACTGGATGGGCCAGGACGTTAGTCCCGGTATTTTGTTTAGGATTGTCAATCCAAGGGAATATAATAACTATAGCTCCTATTACATAACCAGATTAGGAGGGATAGTGAAATGTTAAGATGGTCAATAACATTTATTGTAGTAGCCTTGGTAGCTGCGGTATTGGGCTTTGGAGGAATTGCAGGAGCGGCAACTGAAATTGCCAAGATACTCTTCTTTGTGTTCCTCGTATTGTTTGTTCTATCGTTGATATTCGGGAAAAAACTAAATCCTTAAATGTATACTACAAAAAGAAAACTCCAGGTGGATCACCTGGAGTTTTCCTATAAGGAGGAGTATTGAACATAATCCAATGATTGGTCTCTGTGGAGTCTGTGGCCTATGAATCCAGCCTCCAGAAGCTCCTTTTGCTTCTCTATCATCGTCATTGGTATATTTACCATCTTATCAACCGCAAGGTTTTCTTCCCTGTCTATTCTGCCGTGGAGAATATAACGCCAGATTCCATCACTGTTATCGGGAAGCGTACCGTATTTTCTCTTCAGATCCTTTATTTTCAAGCCATGTCTCATAATGTTGTTCACACTGAAATAATTGTATGGAGATATTGTGCAAACCATGTGTTCATAGCCCTCTGATGCTACAATTGGCTTCATCAGTGAAAGGGTCATGTATTGGAGGTTGTTTCCCCTATATGGAGGATCTACAACCGTGGTCTCAAGCTGGCAGACCTTTGGCAGTGCATCCTCCGGAAGACCCACATCCCGTCCAAGGTTCCTTTCCTGCAATCCTGGGAAACTGACATAACGATAAGCAATCATCTGATTGTCCTCACCATAAATTCCAATCACCTTTGCGCCTTCATCAAGGTCCTGCTTCATGTCCTCGTAGGAGTCTACAAAAAGCACTTCCTTGTTGGGCAATGCATCATAAACCCTTTGTATCAAATCAACCATATGGTCAAGAGCCTCGTAGGAAACAAGCCTTGCAACATAGTCTTCCATCTCCTGTGCTCCGTGTCTTTCCCTGACAAGCCTACCTTTTTCAATTATCATGAAATCACCCCTGCTAGTAATTTAAAAAGCCCGCCACGGAATTAACCGTAGTCGAGCTTTAAATATTGGCTTCCTCAAATTTGATGTAGTTTAACTGCTGGCTGTCCTTGTTTATTTCATAGCCAATGTACCCCTGCTCGATCAGGTCTCTTTGCATCTCAAGGTTAGCCCATTTGGAAATCACAAGGTCCACTGGATTAAGAATCTGTTTCTTCATGTCGCTATGAAGGATGAATCTCCACAGTCCATCATCCCCATCCTCTGAGGATCCATATTTTCTCTTCAGGGCCTTTATTTTCAGGCCGTTTTTCATTATGTTGTAAAGGCTGAAGAAATTATACGGGGATACTGTACACAGGAAATGATTGTAGCCTTCCTGGGTAACCATCTTCTTGGCTGCTCCAAGAGTGAGACTTTGCAGGTCATTGCCTCTGTATTTTGGATCCACGACCGTGGTCTCAAGGTGTACAACCTTGTCCAGTTCATCCGGGTTCAGTCCGATATCATAACCCATATTTCTCTTATCCCTTCCAGGGAATGCTATATATCTGTATGCGATTATGCGGTCTCTGCTGTTCAGTACACCGATTACCCTCGCACCTTCCTCCATATCCGAAAGCATGTCCTCGTATGAATCCATGTAGAGAACATCCTTGTTTGGAAGATTATCATATACATGTTGCTGAAGATCAATGACCTCTCTTAGCCTATCTTTTCCCAGTAATTTCATTTTATACTCTTCAAGCTCCATGTTGGTGTGTTTATTTTTTAATAAATTGCCCTTTCCAAGCACCATATATATGTCCTCCCTTCCTTTAACATCTCAACCGACAACCTGCAACCTGTCATCAAGTTGTAAGTTTATTATATACTATGAATTTAGTATATGTCAACAAAAATAATTTGTCCCTAAACGTGCATTTGAAGAGGCTGCAAAGAGAAAAAATGGATGCAGTACGCAAGGAAACGTGTAAACTCAGACATGAAAACATTTGCAGGGAATCACTCGAATTTGCAAATCACGGAATATTCAGAATATATAATAATGATTTTTTGGGGTATAAAATTACTCAGGAGGTGCATATAGGTGTCTGAAAATATATATGAAAAGCCATCAAAAAAAGAACTGAAGGAGAAACTTAGTGAAATTTCCTACAAAGTGACCCAGGAAAATGCCACTGAAAGACCATTTACAAGTGAGTACGACAAATTCTCGCAAGACGGTATTTATGTGGATATAGTATCCGGAGAACCGCTCTTTTCGTCAAAGGACAAATACGATGCAGGCTGCGGCTGGCCCAGCTTTACAAAGCCCATTGAAAAGGAGAATATAAAGGAGAAAAAGGATCTTAGCCACATGATGATAAGAACAGAGGTAAGGAGTAAACATGGAGATTCCCATCTGGGTCATGTCTTCACGGATGGACCAAAGAAGGAGGGAGGGCTAAGATATTGCATAAATGGTGCCGCCCTAAGGTTTATCCCAAAGGACAGGCTGGAAGAGGAAGGTTACGGTGAATACCTGAATTTGTTCAAAAAATAATCTAAAGGGAGGCAAGCCTCCCTTTAGATTATTTTTGTACTCCAGCCTTCACAATTCCACACCTGGGTGGCCACTTCCCTGTAGAAATCAGGCTCATGGGATATGAGCAGAATTCCTCCCCGGTAAGCCTTGAGAGCTCTCTTAAGCTCCTCCTTTGCATCCACATCCAGATGGTTTGTTGGTTCATCCAGCAGGAGTATGTTGGTTTCCCTGTTCATTATCTTGCAAAGCCTTACCTTTGCTTGTTCGCCACCGCTGAGAACCATAACCTTCGACTCTATATGCTTGGTCATAAGGCCGCATTGGGCAAGGGCCGCCCTTATCTCAAACTGGGTCCAGCCAGGGTATTCCCTCCACATTTCCTCAATGCAGGTATTCTGGTTGTCGCTTGAGGACTCCTGCTCAAAGTATCCGATTTCCAGATTTTGTCCCAGCTCAACCTCTCCGGAGAAGGAGGGGATAAGACCCAGAATCGACTTTAAAAGTGTTGTCTTTCCAAGGCCGTTTGCTCCAGTAAGGGCAATCTTCTGACCCCTTTCCATAACAAGGTTGAGTGCCTTTGTAAGGGGCTCCTCATAGCCTATTACAAGATCCTTGGTCTTGAAGATTTCCTTCCCGGCAGTCCTTCCTTCCTTGAAGTTGAACTTGGGTTTTGGCTTCTCCTTTGACAGCTCGATCACATCCATCTTATCCAGCTTTTTCTGTCTGGACATGGCCATGTTCCTGGTTGCAACCCTGGCCTTGTTCCTTTGGATGAAATCCTCAAGGTCTGCAATCTCCTGCTGCTGTTTCTTGTAGGCTGCCTCCAGCTGTGCCTTTTTGGCCTCATATACCTTCTGGAAGTCATCGTAGTCACCTACATATCTGCTAAGCTCCTGGTCCTCCACATGGTAGACAAGGTTTATAACCTCATTCAGGAACGGGATATCATGGGAGATAAGCAGGAATGCATTCTCATACTCCTTCAGGTATCTCTTTAGCCACTCAATGTGCTCTTCGTCCAGGTAGTTTGTAGGCTCGTCAAGCATAAGGATATCAGGCTTCTCAAGGAGTAGCTTGGCCAGCAGAACCTTAGTTCTCTGACCGCCACTGAGCTGGTCAACCTCCTTGTCAAGACCGATGTCGGTAAGTCCAAGTCCCCTTGAGGTCTCATCTATCTTGGCATCAATGATGTAGAAGTCATTGTGGTCCAGGATATCCTGTATGGTTCCAACATCCTCCAGCATTTCAGCAAGCTCATCCTCATCCACATCCCCCATTTTCATATAGAGGTTCTGCATCTCCTCTTCCAGATCAAAGAGGTATTTAAAGGCTGTATTGAGCACATCCTTGATTGTCATGCCCCTCTGAAGTGCGGCATGCTGGTCCAGGTAGCCAACCCTTACCCTCTTGGCCCATTCTATCTGACCCTCGTCAGGTTCAAGCTTTCCAGTTATTATGTTCATAAAGGATGATTTTCCCTCGCCATTGGCGCCTACCAGTCCTACGTGCTCCCCCTTAAGGAGGCGGAAATTGACATCCTTCAGAATCTCACGACCGCCAAAGCTGTGATTGAGATTCTTTACAGTTAAAATACTCATTGTATGCTCCTTTCAACTAATTACTCAGATGATTATAACATGACTGAAGGGAAAAATTAAACGATTTGAGAAATATTTTTATCCTGGACCCAATAGGTCCGACCCTGGTTTATGAAAAGTCAGCCAAGGGTATAGTTAAGTTGACTACATTTCTTAAAGCTTATCCTAATATTTTCTTTGAGAACGTTTACACAGGACTACTTATGTCTTACAATTAGTATGGAATATTTAAATCATAGGAGTTACAAAAGATAAAAGAGGAGGAATGGAAACATGAAACCAACAATCAGTGAAAAGCTTGCACTGATAGGTGTTGCAATGGACCTGGGTGCGGGGACCCCTGGAGTAAGCCTTGGACCTGCTGCACTTAGATATGCAGGAGTGGTGGAAAGGCTAGAGAAGATAGGATACCAGGTTGAGGATAAGGGAGATATTGTGGCTGATAGGAAAGCCGTATCCACAACACCTGGAACAAACCTTAAGAACCTGGATGAGGTTGCAAGGGTGAATGAGGAGCTCTGCAAGGCGGTTGATGAAGCCATGGCTGAAGGGAGATTCCCCCTTGTGATAGGAGGAGATCACAGTATAGCGATTGGAACGATCGCAGGTGTGCTGCAGCATAAGAAAAACCTTGGAATCATCTGGATTGATGCCCATGGGGATATGAATACCGGGGAAACATCCCCTTCAGGAAACATCCATGGAATGCCGCTTGCTGTAAGTCTTGGCATGGGTCATGATAGGCTCACCTCAATTGGTGGAAAAGAGAACAAGGTGGACCCAAGAAATGTTGTTCTTATTGGTTGTCGAGATCTTGATGCCGGTGAGAGGGAGGTACTTAAGAACCTGGGTATAACAGTGTTTACAATGCATGAAATAGATAAATGGGGAATGACAATAGTAATGGAAAAAGCCATTGAGATTGCAACTGACGGAACCGATGGCTTCCACGTAAGCTTTGATGTGGACAGCCTTGATCCAGCTTACATTCAGGGAACCGGTACGAGGGTTCCGGGAGGGTTGACCTTTAGGGAAAGCAACCTGGGGCTGGAGTTGATTGCCCAGACAGGAAAGATGGTAAGTGCGGAGTTTGTTGAAGTAAACCCATTGATTGACAACAGGAACCAGACTGCGCAGGCAGCGGTTACCCTAATGGGATCGCTTTTAGGTGAATGGTTAATATAAGCAAGTAAAAAGGCCACAGGAGAATTTAGTATCTCTCCAGTGGCCTTTGATTTTGCTATGTTATGCAAGTTTCTTTGAGAATATTGCAAGTGCTGCTATGAGAACAAGTCCGAAGATCATTAGGCTTGTCTGTGTTATTGAGATTATACCTGCTATGGCTACGAAGAATATCGCTATTGGATTGACGTACTTGACCAATACAAACCATATGTTGAACAGGCCAAATTTTGTCTCTCCACCGTTGGTAAGCTCCTTTTCCAGAACATCCTTTTTCATTACCCAACCAGCGAACAATGATACAAGCATACCTCCAATTGCAAGGAAGATCTTGTCTGTAAGGATATCGAAGAAATCAAAGAAGCCTGCTCCAAAGATTGTAACCCCACTCATGACTCCAAGTGACAATGAAGCCAGTATATTGGTTACAACCATGGCAGCACCCATAAGGTATACTGCCTTCTTTCTTGACATTCCCCTTTGGTCGATGAAGTATGCCGTTACAGTTTCAAGAAGTGAAACAGAGGATGTCAAGGCTGCAACAGCAAGGGCTATGAAGAACAAGGCAGAGAATATTGTACCAAGTCCACCCATTTCTGCAAAGATTGTCGGAACAACAACAAATACAAGTCCAGGTCCTGCTGCCGGCTCAAGTCCAAATGCGAACAGGGCTGGGAATATTGCAACTCCCGCTAGAAGTGCAACCAGGGTATCAAGGGTCGTGACAATAAATGCATTCTGTGGCAGGTTTTCCTCTCTGCTCAGGTATGATCCATAGGTTACCATTGCACCCATTCCAAGGCTCAGTGAGAAGAAAGCCTGTCCAAGTGCTGCCAGGAATGTTTCTCCATTTACCTTTGAGAAGTCAGGCTTAAGTAGGAAGTCAAGTCCTGCTCCAGCTCCCGGTAGAGAAACACTTCTGATTGATAGAAGTACCAGCAGGGCAAACAAGAGAGGCATAAGAACCTTTCCAGCCTTCTCAATTCCACCGGAAATTCCCTTTACAACAATTGCAATGTTAAGTGCCAGGAATACAAGCATCCAGATCAATGGCTCAACAGGATTCCCAATAAATGCATCGAATACCCCTGGTATTGCCTCCACGCTGCTCATAAGTCCTGTAAATGACTTTACGATATATGCCAGCGCCCAGCCTCCAACTACAGGATAGAATCCCATAATGAAGAAGGATGACAGGACTCCCAGGACTCCTACGAATGTCCAGTTGCTGTTATATTTTTTGAACGCTCCAACCGCTGCAAGGTTTGTGCTCCTACCCACTGAGAATTCAGCGATCATAACACTCAAACCAATCACAAATACAAAACCCAAGTAAATAAGTATAAAAGCTCCTCCGCCGTTTTCACCGGCAGTATAAGGGAATCGCCAGATGTTTCCAAGGCCTACTGCAGATCCAGCCGCAGCCATTATAAAGCCTAGACGCGAACCCCAATTTTCTCTTTGTTGTTGCATAAGATCCCTCCTTATAATAGTTAGTAATTAAAATAGCGAATGTTGCAAACGTTTTCAGCACACACCTCCCCATGAGTAGATTAAAATTTCATATGGGTTTACTCAAGCATGCAAGCTCGGGATATTATGTAGTGTAGCTTAAGTGGACCCATAAAAAGCCATGTTTAAAAGATAGTTTAACACAATGGGAAATTATTTACAAGCCATTTTCGGAATTGTCAAATAATTAACTAAATTAGATAAATGATGCAATTCGATACAGTATAAAGATGATAAAGAGATCAATTATTAAAAAAACTTAAAAATTAAAGTTGCTTTTTTATTCCATAGCATATATACTTAATAAGGTTAACAACAAGGAGGAAAATTATTTTAATGGAAAAACTAAGATTCGAAGAAATGCAATTGTCAGAGGAAATCAAAAAGGCTGTAAAGACCATGGGTTTCGAGGAAGCCTCACCGATACAGTCACAAGCCATTCCGTTGCTAATGGAAGGCAGGGACATAATCGGGCAGGCACAGACAGGAACAGGAAAAACAGCTGCCTTTGGCATTCCCATATTGGAGAAGGTCAACACGGATGATAAATCGGTACAGGCACTGATATTGTGCCCAACAAGGGAATTATCAATACAGGTGTCCCAGGAAATCAGCAAGCTGGGGAAGTTCAAGAAGGGCTTGAATATCCTTCCGGTATACGGAGGACAGCCAATTGACAGACAGATAAAGGCTCTGAAAAAGGGAGTCCAAGTAGTGGTGGGTACCCCGGGAAGGGTTATTGACCACATAAACAGGAGAACATTGAAGCTGGGCGGTCTGAGTATGATGATACTTGACGAGGCGGATGAGATGTTTGACATGGGATTCAGGGATGACATTGAGCTTGTTATAAACAAGATACCTGAAGAGAGACAGACAATATTCTTTTCAGCCACAATGCCACCTGAAATCAGGAGATTTGCTGAAAGATATCAGACAAATCCTGAGTTCATCAAGGTAGTTCACAAGGAAATGACGGTTCCTAGAGTGGAACAGGCATACTTTGAGCTGAAGCAGCACATGAAGACTGAAATACTAAGCAGGTTGATTGACATACAAAATCCAAAGCTTACAATTGTTTTCTGCAACACCAAGAGGAAGGTTGACGAACTTGCAGGTGAGCTTCAATCCAGAGGCTATTCCGTGGACGCGCTTCATGGTGATCTCAAGCAGAATCAGCGAGATAATGTAATGGGCAAGTTCAGAAAAGGGACCATAGATATTCTGGTTGCAACTGACGTTGCCGCAAGGGGATTGGATGTTGACGATGTTGACATGGTAATCAACTACGATATACCCCAGGATGAGGAGTACTATGTACACCGAATAGGTAGAACAGCCAGGGCCGGTAGGGACGGAGCCGCATTTAGCTTTGTTTCAGGCAGGGAAATCTACAAGCTTAAGGATATCCAAAAGTACACCAAGACCAAAATAGAGAGAAGAGACCTTCCAACCCTGAAGGATATCAAGGAGCAGCATACTGATACAATTCTTGGGAAAATCAGGGAAGCCATCGAGTCAGAGGATCTTGCTAAGCACTCCTCGATGATAGACACCCTGCTTCAGGAGGAGTACAATTCCTTTGACATTGCCAGTGCCCTTTTAAAGATGTACCTTGAGGAAAACAAGCTTATGGAAAACCACCAGGAGCTGGATATGGTTGACACAGGCAAGAAGCTTAAGTCAAAGGGTACAAGTACTAGGGTCCACGTAAATGTAGGAAAGCAGCAGGGAATAAGCCCAAGACATCTCCTGTCTGCAATATTCCAGGAGACCGGCCTAAGCAAGAAGCTAATTGGAAACATTGATGTCTATGACAAGTTCACCTTTATGGAGATAGAGGGAAACTATGCGGATGTGGTCATGAACGGCCTTAATGGAAAGACAATAAAAGGCCACAAAATAAGGGTTGAAAGAGCCAGCGAAAAGAAGAAGAAAAGAAAATAACCTTTTTAAGAAACAGCCACAGGACATGTCCTATGGCTGTTTTTTGATAGTTGACCTAAGGCCTTTTTCCTCCTTGCGAAAAACTCTCTTGAAATTGGGGATATGTTTGTATATGGATTGTGCTGACAGTATAAGGGCAATTACAAGACAGGGCAGACCAAAATCATAGTAGACAGTCGCCCAAACAAGAAGAATCAGGAGCCCTAAGGTCCCATAGATGATATAGTCAGTTATGATTGTAAGAGCCAGTATTATGAAAATACTTAGAAAACCCAGCACAATGTTGATTGAAAAGAGCATTCCCACGGTGGAAGCCGTACCCTTGCCGCCTTTGAAGTTCATGAAGAAAGGGTAGTTGTGTCCAAAAACAACAGCCGCCCCACTTACATAGAGGGGAAGCATGCCTTCTGTCGACATAAGCTGCGGGAATAGATATCTAACAAGGGAAGCGGCTGCGATTGCCTTTAGAATATCCAATATGGCAACCCCGACCCCTACCTTAATACCCAGTGACTGGGCGACGTTTGTTGCTCCGGCATTCCTGTTTCCAAGAGTTCTTATGTCAACTTTTTTTACGATTCTACCATATATATATGCAAACTGAAGACAACCAAATAGATAGCCTATGATTATTATAGCCATATAGGAAAGCATGGGGAATCACCTCTTTCATCTAGAATTATACAACATTAATGGAGGGGAAAATAGAGAAATCGGTCTTCTTGTTGTATAATGGAGAAAAAGGACAGGGGGAATAGTGATGAAAATGTTCAAGAGCGATAACACTTCAGGTGTTCATCCAAAAATAATGGAAGCTATCATAAATGCAAATGAGGGATATGCCCATGCATATGGTGAGGACGATATCACAAAGAGGGCTGAAGATAAGATTCGGGAAGCTTTGGGCTGTGAGGCTGACGTTTTCTTTGTGACAACGGGAACAGCAGCAAATGTAGTTGGACTTATGGGTCTTTTGAGGACCTATGAGGGAGTTGTGGCTGCAGAAACCGCCCACATCAATGTGGATGAGTGCGGGGCCATGGAGAAGTTTGCAGGTAACAAGATCATCCAGGTACCAAACAGGGAAGGGAAGATTTCAATAGATGATATCGAGCCACTTCTTGAGGTAATT
>OBLN01000892.1_pt1 | contig 10606 bp, 9 predicted proteins | sample 1519301 | NCBI WGS metagenome assembly OBLN01 (sample SAMEA2452533, study PRJEB22499) | sediment metagenome | reverse complement strand
TAAAATCCAGCATGAGCGGAGAACTGCGCGCCGGATACAATGGGGATAAGAGTGGCGTTGTCCTCTCCGGAGAGTTGAAGATGACCGCCCTATTCCCGGAGAGCGACTTCTACGTTATGCTTAAGCTGGACGGTTCAAAGTCTCTTAAACCATAATGTGCCCGCTACTGGAAATAGGGGGCTGGCAGATACCAGCTTATAATTTCTGTGCCCTGCTGGCCGCTATAATTGGCTGCGCCTTGGCTCTGCCCGCTTTACGCCGTGCGGGGTTGGGGCGGGCGCAGGCCATAGCTTTGCTGCTGATCATGATCCCCGCCTTTCTCATCGGATCGCGGCTGTGGAATGTGGTGGTAAATCCGGGAAATTATTTGGGTGGGCTGAAATGGCACAGCCTGCGCTGGGCAGGACTGTCCTTCTACGGCGGCGCACTGGGCGCCGGAACGGCACTGATCATCGCGGCGTGGCAATGGGACCTATCCCCGTGGGCCGGTCTGGACGCCATGACAGTCCCCGGCGGTGTTGCTTTCTGTCTGGCCCGGTTGGGCTGCTTCCTGAACGGTTGCTGTGCAGGACGAGCTACTTCTGGTCCGCTGGGTGTGGTGTTCCCATCCAAGGCCGGCTATCAGCAGGTGCTGAGCGAATGGATGCCATTCCTCTCCGCATCCCGCGCCGTTCATCCCACCCAGCTCTATGAGCTGGCCGGGGCTGCCCTGGGCCTTCCACTGGTATTCTGGCTGGTCAAGCGTCTGCACCTGCAGCAGGGGGCGAGCTTTCTTCTTTATACCGCGTGGTTTTCAGCCGTAAGACTGGCCGTGCTGCCCCTACGCGCCTTGACTTATCCCGATATTATCAAAACCGTCGTTTACCCACTGCTGTATGTCATTGTAATTCTGCTAGGCATAGCCATAGTGTTGCGACGAGCGAGGACGAAGAAACAACCATAACAAAGCTACTTCAGTAGGTAAATATAGCATAGGTACAATCAATCTGTAAGGAACAGTAATTTGAAAATAGCAAACAATAATCAGATCAAACAAACTGGAGGTATAACCATGAGAGGTAACATTCCATCTTTGGGCAGAGGCAATAAAATCTTGCCCGCAATACTTATCGTGGCAAATATATTCATGCTTATGATAGGCATCATCACTATACCACCCAATCTGCGGTCAGGAGCAACGACAAAGAAACCTCCTGTGACGAAGGCTGAGCAAACAGTACCCGCCACACCGCCTCAGGAGGAAGAATTTCCACCCGTCGCTACGGAAAGCGGCAGTGTTGTCAAACCGGAGGAAACAGATTCCAGCTTATCCATTGAGGAAAAAGACACCAATTTATCCATGGAAGAAACATACGCCAGCTTGTCCACAGAGAAACGCCCCGATTTAGCGGACTTTCTCTGGTACACAGAAGAGGTGGCTTATGACGGTCTTCCATCGGATGCGAATATTATCGACAATATCGGATCGCTGACCGGGAGTTGGAAAGCACTGATTATTTATGACCCCAATAACGAATACGACGCAGGTGCTATGGAGTTTTTAAATGTCTCCCTTACAGGTACTGCGGAGAGTCTGACTCTAACTCTCGACTGGTATCAAATTTTTTTGGCAAACGAGGGAGAAAGCGTCGATGAAACGGATATGGAAGACAGCGTATTCATGGGCAAGTGGGAAAATGGCGACCTATGGGCGTCTGGTCCGGGAACCATACATCTGGCGCAGTTCTACGAGCTTAATGGAAAGCAATACGCTGTCGGTACGATGGATACGCCAGACGGGACACCGGCACTGATGGCGCTGGTACGACCATAAGGAGGTGTAATTATGGAAAAATTTTGTACTAATTGTGGAAAAGAGCTTCATACCGGCGCTCGCTTCTGCGCCAAATGCGGCGCGCCGGTTCTTGATGGGTCCGTGAGTCCTGTTCCCGAAGAACAGCCGAAACCTATGGCACATACGCAGACTACAAGCGAGGTACAGCCTAAAGAATATACTCCACCCCTTGAGATACCAAAAATAAAAAGTAACAAAGCACCAAAAAGAAACAACGGGCGCAATACGCTATGTATCATGCTTTCCGTGCTACTTGTCATACAAATTGTGGCGGTGGCTCTCTACGGCTGGCCGGGTTTTTTGGTCAAGGACAGAACACAAAGGCTGGCCAACACACAAATTGAAAACGGCGTGGCGGAGCTTCCCGGAATGAGCGTGAATTTCGGCGGCGTATACGGCGGGGTGACACTTGAAAATGCCAAAACCGCCCCTATCGACTTAGATGAAGGGGCTGTCTCCGTCGGTTATGAGCTAGCGTTTGCGGACATACCCGAAGGCGAAGTGACGCTGTCCGCGCCAATGCCGGATGATCTGACCCTTGCGGAAAATGAGCGTTTGTATCTCGATATCGGTTTTTCCATGCAGGACGAGACGAGCGAGAAGGTCATGGTTTACGACCATATCGAGGCCTCAGAACAAGCGGGACGAATGATAGCGCGAATAACGCCGTCAGGCTATAGTGAGCTGTCGAGCAACGTCTATTTGAAGGGCGAGGGCTTCGTTTCCCCAACCTACAGCGATAAAATGCGTTTTAACGTCCAGTTCAAGGCCAAACTCGTAAGCGCCTCGCAAAGCCAACGCTTCAATCTCATCTTTGACCGTTCACGGTTTATGGCGACCACGGTGGAGCCTAGCAACGTGGAGGCGCTGCTGTCGAATATGGAGCAGGTCTACGCGAAGTACCAAGAGTTCGGCTTCGATATGTCAAGGCGCACCCAATGGCCCATGAATATTCATGTGACAACGCTTAAAAACGCCGATGCCACTACGCCCACCTACGCGCAATATGTTTCAAGCTGGTGGGGCATTGACAGCGGTTACATGAATTTCAGCCGCCTGCTGTTTACAAATTTCAACCTTGATGAGGCTACAAGCATCTTTGCCCATGAGCTGATGCACTTTGTGCAGGAGTGCTATGTTACGACCCAGTATAAACGCCTCGCTTGGCTGGACGAAGGGACGGCGGTATTTCTTGAAAAATATTTCGGCGGTCAGGGCGACCACAGCGCCCGGCAATACGAGCTTTACGACGGTATATACCCTGCCTCTGACTCCGCGAGCGCCGGATACGCCCGTGGCGCACTGGTTGCTTATTGGGCGAGTCTGGGTGGCTGGTATGACGGCGCGGACGCCCTTTCCGGCAAGGATAAGATGTCGGGACTAATTGACCTCTATTCCACCGGCGGATATTTGCAGGTGAGCAAATGGCAAAATTGGATAGACGACTGTGTGGGTGCGCCCTCGAAATATGCAATAGATTTCTTCACGAAGCTCCTGCAGGGGAATAAGAGCGTCTGGGCGGAATATGCCTATCAACCGTATACCCTCCACCAGATCATCGTAGAAAATGCAGGAAAATCCGCAAAAGACTTTTCTTCAAAGCTTGACCCCAACTATGCCGTATCACTTTTTACATCGGTGCTTTCACTGAAAGCCGATAAGCTCATCAGTGAGGATGGGCAGAAATTTGAGCTTAACGTTCCCGCCTACGGTGCGAGAGTCGTTGCACTTGATATGACGGAAAAGGAACGGGAAAAGCTGGATAAGGATGCTGCAGTCAGCATTAGCACCAAAAATGGCGAGGAGCTGGTGCTTTTGAAGTCGCTTTCAAAAGAGACGACGACTCAGCAAGATACAACTGTTTCCGTCCCAGCATTTTCAAATTCATTGGAAAAGAAATATCGCTATCTGGTGTTAGTGGTAAACACTACGGATCGTGCAAAGACAATGGAACTTGTGATTGCAGCGGAAAAAGAACCAGAATTTGATGTTAAATGGTTTGAAGGTTACTGGTCTACGGACCCAGAATATAACTCGTATCCGGATGTAGGCATCAAGATATTGGACGGGAAAAATTGTGCATTTTTTATCGGTCTCGCGAATAGAAAAATGGAACTTGACGAGGAAGATTACTACACAAGCAGCTATATATTTGATTCGGCAGCACGAACATTAATCATTGAAAACTTTTACGGACGGCCGGGTGGTGTTATGCTAATGGCACGCGACAAGTCTGAAGGCGATTATGGAGCGGATTATATAAAAGCAAGAAACGGTGAAGGATACCAATATATAGCATTTGAAGATGTAATTCGCATGAAATAAGTAAAGGTAAGGTAATTATTCGCTGCTGCCTCAGTAGCCGGTACTGCCGCCGCTTTTCCTGCTTACTGTTCTGTATCTGTTTGGCGTGGGCTGGCGCAAAAAGCGGGATTACGAACAACAATGAAAGGAGTGTCCATATGGCAAAGAATAAAAAGAGCAAAAACATCCCCCTGCCTATTCTCATCTTGATTTGCGCCGCGCTGGTGTTTGCCATGTACAGTAGCCTCAGTACGCTGGTGCTGGCAATTTGGGGCGATACCGTCATGGGTACGGTAGACAGCTACGAATCTAGACTGGATGACACGAATGCGGAGCCAAATCGCTCACGAACCGTTTCCAAGGGATATTGGTTTATAGCAAATGGCAAGGAATACCGGGGTTATGTGATCTATAGCAGCGACGAGGCATGGCCGAGCTTAGATGAGGGCGAAACACGCTCCGAGCGCATACGATACCTTGACCTTTTCCCCTACGTCAACAAGCCCGCCATGCTGAGCGAATTTGATGAGATGGGTGAATTCGCGATTATTTATCATATCCTGGCCCCTATCGGTCATCTACTTTTGCTGCTACTTGTCATACGAACAGCCAGAGCTGGGAAAAAGAAAAAAAAAGAGGCGAGGAAACCAGATACGCCTCAAATAATCCAAATAAGGAGTGATATAAATATGTTTTGTCATAACTGCGGAAACAAGCTGCCAGAGGGCGCTGCTTTCTGTGGGGGCTGCGGTGCGAAAATCCAGGCCAGTGCCCCTAAGGTCTGCACTGCCTGTGGCATGGAACTGCCAGACGGTGTTGAATTTTGCATCGGCTGTGGTAAAGCTGTGAGCCGGACAGGGCCGGAAGCGGAGATACCGACCCAAGGGACACCTTCCCCACCCATACAGGGAGGCACGGGGCTGGTGGGTTTCTCCGACAGGTGTCATTCGCCGGAGATACTGGCCGCCGCGGAGAAAAACAAAAAATTCTCCATAGGCTGTATGTGGATATTGGTTTTCGTACCCCTCATGGGCTTTCCCGTCGCAGGTCTGCTGATGGACGACTTCCCCTTTGGAGAAGCTCTTGTTATCGGCGTTGGCATTGCTCTTATCATGCTGGTCGTTAATTTACTGGCGCTGCAAAGGACCAAGAAGCCTATGTGGGAAGGCGTGGTGGTCAATAAGTACAGCAAGGAGAAAAGTGAGCATAGGGGCGGCGAGGACGACAACTGGCGAACCTATACGGAATACACCACGGTCATAAACACCGACGCAGGCAAGAAAAAGACCATCGTGGAAAAGGACAGCGGACGGCATATGTACGATTATCTATCAGTTGGTGACAGGGTGCGTTTTCATCCAAAGTTCGGTACGTATGAAAAATATGATAAGTCGAAAGACCGTATCATCTACTGCAACTTATGCTCCATGATGAATCCCATACAGAATGATCGCTGCAAGCGGTGTAATAATCTGCTGTTCAAATAAAAAAGGAGGGAGATTTTTAATGAAAAAATTCAATACATTGCTAGAGGCGGTGGAATTCGCCGTAACACGCTGTAATAGCTGGAGTTTTGCCACTTCCAATGATAACTACGACGTAAAAGGCTTGCTGGTGCTTGCCGAGACAAGCGACAGTGAAAATCCTATGGACGAGGACAGCTTTTATGTGGTATCCCCCGCCGGAGCCATCGGTTTATGCGAGGATGGCGAGGATATATACTGGCTGTTTCTGACAGGCTCCAGTACAGATGAGGATTTACCCACCACACTTCAGACTGCTTCGCAAATTAAATTTTGCTCTAAATGTGGAAAGGAAATAATTCTAGGCGCTGGCTTTTGTGGAGCCTGCGGCGCAAAACTTAATTAGAAACATGGAAGAACCCTTATATACCAGAATAAGGAAATGAATAGATTCTTGTATATGGGTATGTCAACCCTTTTTATGACATATTTTTACTCAATAATAAAATATTCTTCTCAAACCCTTGCTACTTGATATTTATGTTAGGTAAAAAACAAACCTAACATAAATATCAAGTGTTAATTTTCTTTCTTTAATTAAATAGAAATACTAACTTCTCTAAGCAATGCATGAATTATTTTTAATAAAGGTTTCTGAAACCCTTGATACTAAAGCATTTATGCACCCTGTCACTATTATGACACGTTCCCCTGTGGCAGCAACGACGATTCCTTTATCTAGATTTTCTTCGCGAAATTTTCGCAGTTCATATAAGGCTTCAATCTGAGCGCCCATAGGTCGAGGAAAAGAGATGATATTTGTTGAAGCTTCATTGTCTATAAAATAGTCTGCTTGGTTTTGAGCTATCTTTTTATCACAAACGTCTTCTTCTCGGTCTTCCATCTCCTCTATCTGCTTAAAGACTTTAGGCCTACGCCAGTTTTTTGAATAATTTCTAAGTTCTTTATCGTCTACGATTATGGATTGATTATTAAATAAATCTTCAAATACCCCTTTAAAATAATTGCAATCCATTTTCTTTTCTTTGGAATTGATGCGGTAATTCCATTCAATACCATGGGTTAGAGCGGATCTAGACATATTAGAGGAGCCAACATAGATTTCTTCATAGTCATCATAAGTAAAAAAATAAGCCTTCGCATGGAAGGATTTATTGGGTACATTGTAGAATCGAAGGTCTACTTTATCCCCTAATGCATCTCTAAGAAGATAAAGAGCTTGAGGCTGGGTAATGTTTAAATAATTGCCGCACAAAATCCGCAAATAAACGCCCTTATTTACAACAGCGACGAAATCTTCTACGAGCATTCTCACTCCAGACTCCATAAGGAAGGACACGTTAATATCGATGGCCTTTGCTTTTAAAATGGATTCCTTTAGATAATCGTAAAGATGATCTTTGTCTCCAGTAATACAGTTGTGATTTTCAAGTGAACCATTATATGCAAAATAATCTACCACTTTCGTCCCTCCTTTCTGCTTCTCTTATTAAAACTTTAATTCTAATACTCTGTATGAGATTTATGGATTAAATTACCTTTTTCAGTATTACATTAAGCCACTTTTCCTCTTCTCGTCCTTTTCGAATGTCGCTGGTTATCGTGGTTTCTACGATGGTAAATCCGTGAAGGGGTTCTAGTAACTGTTTAAGCCTATCTTCCGTTAAATCCGTAAAATAGCGCCCTTTCCTCTCGCCTTCAAAATCTCCATATTTAAAAGAGGCATAAAGATAGCCTTCTTCTTTCAATGCTCTAAAAAGCTTCTCAAAAATGATAAGCAAATCTGCATAAGGGATATGGAGCAAAGACGCGCATGCCCATATACCATCAAATTCACCTTCAAAATCTATCTCATCAAACGCCTTACAAAGCACTTCTTGTCCTATATACTCACTTGCGAATTTGCACAGCTCTTTTGAACCATCAATCGCACATAGCTTATATCCTAAGTCTAAAAATACCTTGCTATCTCTGCCCGAGCCACACCCTAAATCTAAAATATCCGCACCCTTGGGAATATATTTTAAAAAAGAGTGGTGAAGTTCCCATGCATTGGCTTCTAAGGTATGTGCTATGAAATCTTTATGAAATGTATTGTAGTATTCTAATGTCTTATTCATTTTGTAATAATCCTTTTCTATTTCCGTTTATTTATAAGCTGGTTATGGCGAACTTTGTAGATTATATCTTAATTATACAACATTTTAGATATATCCTGGTAATTTATGAAAATGATTCAAAACGTTTTATTAACCACTTTACAAAAGAGTTCAACGAGTTTTTTATAATTCCTTAAAATAGGTACTTCATAGGTATAGAGTTTTTAGAGGTATAATCTATAAGCCCGTTCAATGTATTGGGATAACTATATGTTGCCATAGGCGTCTCATTTGAGGTTTGAAGATTAATTGTAATTTTTTTTTACAACGATCCTAACACATAGGGCTTTAGATTTTCTACAATAAAATTACGCAATCTTCAAGAACTTCAAGAATTTTACGCTTGACACAAAATTAATTATATATTATACTAATTATGTAAAATATTGGTAATCCATAAAACTTTTAACTTTAATTACTTTGCTAGTAAGTATTAGTCTGCCAATCGGAAAAGATAAATGATGATAGTTAAACTTATTAGATTGAGTTTTATATTGTAAGCTGATGTTAACTTTTAGGAACATATAGATTAATATCATCTATTGATTGAGAAAGATTTTGGAAAATCTGTAGTCTTTGACGTATTTAGCACTTATATAGTAGGAATTTAGACATCATATTTAATTATCTACAAGCTGTAAAATACGATCAAATCTTAATTTACATACTTCACATTCTGGAATATTTAATTGATTAAAAAAATAGAACGGAGAAAAAATACTATGAAATATTTGTTATCAGGTTATGAATGTGAGTTTTTATATTTAGAAAAAAAATTTATTATTTATGATACTATCTATCAAAAAATATATTACATACATGATCCCAAAAAAGTTCATATGCTATATTTAGCATTAAATGGTTTGGATTGCGATTCATTGGAATCTTTATATAATGAAGAATGGAAAAGCCTAGAAAATGAATTGAGAAGCAAGTTAGTTGTTAGATACGGTGTTAGTCGATTCAAAGACACATTTGATTTTGGTGCTAAAGCAATACAAATATTTTCATCTAAAGATAATCCTTCATTATATCAGGTTGATTTGTCATTATCTAACCATTGTTTAGAAAACTGTTGCAACGGTCAAGATAGTACATTTCCTTGTTTATCTTGTAAAAAAGATAAAAATATTACACAACGTTTTCTTCAAAACTATGAAGAACTCTTGAATCTGTTGCTGATAAATCCAATACAAACAATAAATTTAGGGGGTGCTGATCCTCTACTTCATCCAGATATAAAACATATAATTAATATTACTACAGATAATTCAAGAGCCAATATTAAAATTACAAGTAACTTTTTGCAATTACTAAAAAATGAAGAATTGTTTAATTTAATTGTTTCAAAGAATATAAATCTTGTAATCCAAGTCGTTTCAGACAGCCAACAATATCTGGAGCTCTGCACAAAACTATTAAAGCATGGAGTACGTTATATTTTAGTATATCATAATAATGTATCTATTCGTTTACCAGGGAATGTAATTTATAGCTATCAATATATAGAACAATTGTTGTCAAATGATCAATATATAATCAATGAAAATAATTTAATGTCAGCCCAAACTTTAGAACAAAATACAATAGGCTCTATTGTAAATAAGTGCATATATAAAAGGGTATTTATAGATTGTATTGGCGAAATCGCTCCCTGTTGTATGCTATTCCCAGTAGGAAATATTTTTACTCATGATTGGAAAGATATAATAAAAAATCTTATGGATATTTGGCTTGATGAAAACTGCGAGCAGTTAGAATGCATTAATTGCAAAATAAGAGATCATTGTAATTCTTGCTTATTTATAAAACATAAATATAAAGATTACCAAAAAATATGCAAAAATAAGGAAGCTGTTAAGTTTTAGCATTTAACTAACTTATAAGTTAGTTGAAATATAAAGAAAGGAGTGCCATATATGAATGAAATTCAGCCTTATGATTTATGGTCTTGTGGAGGTAAATGCATACTTTTTTGTGCAGGTTGTGGATGGACAGTTGGCTTTTTAATTGACGATGCCGTAGGATTAGTTTCTGGGACAGTCTATGGCGCAGCGACTGGTTAATGCAAGATCAAAAGGGTTGCCAAATGGCAACCCTTTTGAAACATTATATCTTTGGAAAGTGGGGTAAGTATGAGAAATTTACAATTTATTGATAGAGATAACGAAAAATACATCTACAATGATAATAGTGGTTTTATTTTTGAATATGATGAAGCACTTTTAGATGTAATTAATAATAAATCTCAGAATGAAAATTCATATAATCATAATTATTATAAGAAGATTGTATCTTTTATTGAACAAAGACAAAATGCCAATAATCGATTTAACAACGTTTCGGATTACTATAATCAGCAAGGTATAAAGCAACTAACTTTTAAAATGACAGATGCATGTAATTTTCAATGTAAATATTGTATTTATTCAGAAAGTTATCCAAATACACAATCTTATGGTACAGACACACTTAATATGGAAATTGCTATAAAAGCGATTAATATTTATATGGATTATTTTAATAGAATATATTCAAAAAACAAACTCGTAACTCCTAGATTTACCTTCTATGGAGGCGAACCACTTCTTGAATATAGAACAATAAAAAAAATTGTTGATTATTTGAACAAACACTATCCTAATCATGAAAAGGAATATTCTATTACAACAAATGGTACATTGTTTAATAAAGAAACATCTCAATTTTTAATTGAAAATAAGTTTTCTGTAGTTGTAAGTATTGATGGAGATATGACACATCATGATAAAAATAGGATTACGATCAAACAAAAGAAAACATTTGAAATTATTATGGATAAAATA
>OBLN01000889.1_pt1 | contig 10617 bp, 7 predicted proteins | sample 1519301 | NCBI WGS metagenome assembly OBLN01 (sample SAMEA2452533, study PRJEB22499) | sediment metagenome | reverse complement strand
CGCGGACGCCCGTTTTACCCGTGCCGCCACCACGGTCAAGCCCCAGGGCAAACCATCCGTACTGATCGTTTCCGGGCCTTTCCGCTTTTCCCGCCACCCCATGTACCTGGGAATGACCCTGGCGCTTTCGGGTTTGTCGCTCCTGTGTGGATCCGTTTCGTGCCTGTTTCCTGCGGCGGCTTTTTTTCTGATCATGGAATTTCGTTTTGTGCGCCACGAAGAAAAAACCATGGTCAGCGCCTTCAGCGGCCAATGGCAGGCATACCGCAATCGTGTTCACCGCTGGATACAAATCATCCCGGCCGCCCTCCCCAAACCGGAATCCGAAGCGTGAGGGCGAATTCTGAAATCCATATACCTTGACGGGAACCCCGCGAAAAAGCAAAAAAAGCCGACCCCGATCCGCTTGGTTTGAGATTCCCGGATCGATTCTACTATCTATAGAATAAGAAAAGCCTGGGGAGGCGCGTATGAAAAAAGCAAGCCTGTTATCATTCCTGGTTCTGGCCGGCACACTCCTGGTCGCCCAGAATGTAACACTTACCAGTCCGAACGGCGGCGAGAGCTGGCGCAAGGGCACCCACCACAATATCACCTGGATGAGTTCCGGCATCATAGCCGGAACATACCAGATCACCTTGTGGCGGGGCGGCACCAGCCTGGGGGTCGTGGCCAGCGGCGTGCCGTACACCCAGAACGCTTTTGAATGGATCGTCGGCAAATTGGTCAACGCCGCCGACGCAGCGGCGGGTCCCGGCTACACCATCAAACTGCGCCTCCAGGGAGAAACCCCCAACGATTTCAGCAACAACACGTTCACCATCGCCCCCGCCTTTCAACAGGCGGGCCCAGCCGGGTCAATCGAAACGCTTCCTGATATCACCCGCGCTGAGCAGCCGCCATTCCAGGTGTTAAAGTCGCCGAAGCTCGAAGTTCAGCAACTGATCTATGACTACCGCAACAAACGCTTCCAAGCGCGGGTCAGAAACGTGGGCAATGCGCCATTCGTGGGTTATTTCCGCTGGGAATGGGCGACATGCTGCGGTGGACGATCGGCGAACAAGGATATTCCTCCGGACCAATCCGACTGGCTGGAAAACTCATGGGGCGGATGGTTTTCATTCGATTGTGATCCACCCATTTATGCATGCGACATGGAAGCGCATTTTTCCATCTATCCCATTACCCAGGAGGGAACGAACCTGGCATCTTCTCAGATCAGCAAACACCTCCCGCGTTACGAGCATTGCCAGTTCCTCATGGGCGAGGAACCGATATTGTTGCGTTTTCTTCACGGCAGCGTTTCCGTGAACCGCAACCAGGGGCACACACTCAACTTAAGCGATACATTCGATTACGATCCCGTCAATCGTACCGCCACATTCGATGTGGGGATCGGCATTCACAATTGTGGTGGTGACGCGGGAACTTCCGATCACTTCAGCGGACTCAGTCTGTATTGGTCGGTGCGCCACTGGCCCTCCAACACCTACACCTTGCAGCCGCAGCGTTTCATCAGCCCGGGAAGAATCACTTCACCCATCCAACCGGGACAGGGCATGCTGATTGAGCGCCCGTTGACCCTGCCCATCCGCTCGGGACGCTATGAGCTGCGGGTACACATGGGCTCCGCTTGGCCACAAGGTCAGGTCTGTTCCATCTACCTGACCTTCGCCGAAAACCTGGTGGATTGAAGGGAGATCGAAAGCAGGAAGGTGTCAGGTATCAGGAGACCTGTGATGGTAACCTCAAGCACGAGTGATGGAGACGACGGAGGTTCGAGTGATGAGGCACTCCCTTCCATGTAGCGCCCTACTTCTTTTCCTCCCTCAATTTCTTTATTCCTGCTTTTTTGTTTAACCAAAAATTATTTTATTTTATAAAAAAAGATTGAGTTTTTTTTGCGTTTTATTAACAATCGAAAGTGGGGAAATTCAAACCAATGTGGAGGAGTTAATGAAACACACAGCCTTTTGGCTGGCGGTCTGCACCCTCGTATTCACCCTGGGTCTGCAGGCGGCCGATGTAGAAAAAGCACCGACTATCACGGGAAAACCCGACCTGGTACCCGGCGAAATCATCGTGGTCTACAACCCCGCCGTTAAGGAAGCGGGCAAATCCGCGCTGATGAAGCGGTACACGCTGACCAAGAAACGGGACAGTCGCAAAGCGGGCAAGTTCACGGTTTACCATCACGGCAACCCCAAGGCGATCCTGAAACAACTGAACGCCGAACCCGGGGTCGTGATCGCCGAACAGAACGCGTACGCCTACAAGTTCGATGTTCCCAACGACCCGTATTACTCCTACCAGTGGCACATGACCAAGATCGGCATGGAATCGGCGTGGGATGTCTGCACCGGTTCCGGCGTGGTGGTTGCGATCGTGGACACCGGAGTCAAAAGAACGCTGCAGGACCTTGCGGGCACCCAGTTCACCGCCGGCTATGACTTTGTCAACAACGACACGGATCCCACCGACGATGAAGGACACGGCTCGCATGTCTGCGGCACCATCGCCCAGACCACCAACAACGGCGTGGGCGTGGCGGGAATCGCTTACAATGCCGCCATCATGCCCATCAAGGTTTTGAGCAGCAGCGGCAGCGGCACCTATGACGACATCGCCGACGGCATCATCTGGGCCGCCGACCACGGCGCCCACGTGATCAACCTCAGCCTGGGCGGATCCAGCAGCCTGCAGATCCTTCAGGACGCGGTCGACTACGCCTGGAACAAGGGCGTGGTCGTGGTTTGCGCGGCGGGTAACGATCACGTCAGCACCCCCTTCTACCCGGCAGCCTACACCAACTCGATTTCGGTCAGCGCCACCACTTACCTCGACACCCTGGCCTCCTACTCCAACTACGGCTCCACCATCGACATCTCCGCCCCCGGCGGCGACAGCGGCGACAACAACGGTGACGGCTACGACGACATGATTTTGCAGAATACCTTTTCCGGCACCAGTGAAGGCTACTACTTCTATGCCGGAACCTCCATGGCTTCCCCCCACGTGGCCGGAGTGGCCGCGCTGGTGAAAGCCGCCAATATGTCCCTGTCCAACAGCCAGGTACGTTCGATCCTGGAATCGAGCGCCGAAGATATCGGCGCCTCCGGCTGGGATATTTACTTCGGCCACGGCCGGCTGGACGCTTATGCCGCCGTGCTGGCCGCCGGCGGTTCCACACCCGAGAACCAGCCGCCTTCCGCGGGTTTCACCTTTACCACGGCCGACCTGAACGCCGCCTTCACCGACACCAGCAGCGACAGCGACGGCACGATCACTTCCTGGGCCTGGGACTTCGGTGACGGCGCCACATCCGGCGCCCAGAATCCCGAACACACCTACGCGGCGGCCGGGACCTACGCGGTCAGCCTGACGGTTACCGACAACGACGGCGCGACCGACACGGTCATCCACAACGTCACGGTTGAATCCGGTACACCGGAAAACCAGCCGCCTTCCGCGGCCTTTACATTTGCCACGGCTGACCTGAACGTCACCTTCACCGACACCAGCAGCGACAGCGACGGCACCATTGCTTCATGGGCCTGGAATTTCGGTGACGGCGCCACGTCCAACGCCCAGAATCCCGAACACACCTACGCGGCGGCCGGGACCTACGCGGTCAACCTGACAGTCACTGACAACGAAGGCGCGACCGACACGGTTATCCATGACGTCACTGTCTCTTCCGGCGGTCCCGATCCCACCATGCACGTGGCCAACATCGCCATGACCGTGAAACGGCGCGGTCGCAACTACGCCGCCACAGCCACGATCACCGTGGTCGATGCCGCCAACGCGCCCGTCTCCGGCGCCACGGTATCCATCACCTGGAGCGGAGTCGTCGGCGGCAGCGCCAGTGGTGTGACCGCGGCGGATGGCAAGGTGCTCTTCACCTCGGCCAACGTCAAGTCCAGGGGACCTTTCACCATTACCGTCACAAACGTGGCCCATTCGGGATACGACTACGATCCCGCGGCCAACGTGGAAACCTCGGACAGCATCACTTACTAGTTAATTAACATTGTTTATACGGCCCGGGCGCCTTCCCCACGCCCGGGCTTTTTTTTTATAAGAGTTGGAGAGTTGGAGAGTTGGAGAGTTGGAAAGTTATGGAGTTGGAAAGTTGGAAAGTTGGAAAGTTGGAGAGTTGGAGAGTTGGAGAGAAGGTGACAGGTTTCAGGTGACAGGAGGAAACGGGCAAGAGGCAAATAGCAAGTGGCCAGGGGCAATTGAGCCCGAATGGGGCCGGTGCGTATAAACTTCTTTCTACCTTCTACATGCTATAGGGCGGCCACAGGGAGCCGCCCCCATACCTGCCTCCTGTCTCCTGCCCTAGCCAATAGCCCCTCGCCCCTTGCCATTCTGAATTCAACGACACGAGCGCAGCGAGTAAATGACAAGCTTTCCCCAATGACCACAAATGACTGGTTTTTTTGTTTTGAGCATCTGAATTTGGATCATTAAAATTTGTTTGGGATTTTGTGCTTGGGATTTGGTATTTGATTTATTTTACCTGGCCTCTTCAGCCATGCGCTCCATGGCGGCCTCCACCTCTTCGGCCACCTTGATCAAGCCCGGTTCCCGGGACAGCGCCGCCAGCATGGGCCTTGGGCGGATAAAACCGATGAAGGTTTTTTTCTCTTCCGTGTACACCGAAATCCGGCAGGGCAAAGCCATGTTCAGGCGCATGTCGACCTTCATCACGCATGATGCCTGCACGGGGTTGCACACCTCGAACACCTTGCATTCTTCGACCAGGTCCACTCCTTTCGCGCGCAATGTGGCTCCCAGGTCATGCACATAAAGCACACCGAAACCATTGCGTTTGACCGCCGATTCCAGGTCAGCCACCACCTGGGAGAAAGGCTTTTCCGATTCAACGATAAAATACATGATTCACCTCGCATGCGGATGAGCGATAACTACTTGCCTATTCTACATGATGAGATCGTTTACGCAACCGGCATCCATTTTGAGGAAAACTACATAAGTCACCCCGCTTCAGAGCGCGGGATCAGGCGGATGACGGCGAAAACGATCAGGGCGGCCGCGGCCCATTGCCACGGATTGACCGGGCGGGAAAACACCACCACCGCGCCCAGGAACGGGGTGATAATGGCGGCGGAATATTTCATGGACGTCGTCAGGATCATGCCGCCGGATTTGAAAGCCAATTGCAGGGCGACCAGTGACAGCAGCGCAAAAAAAACATACAGGTAGAGCCAGGGCGATTCGAAATATCGCAGAACGCTGAAGCGGAACTCCAGCACCAGCAGGCGCAGGTAGATCACCATCAATCCCGCCGACATCCCGGCCGCGATTCCACAGGCGATGGTACGAATACGCCGCGAAACCCCCCTGCTCATCCCGCCAGAGAGCAATCCCAACGGCAACAGGGACAGTGCCGCCAGGACGGAAAAAGATGCAACCGCGTCGTTCACGGGTTTTTCCAGCAGGTTGAGAGCCACAATTCCCACTACAAACAGTAGGGCGTACATCCGATCCGCCCGCGTCAATTTTTCTTTCAGCACGCGGTGGGATAAGCACACCAGTAACACCACCACCCAACCGGAAAAGGCACCCATTACGTGAGCGGATAAATGGCGCAGGGCCACGGCACTGGGAATACCGTAGAGGTTGACCAGGATCAGGCCGATGAGCCACAGGCGTCGGCTGCGATAGTAGAGACCGTCTTTCTCCCCCGTCCAACCCAGCCAGGAAATGCCTTTTTTCATCATCACTTCGCCGACGGCAATGCAGGAATAGGCCAGCAGGGCCATGAGGACGGCAAATAAAATGGCGGGATCCATGAGAAGCAGGATTATACACTACTTCTCAAGAGATTCGGTGCAGCGTTTACTTCTGTTGCGGTTTGGTCAGCACGTACAGGGCGAACAGGATCAGGACACCGATGTAGAGAACGGGGACGGCCCATGGCCAGTACGGATGACCTTTTATAACCAGGGCCACAAGTTTGAACAGAGCACCGGAAACCACGGTGATCAACAGCCAGATCCAGAAAATCTTTTTAAATGCCATGCTTTCCTCCCTTTTTCACACCTATATCAACTTGCCTCGCGGCTTTGAGCGCGTCCATTTACGCGAAAAATGCAGATGATGAGGCATCTTTGAGCTACAGCAGCAGGATCGATCCCACGACAATGGCTGCCAGCAACAGGATGCCGCCGATCAGGATGACCCACATCTTTTTGTAGGCGCTGACCTGGTCTTCGTCTTTTTGTTCTTCGAGGGCGGAGATCTGCGCGCGGAAATCCGTGATTACCCCGCGGACCTTGTCCACGGCGGCTTTCTCTTCCACCGGGGCGGGGATATCTCCTCCGCTTTCAGCCAGTTTTTCTCCCAGTCCATGATAGTGGACTTCACGCTGTTGCTTGATTTCGCCCAGCCTGTCTTTGTTCCGGGTCAGTTCACTCTTCAGCTCGGAGATCTGCTTGTCCAACTCGCCCACGACCTCTTTTTGTTTCTTGCGCAGGTCATCCAATTGTTTCTGCACCTGGTCCGACTCTTCCCGCAACGATGAAACCAGCATTTCGATGGGTTTCCCGGCTTCCTCGCGGGCGTTGATACCCGCCTGCAGGGCCTTCTCTTCCTGTTTCAACAATTCCAGTTTCCTGACGGCCTCGGCTTTTTTCTCTTCTCCGGACGCGGCGGCATCGGCTTGCGTCATTAGTGGGCTTCGCTCGAGGGCGATTTCCGCCAGTCGTGTCCGCGCCTGAAGGTTCTCGTTCCGGCCGCCTTCCAATTGGCCGTTCTGCTCCTTGATGCGTTTGTCCAGATCACGCTTCTTGCCCTCCACCCCTTTGCGTTCGGCTTCGTAATGATCGTTTTCCCGGGTTCTCTTTTCTTCGAGTTTTTCCTGCCGCGAACGCATTTCTTCAGCCTGCTTTTCCAATTCGTCCAGGGTTTTCTGCGTTTCCTGCAGGGTTTTTCCCAGTTCCTTGAAACTGGAGATATCCTGCCCGGACTCCCACGCCTTACGACCCAGGGTCGTCAGCAACCCCTCCAGGGCTTTTTCCTTTTCCTTGACCTCGCGACCCAGTTTACCCAGAGACTTTCTGCGCCGGCGCTCCTGCATGCCCTGCTGGAATATGCTTTTCAGACTCATGTTCTCACCTCACCCGAGCGGTTGATATGCCGCAATGATTGTAGAATCGACAGGAAAAAATAGCAACTCCAAAGCGGATTTGCCGCTGCAGACTGCGGCGCGGCCGTACCCCGGTAAACCGGGGGAATGCGGGTAAAAAAAGTTCAGCCCTGTTCCGCGATCATCTCTTTCAGGGCATGGATCGCGGCTTCCAGCTGCTGGTCACGGCCGTTGTCAATGATTCCCGGCTGGTTCCTGACGCGGATATCCGGTTCGGCCTGGTTGTTCTCCAACCATTCGCCGCCCTTGTTCCTGGCGCTGACCGGGACCGATCCCCATAGAACCGTGCCGTTCTGCAGCATTTCCCAACCGGCGAAACTGCAGGTGCCGGGAACCGGCATGCCGATCAACCTGCCGATCTCCAGGTCCTTGTAGGCGCAGGCAAAACAATGTCCGTCGCTGTAGTTGGCCTCGTTGACCAGGGCCACGTGGGGGCGGGTCCAGCGGAAATTGGGCTCATACCCCAGGTCGCGTTGTTTGACGGCGTAGGTCATGAAACGTTCTCCGGTAAGGAACATGGTGATATCCCCCACCAGGTCGCCGCCGCCGTTGAAACGGGTGTCGACGATCAAGCCGTCGCGGTCGAAATACCTGCCCATGGCTTTTTCAAACACATGGCGGTAGGAACCGTCGCTCATGCCGGGAATGTGGACATACCCCAGGCGGCCTTGGCTGGTTTTCTCGACTTCCTCTTCATTCAAACGCACCCAGCGCTCGTACAGCAGCTTCCACTCTTCCGCGCTTGAAATCGGCTTGGTCACGAGTCGAACGGTTTTTTTGCTTTCGGGATCATGAACGGACAGGGCGGTGCGTTTCCCGGCCAGGCGGTTCAGGTAACGGGCAATGTCCGTGTCTTTCCTGACGGCAACACCGTTGATCTCCATGATCAACATGCCGGGCTTGACGTTGAAACCGGCGCGATCCAGCGGGCCGTCACGCATTACCTCGGTGACGCGTATGCCATCTTCATCATAACGGCTATCGATAAACACGCCCAGTGATGCGGTTTCGTCCGCATGGGGATCGCGGCGGACCGCCCGCGCGCCGCAATGGGACACATTCAACTCACCCAGCATTTCTGAAAGCAATTCCACGAACTCGCGGTCATTGCCGACTCCGGCCAGTTTGGGTTCGTAAGCGTTTTTCATGGCTTGCCAATCCACGCCATGAAATCCCGGTTCGTAAAACATCGAGCGGGTCTTTTCCCAGACGTGGGCGAACATCTCCCTGCGTTCTGCGCTTTCATCAAAAATGATTTCGCCACCCACGTGCACCGGCTTTTTGGATTTCTTTTCCGGGTCCAGTTTGAAGACGCTCCCGTCCGCCAGCAGAAACAGGTTTTCCATTTTCGCGTCCCACTCAAAACGCGCCGAACGCGCCTCCAGAGCCATGATCATCCTGGTTTCGCGGGAGCGCAATTCCGTGGACCACAGGTTCATGCCCTTTTCAAACCGCGCCAGGTAGTAGAGGTTTTCGCCGTCTTTGGACAGAACCGCGTCACCCAGGAAAGATGAGTGAATGGTCAAACGCTTTTTGCGTTCCGCCAACCCCTGCCACTCAAAAAGCAGGGGCTTGATCGTTTCTTCCGGCTGCGCTTTTTTCTTTCTGTCTTTTTTATCGTTTTTTTCCGCATCGTCTTTGTCTTTTTCTTCCAGCTCTTTCAGCAAACTGAAATCATCCTTGGAAAGGTTGGCGCGTTCCCAGGCCTTGCGCGTGAAGTACAGACCATACACATCCTCCTGCCGGGCGCCGGAGTTGGCGTAGGCGCGCAGACCGTGGCGATTGCTGAACCAGAGCATCATTTCGCCTTTGCCCGCCCAGCGGGGACGCATATCATGATAGCCGCTCTCGGTCAGGTTGACCATTTCCCGGGATCCATCCGCCTTTACAAGGATCACTTCGGTATTGGCCAGGCGCGGCGAGTATTCCACCAGCAGCCATTGACTGTCGGGGCTCCAGCGGAAATACTGGTCGCCGTCCCCCATATAAACCAGTTGCTGATCGGACAGCAACGCGAGGGCCTCTTTTGTTTTCAGGTCCATCACCTTCAGCACGCGTTTGTTTTCGATAAACGCCAGGGAGTTTCCGTCCGGAGAAACCCGCGGCATGTAGTTGTCCGCCTGGTTTACCACCACGGACTCTTCTCTGAGGATGGTAGCGGCGTGAAAAAACTTTTCCTGAGGGTCATCGAGAACTGAGCGGTAAATCCCCCAGCGACCGTTCCGTTCCGCGGCGTAGACGATCGCCTTGCCGTCGGCGGAAAAGGTCACGAAGCGCTCCGCGCCCGGGGTTGCGGTTACGCGTTTTACCATCTTGCGCTCCGTCGAAGCCGCGAACACCTCACCCCTGACCACATAAGCGATCTCTTTTCCATCCGCAGAAACCGCCATCTCATCGACCTTGCCTTGAACGGGAATCAGGCGCCCGTCATTTTCCTTGCGCGGAACCGCGATGCGGACTGCTAATTTCTGTGGCTCGGCGCCGGGCTTTTTCACATAGAGGTCGCCGTGATGGGTGAAACACAATGTTCCCCGATTGTCGATACTGAGGAAGCGTACCGGATGCCCGGTGAAGCGGGTAACCGACTCATTCATCTGCGGCTGTGCCGGATCGAGCCGGTGCACGTTGAAACTGCCGCTCTCTTCGCTGAGGTAATAAATGCTTTTCTCATCCGCGGCAAACACGGGGTTGCGATCTTCAAATTCGGACGTGGTCACTTGCGTGTGCGTGTTTGTGGCTTTGTCATAAAGCCATATATCGCGGGTGACCGCAGAACGGTGGTGCTTGCGCCAGTAGTTCTCGCCGCCCTTGCGGTCGATGTAGATGATCCTGGAACCGTCGCGGCTGACCTGGACCTCTTCACTGGGAATGGTCCAGACCTGTTCCACGCGACCGCCGGCGGCCGGAACGCGGTACAACTCGGGCAGGTAGGAGGCCGGATACTGGCGGTGGCGGTGATCATCCAGGCGCGCGGCGCCGAACAGCACCTGTTTCCCATCCGCGGTAAACGCGTAGGGAATTTCATCCGCCGAGTGCCAGGTAAGGCGTACGGCTTCGCCTCCGGTCGCGGGCACCACAAACACATCCAGGTTGCCGTGGCGGTCGGAAGCAAATGCGATCCACTTCCCGTCCGGGCTCCATACCGGGTGGTAGTCGTCGGCTTCGTGTACGCATAACAGCCGCGCGTCACCACCGGAACTGTCGACCCGGAAGAGGTCGCCGTAACTGCTGAACACGATGCTGCTCCCGTCCGGGGAAATCGCGGCCCAGCGAATCCATTGGGGACTCACTTCGGGAAACACCAGCAAAGCCGTTGCTATCAAAACCATCACCATCAGGATTTTCTTCATTTTGACCTCGCTGAAGGGAATTGCCACTCGTTCCACGTATCATAGCAAAAGATGGGGAGAGTTGGAAAGTTGGAAAGTTGGAAAGTTGGA
>OBLN01000888.1_pt1 | contig 10620 bp, 10 predicted proteins | sample 1519301 | NCBI WGS metagenome assembly OBLN01 (sample SAMEA2452533, study PRJEB22499) | sediment metagenome | reverse complement strand
GTATGCCATAAAACTTCCTTCTTTCACCATCGGGACAACAGGTGAAACAAGAATTTTATTCTCCAGAGCCTCTTTTATTTCTTCCAGCAAAGGCAGGACATGGTCAAAACGAATCGTGAGTATTATTACTTCGGCCGTCTTTGCAGCTTCAAAGTTATTCATGCCGGTAATTGTTATCCCGGAAGTGTCGAAGCCGCAGTTTTCAAGTTCTGATGTAGCTTTTTTTGCAGCCTCATCTGCCGTTTCCGCAGATCTGGACCCAATAATTATCTCATTCTTTACACCCTCAGGCATAAGGTTCTGAAGGGCGAGCCTTAATACCATTCCTTCTCCTATATTGCCGGTTCCTCCAAGAACAGCTATTTTCAGCTTTTCAGAATTCAATTTGAACAAAACCTCCAGTTTGCTATGTATTCCCATAACATATGTCCTGAAGTTAATATATCTTCTGTCTTCAGTCATTAAATTATAATACTTAATGTTATGTGGAAATTATTTTATTAAGTATTCATGTTTTTTTCTGATTATTAAAAATTAAACCGCTGAACAGTTGTTGTTTATTGCACTAATTTTATTTTAATTCAATACAAATATTTATAAAGTATTTTGCTATATGTTAAAATAAATTAATTCTGTTATGGTTGCTTAATGAACTACTTCGCATATGCCTGTATTCTGTTTATAGCCTTAACTCAATGCGTAAGCAACAGCGGGGGGTAGTGTGTCTGGGGAGTTACATAAAAAAATTATTGTACATGTTGATGTTAACTGCAGTCTTTACATATCTTTTTTATTTCATCTGTATGCCAGCATTTGCAGAAAACCAGTCTACAGGATCTGAACAGGAAATTTTCGATCCTTTGTTTTCAGGGCCTGTTTTATCAGACTCAAAACTTCTGCATCCCAGTTTATCTACTTTGGAACCAGCGAAGGAAGACGCAGACGACTTAGAAATAGTCTCTAAAGAGGTAATCAAAAATAAAGATATGACTGAAGAAAGTCTAACTGCAACTGAAGAGAATCTGAACGTATATGTTTATCTTTCCCCGGGTACGGATACAGAAGTTCTGACCTCCTGCTCCAGAATTAAAGAATGGGACAAAAGTTCCGGCATTGCTACGGTTAGCGTTAATCCGGAGTCATTCGAGACAATAGCTTCCATTGACGGGGTACATTCAGTTGAGCCGGTTATTTCTCCTGTCATTAGAAAAATAGACTGGGGGGGAAAGGAGTTTTCCTCTTCAAGCAATTTCTGGGAACCTTATAGCACAAGTGGAGCCGGAATAAAAATCGGGATAATCTCTGACGGTGTAGAAGACATCTCCGAAGACATAAAACTGGGGTCTCTTCCTGAAAACATACACATCCTTTCCTCGGGAAAAGGGACCGAAGGCACCGTGATACTCAAAATTGTCTATAAAATATCTCCGGGAGCAGACCTTTACTTCCACAGCGCGGGCAGTAATAAACTTGAATTTAATAGAGCTGTTGACGCCCTTATTGCCGAAGCCCTTTTTTGAAGACGGAATCGTGGCTGCCCATATAAAAGAAGTTATTGAGAATCATGGCATTCTTTACATCAGTGCAGCGGGTAATGATGCTGGGCGCCATTATCAGGGGGTATTCTTTGACAACGGGTCAGGATGGCATGACTTCAGCTCAGGTACCGGCAGTTCCAAAAATATCTATGTAGACGTCCCTCCGGAGGAGAAATTGACTGTAGTCCTTCAGTGGAATGATACATGGAACCTTTCCGAAAACGATTACGATCTCTATCTCCATGACAGATGCAGCCAAGAAGAGATTGACGTAAGTGAAAAGATTCAGAATGGCAGAAGCACGCCTCTTGAATATATCCAGTATACAAACCGAGGAGAAGATTTAAAAAAATTAAGTATTTCCGTTAAAAAACATTCAGGGCAAGACCGGTTACTGGAAATTTATATCTACGCAAACTCCTCGGTAAACATCCATCCTGACAATCTGGTTGCGGAAGATTCCGTATTTGGGCATCCTGCTGTTCCCGGTGTTCTATGCGTTGGAGCTGTTGATTCCGAAAATCAGGATAACAGGGATATAGCTTCTTACTCCTCTCGCGGTCCTGTGAGTATTTACTATCCTGCATACGAGTTAAGGAATAAGACGGATCTCAGCGGACCAGGCAGTGTAAGAATTTCAGGCATGAACGGGACGGATACTCTCTTTGCAGGTACAAGCGCTTCCGCCCCTTCTGTTGCAGGAGTCGGAGCTCTTGTCTGGAGCCTATATCCTGAGAAGAATGGCAGTGAAATTCGCGAGATCCTGTGCTCTTCAGCCGAAGACCTTGGAGAACCGGGTTATGACACCATTTTCGGGTATGGTTCGGTCAATAGCAGTGCAATTTATCTTCTTGATGACTTTTATACTGGCAATAGTTTATCGTCTGAAATCTCCGGGTCTTCTGCAGAAACAAAGGGAATGTTTACCCTGAAGCTTTCTATGCCCCTTGAACAAATAATTTCTATGGCAAAATTACCCTTAGAGGGGAAGTAAAATATCTCCTCTAAGCATAAATTTCATAATTTTCGATCCAGTTGCAACTCAGGGCATTTTTTTGTTGTAAGTTTGACTTCTTATTGTAAGTTTTTATTCCGATTATAAATTTGATTTCTTACTGAAATTCCAATTCAGACTCATCCGGTGGTTCTCTTGGAAGTATTTCACTCTAGCAACAGAATTCCCACGCATGAAGTTTTTTCAGGCTTGCAGAATTGGAGAGTCAGCCCTGCTTCTTCCATTGTTTTCTGGATATTTATTCCTACAGCCTCAGGTGCGAAGCGTCTCATTTCAGGTTTTATGCATTTCTCAAGGTTACATACTTCACATTCATTACATGAACCGGGCCTCAGGAGATGTGCAAAAGTAAATCCTTCCCTGAAAGCTTCCTGTTCAAGCTCGAACATTTTATGAAAAGAATCCTTTCTAAGCCCTGACCAAGCTTCAAGGATATTCTGGATTCCTGACGTATCACATTCATCTATAAGTAGGAGGGCACTGCTGTATTCCCCTATAACCTTCCTGAATTCATCGACTGACATAATATAAGGAGGGCAGCTCAGCCTTTTCCCATATCCTCTGCATCCATAAGCACACTTCAGCCCAACCCGGTTTTCAACCGGGACATCTTCTGCTTTCAGAAAATATGCCTGAAGTCCCATCTCCGATGCCTTTTTAATAAGGTCTTCATATTTCCCAAGCGTAATAACCCCTTCTCAAAAGCCTTTTATTCCTCTTTATTTCAATTTTTATTTCTTTTTTATTTGTTTCCCTTCTAATTATTTTTTTCGAAACGGTGGATTTTGTGAGAAAGATAAAGAAAATTCCATCAGAGCCCTGAAGAAATAGTGATAGTGGTTATTCTACCACTATCCTTGCGAAGGTTACATGTCAACTGCATTTAACCTTAAATTAGCACATAGGGTGTTGTAAGGCAAAAATACCCGACTGGCTGATATAAAAATAATAGATTCTAATTTCCAGATAAGTGGCATGAACCTTCATACAGTTTAAACTTCATAATATCTAATTACAAAATTTTGATGCATATATCGACTTTTTTCTGCTTCCGGTGAATGACTCTTCCGGTCAGGCGGCAGGTCTCCAGAAACCAGGGACGTACTGTGGTTTATGGGTAATCTTCGATACTGTTTTTTTCGGTGTCATGTCTTTCCAGAAACCGGGCTTATAACGAGTTTTGCTCTCTATTCTTGAACTCTCGTTTGTTACTCTCCAGAGTCCTGGAATATAACGGGGCTTGTATCCGCTTCTTCTGGAGGCTTTTTTAACTCTTGTCCCTTCCCAGGAACCAGGAATATACCTTGTTTTTCTCTCTACCGTCGGGCTTTCCCCGGTCGGACTCCAGAAGCCCGGAATATATCGAGGCTTATAATTCATCTTCGATATCTTCTTTTTCTCTGTTATGCCTTTCCAGGAACCCGGAATATAGCGGGGCCTGTTCTCTTCCTGACGCTTTTCAGATGGCGTCCAGAAGCCGGGAATATACATGGGCCTGTAATTTATCTCCGATATTTTCTTTTTCTGAGATGTGCCTTTCCAGAAACCGGGGATATATCGGGACTTATTTTCCGGATTCTCTTTTGCTGCTCTCCAGAGCCCTGGAATATATCTGGGCTTATACCTGATCTGCGATATCTTCTTCTGCGTTGTCCCTTTCCATGAGCCAGGAATGTATCTTGGCTTACTTTCCGGAGCCGGTTTCCAGAATCCCGGAACATAACGAGGTTTGTACCTTATTTGTGAAATCTTCTTTTTTTCTATTGTCCCTTCCCATGAGCCAGGGATATATCGAGGCCTAGTTTCTGATACTGGTTTCCAGAATCCGGGAATATATTTGGGTTTGTAGCCGATTCTCGATGTAATCTTTTTCGGTGCTGTCCCTTTCCAGGAACCAGGAGTATAACGAGTTTTGACCTCTGCTTTTGGAATTTTATTGATCTTTAATTCTGTTTTTTTAGCTGTTCTATCAGCCTCTGATTTTGATATCTGTGTCTTAACCAAGATGCCGACCTCATAAAATAATTTGCTTTATTTCACTACTAAATAGCCTGTAAAATCATTAAATGCATCAAATCACGCATTTAATAAGCTAGGATATATGCATAGACATATAAATAAATATTTAGCAGTTAGCACTGACTTCCTGGCTAAACTCAGGCTAATTTTACGGCCAAAGCATCTATTTTTACTCTATACGAACATATTCTTTTAAAAGTATATCTAATCTAAAATATAAAGAAACAGGGTTAGGAACTTAAAAAATTGAGTTTATTTTTACGCAGTTTTGCTAAATGACCATATGGGTTACACTTCTATAATTGATAACAGATAACTTAGTAGGGATCCGCATGATTAAGAAAGTACCTTCTACCGAATTGGAAAACCGTATGAAATGCTTCCGAAAACAGATGGACTTATCAAATCCCGGATGGGAAATCGTTATTATCTTCAGCAAAATTAATCTTTACTATTTTACCGGTACCATGCAGGACGGGATGCTAATCATTCCCAGAAATGAAGAGGCGACATTTTGGGTGCGTCGAAGTTACGAAAGGGCCCTGGATGAATCATTATTTTCCATTATAGAACCCATGAACAGTTTCCGTGACGCTGCAGGGGGTGTGAGCAAGATAGGCAAGCTGCCAGACACTGTATACATGGAAACTGAGGTAGTACCTCTGGCTCTATATCAGAGGCTTCAAAAATACTTCCCCTTTAAGAACGTTAGATCGGTTGATGCCCAGATTTGCTCTATCAGATCAGTAAAAAGTGAATATGAGCTATCCCTTCTCCGAGAAGCCGGCAGGATTCACAGGCATGTACTCGAAGATCTCGTTCCCGGAATGCTGCGGGAAGGAATGAGTGAAGCTGACCTGTCAACCGAACTGTTTTCGGTCTTGGTAGAAGAAGGCCACCACGGAGCATGTCGTTTTGGCATGTTCGATACCGAAATGATTCTGGGAAATGTCTGTTTTGGGGAAAGTTCTATTTATCCAACTTACTTCAACGGGCCCGGTGGAAAGCTCGGATTGTGCCCTGCAGCACCCGTGCTCGGGAGCCGGGACCGGAAATTAAGGAAAGGCGACCTTGTCTTTGTTGATGTCGGGTGTGGGGTTGACGGTTACCATACGGACAAAACCACGACATACATGTTTGGCTCTTCCCTTCCGCAGTATGCCATAGAAATCCACAATAAATGTGTGGATATACAGAATGAAGCTGCATTGATGCTAAAACCCGGCGTTACCCCGTCGGAGATCTACAATACTATAATGAATGGGCTCGATAAAGAATTCTTGAAAAACTTTATGGGCTTCGGTAACCGTAAAGTTAAATTCCTGGGGCATGGAGTCGGCTTATTAATCGATGAAACTCCTGTAATTGCCGAAGGGTTTGATGAGCCTTTGCAGGAAGGTATGGTATTTGCCCTGGAACCCAAGAGGGGAATTGAAAATATCGGTATGGTGGGGATTGAAAATACCTTCATAGTAACTGCTGAAGGTGGAGAATGCATTACAGGAGATAATCCGGGATTGATTCCTGTATATTGATCATTAAATGTGGATGAAAGCTGATGTTTAGTGAGTTAAAAGAAACCGACTGTGATGAAGTGTAGTTTTTAAGAACAAAATATGGATTGCTTTGATAGTTGCTATCCCCTTGCAGCTATCTAATCCTTTTTTTAAACACAGAAAGAAAATCGTCTAATGCCTTATGTTTCAAGCCATTTTAGTAGATCCGGTTCTACAGCAGGGTTTATAATATATTTTGTGAACTTCCATTCTGCTTCGGAAATAATAATATCGTCTTCCCGTAACTTTTTTATATGCCAGTGGATAGTGCTTTTATTTAAACTCAGCTTTTCTGAGATTTCCTGATTTGTAATCCCGGGTTTTTTCAGAATATTAAGGAGTATTTGTTTTCTTGTATCGCCTTTGAGGTGTGCTATTATTGTTTTATCGTTGTTTGTTAAAACATGGGAATTTTGAAAAGCTTTTGTGAACTTTCCTCCTCTCATTAAAGTCAATTTCTCTTCTTCTTTGAGCGCCTTCAGCTGATACCTCACAGATCCCCGGCTAATATTCAGGCCTTTTGAAATTTCGGACGGTGTACACCCCGGTGTATTCAGCACGTAATTAATAATTTTACCTCTATTTTTATATTTATTTATATTTTTTATCTGGCCCAGAACTATTGGAACTAATTTAAAAAAAGAAATAAAAGCGATCAGATATCCCGCGATGTAAGCTATCTTGAATGATAAAGGAAATTCCCAGAAAGTAAGAGTCCTGTCCGCTCCGCTAGTGTCTATTTCAGTCGAATACCCCGCTAGCTTGCTGCGGGGATGAAAAACTTTCCCGGTAACCGTTGTTAAATAACTGATTTTATATCCTTAATCACCTTTGTACTGTTGATGGAATTACGACATGCAAACCATTGTGTATATAAAATAAGATACCATATGGTTTTTTGTGTGAAGTATCGTAAAAAATTTCTTTTAGATATAGAGCTTGTAAACTTTTTGAAAAATATATGCTTTGAAATTAGTGAAAGATACTGTTTTGAGTTTGATGCGATTGGTAGTGATGGTGGTCAAGTGCATCTTTTTGTTGGAGCTGAACCAAAGTATTCTCCTTCAAAAGTTATGCAAACTATAAAGAGTATTACAGCAAGACAAATCTTTAAACAGTACCCTGAAATAAAAAAACAGCTTTGGGGCGGTGAATTCTGGAGTGATGGAGGTAACATTGGAACAGTAGGAGACGGTACAACTTCCGACGTTATCAAAAACTATGTTCAAAACCAGGGAAACCAGGAAGAAAAGGAAGCATATCAGCAAATGAAAATATTAGATCTTTAATAACCATTATAACCAGAGCGCTGGCGCGGAACATACCCCGTTGCTTGGAGGCTGTCCGACAATTACCTAAGGTAATTGAGATTTTTGCTTTGAATATGTCAATAATTATATAAAATTCCACTAATTTTTTGTTTTATGGTTTTTATTAAATCTTTAAAGAATCATGTTTGGATTTTACCTCCAGATATCCGAGATCTTATTCCATCAGATCATATCTGCTATTTGGTTGAGTCTTTTGTGGATGAGATGGATTTTAGTGAATTTGAAACCAGGTATGACGGTTCTGGACACCCTGCATATCATCCTTGCATAATGTGTAAGATTTTGATTCAATCTATGCTTGATAGAGTTCGATCATCGCGAGCGATAGCTCGCAATGTTCGAGAAAATATAGTTTACATGTATTTAGCTGAAAACCTACAACCTGATTTTAGAACAATCAGTGATTTTCGAAAAGAGAATGAAGAATTGATTACTGCAATGTTCAAAAACACAGTTAAGGCAGCCAAAGATCTAGGAGTATTAAGTCTTGAACAATTAAGCATTGATGGATCTAAAGTAAAAGCCTCTGCATCAAGGAAAAGTGCGGTTATAAAAAATGTCTTGGAAGTAATTAAAGAATATGTCAAGAATGAATTAAAAAAAGGTATTGAAATAGACAAAGTTGAGGATGAGCATTTTGGAAAATGCCGTGGTTATGATCAGTTGAATGAAAGTGAAAAACATAAAGTAAAAGCTGTAGTTGTGAAGTATATAAAGCAAGTCAATAAGGATGAATCTAGAGATAGAAAAGGTAAAATTGAAAATACGATTAAGAAAGCGCTTAATGAACTTGAAAAAGACAGCATTGATAATGTGAGCTTGACTGATTATGAATCTCGGTTTATGATTAACAAAAAAGGAACAATTGAGCTTGCATATAACACTCAAATAGCGGTCGATCATAAACAAGGAAATTATAGTTGCAAATGATGTATGTCAAGACAGAAACGATGTGTATCAATTGAAGCCTCAAATTGAAATGGTAGAGGAAAATTGTGGTTTATTAAAAGTAGGAACTAAACTATGTGCAGACACTGGATACTATAGCGGTAACAACATACATTATTTGAATGATAAAAAATTGGATCCATATATTCCAGAGAAAGAAGTAACTAAAACAATAACAGAGGACGTCGAAGACGTCAGGTTCGATATTAGTAATTTTGAATATAATGAAGAGATTGATGAATTTATTTGCCCTGAAAATGAAAGATTGAAGTTTTTTCGTGAAGGTTATGAAAAAGAAAGAAGAAGAAAGTACAGAATTTATAAGGGAACTGAATGTAAAAAATGTGAATTTACCAAAAATTGTACAAAAAGAAAGGATGGAATTAGACAGTTAAAAATAGCTGAGTTTTCAAAAGAAAGAAAGCAATTAGCAGATAAAATGAAAACAGAAGAAGCAAAAGAAATATACAGGCAAAGGCAGCAGGTAGTAGAACCTGTAATTGGAAATTACAAAGAGAATCTTGGGTTTAGAGAATTTTTCACAAGGGGAATAAAATCAGTCAGAAATGAATTTAATTTGGTATGTACAGCAGTTAACTTAAAGAAAATATGGATTTACTTAAATAAAAACGGGATCATTAGAAAGATAAATGAAATAAATGGAACTTTTCACTGTAAGACCTGAGTAATAAGAAATAGAAACAAATCTCATAAAAAAGTTCCAATTTACCAGCAGATATTTTTCATTACTAACAGTAATTATCGGACAACCTCCTTGCAGCGGGGTGCGCCAGCGCAACTTTGATTTTTATGCATGAGGTAAAAGCAATTTATCCTCTTTCCGAGGATAAATTGCTTTTACTAAAGGTATGGCTGAATAGTTACAATAAAAAGGATTATCGCTCTTCGCTGTTTCGAGTGGGTAACTTACATCTACCCCTTAAATACTGAAGTAGCATCTCTAAAATTTGGAGCCATTTGTTGGTGAAAACCACATTCAAGCTTGATGCTTCTCTTTTTGGTCTGGATACTTTCTAACTAAGCGATTATTTTCAGCCCACACAAAACAGCGAAGAGCCATAATTATAAATGCTTGAAGATGAGAAACGATAAAAACCCTAAAATTACCATTATTGAAGTAAAGCCAGGCGTTTGATTGTTTGTCTCATTACCAGTGCTCTCTTCATTGGCGATCTCTTCATTCTCTGATAAGTTGACGTCATCATCACTTTCATCCACACTAAGCATCTCCTCTACTGGTAAAAGTTCTTCATTCTCGTAACCTCCAAACTCGAAAACAACTGGTACTTCACTTATGCCTTTTTGTTCACAGTGTTCATCTACTATCTGATATATTTCGTCAATTAACGACTCGTTTACTTTTTCTGAACTGTGTCCCTCGAATTGTACTGATAAATATCCATCAATGTAGGTTCCAAAACTCATTACAGGACCATCGAATTCTACAAAATATGGGGAAATTCCTGTATCAGTACTATCAGGGTTACAAAGTGACCGACTACAATTTACGAGTAAATCTATCCATTTTCTTTTTTCATCAGCATCTGTAATTACAGGCATTGTCCCTCGAGTAGCTACAAACCCTGAACGCTTCATAGCTTCTTCAAAAACCTGAGGACCATAGTCCGGTAGTGGAGAATCTTCATCAGTGTACTCTGAATCATTAGATTCTTTGTCATTGGCATCCGCAGAACTAGGAACTATGTGATAAAATAATATAAATATGGAGAATAACATCAGTATTAAAATTTTGCTTTTCTTAATCATCATACAACACCCAAAAATTGCATCATATCTGTTCAAAAATATACGTTATCTATGATTACATCCGGCTTTCCGCAGATGTCCTTTCAATTTTCACAATTTTTTCTGCTATCGTTTTTTCGTAAAAACTCCATGTTTGCCCAAACGTATGTTTTTGATATTTTCCTAAATTTGCGGCTTTTTGCCTTCATTGAAAACTTTTAGCAGCCATTTTCCTTAGCTTCAGTTGAGATAATAACTGCAAATTTTAGAATAATTCTCCAAAAACGATAGCAAGAAAAATGTTATTTTTTTGAAGACATCTGCGGAAAGACAGTTACATACAATTAGATATCTTTTTACATAGAGGAATATGTATATTATCTGTGTTAAACATATAAATATATTATATAGAATATTATATATCTAAGCTGAATAATAAAATAAAA
>OBLN01000887.1_pt1 | contig 10631 bp, 12 predicted proteins | sample 1519301 | NCBI WGS metagenome assembly OBLN01 (sample SAMEA2452533, study PRJEB22499) | sediment metagenome | reverse complement strand
ATCGCAAGCTTTATGGCATGGTGATTCTTGGATTATCAGTATTTCAGCAAATACTTCTGTATACCTGGTACTGGATGGAAATGGGATTCAATCTTTCAGAGTCACTGCCACTTCACATATGCAGGATTTCCACGCTGCTTGGGATATGGTTTCTGATTTCAAAAAACCATAAGGTCCTGGATGTGATGTTTTTCTTCGGCTTATATGCATATGGGTCATTTCTATATCCATCGCGAGTCTATCCGGTTTATCATGCCATAGGGATATCATTTGTTTTGAATCACGCCATTACAATACTACTACCTTGGTTTGGGCATATTGCTTATGGCTGGATTCCCAACAAGGAAGGCTTGAAGAGGTCAATGGTATTATTCCTGGGATACTTCCTATTCGTGTACCTTCTGAATCCAATAATTGATGGAAATTACTTTTACTTGAAGTACAGGCCCTTCTTTACCAAGTGGCCGGAGCATATATATGTACCATTTATAGTATCATTTACCTTGGCAGGGTTTTATTTGGCATACTGGGCGGCGGACCGTTTCCTTGGAAGTGAGAGCTACAACATGGAGACAGGAGAAGCTGACTGATGTATTTTAAAATAAAGGATGCAACAACAATCCAATACAGGAGGAGAGAAATGATTGATTATATCGGGCTGGCAAAGGAAATAAACAATGAGATAATTCAAAACAGAAGAAGGATTCACCAGTTCCCCGAAACGGGGTTTGAGCTGGACAGGACTCTGGAGTTTGTTGAAGAAAAGTTAAAGGAGTACGGAATTGAACCAAGAAGGGTTGGAAGGAGCGGAATCACTGCAACAATAGGAAAAGAAGGAAAGACCATTCTTTTGCGGGCGGATATGGATGCTCTTCCAATGAAGGAGGAAACCGGTTTGGAATTTGCATCAGGGAATGAATTCTGTCATTCCTGTGGCCACGATGCCCATACAGCAATGCTTCTTGGTGCTGCAAGGCTGTTGAAGGAGCAGGAGGAGAGCCTTGGTGGAACTGTTAAGCTGATGTTCCAACCTGCGGAGGAACTTCTGGCTGGAGCCTTGGATATGATAGAGGCAGGAATCCTTGAGAATCCAAAGGTGGATGCAGCCTTGGCCATGCATATATACGTTGGAAATGAACTATCCAGGACCGGTACAATATCCTATGCCAGAGGACCAGCCCTTTTCTCGGGAGATGCCATCAAGATCCATGTCAAGGGAAAGAATGCTCATGGGAGCACTCCAGACAAGGGGATCGATGCCATAAGCATAGCTGCACATATAGTAATAGCATTACAGCAGATCATTGCGCGGGAGGTACCAACCGATGATCAGGCCGTAGTTATAGTTGGCAAGATAAGCGGTGGGGATACGGTAAACACTCTTGCAGGAAATGCGGAACTTGAGGTGTCGGTCAGGGCAACAACTGAGAAGATGCGAGAATACCTGAAGAAGAGGGTCAAGGAAATATCAGAGAATGTTGCAGTCACATTTGGTGGCAAGGCAGAAGTGGAGTTTTGGTATGGAATGGGTCCACTTTTCAATGACCTTGACTTGACTGATGAAATAGTTGGATATTGCAAAGAAGTCATAGGTGAGGAGAACCTGAACAAGATTCCAATAGCGGTTGGAACGGAGGACTTCACATCAGTTGCGGGCAAGGTACCAGGAGTCATGATAAACCTAGGTGTTGGAAGTATTGATGAGGGCTACAGCCTATCAATACACAACCCAGGCATGGTCCTGAATGAGGAGGCTCTACATGTCGGGGCTGCTCTTTATGCACATGCTGCCACAAGATACCTTATGGAAAGGGAAAAGCAGGTAGAGTAAAAATATATTTAATTTAGGGGTTTACAAAGCAGAATAAACATGTTATTCTTATAAATATTAATTTAATATGCTAATGCGATGACAGGAAAGAGTAGCCGATGTGAAGGCCTAAAGAGAGTACATGGTTGGTGAGAATGTATGGCAGTCCTTTGATGAACACATCCTGGAGCAGGTGGATGAAAGCCTTTTGGCAAGTAGTTTTATTCGGAATTCTGCAACCGTTATAAACGCAGGGGTATAGAAGCTTGTACCTGATGAGGGTAATGTCGCGAGGCATTATCAAATTAAGGTGGGACCACGGGAATAACTCTCGTCCTTTAGTATAGACTATTGGATGGGAGTTTTTTAATTGGGAATTTTTAAAAAGGAGATGTTTATTGTGACAATGAAAAGAAAAGGTTTAATGGCATTATTGATGATTCTAGCGGTATCAATGCTCATGGCAGGTTGTACCGCCAGTGCAGGAGTGGAGCAGGAACCAACGAACAGACTGGAGGAAATAAAGGAAAGGGGATACATGGAGGTTGTTATGGAGCCCTACTTTGCACCATATGAGTTTATTGACCCAAGCAAGGACGGAATGGACCAGTACGTGGGAAGTGATGTTGAGTTTGCCAAGTACATAGCAGATGAGCTTGGTGTGGAGCTTAAGATTATACCCTTGGAGTTTTCTGCTGTGCTAAGCAGTGTAACGGAAGGGAAATACGACATGGCCATTTCAGCACTTTCCTTCACACCTGCCAGAGCTGAGGCCATGAACATGTCGAAGGGATACTTTTTCCCAGAGGGCGGAGCAGGTCACGGACTTCTGATAAGAGCAGAGGATGTGGATTCAATAGCGGGTCCTGATGACATATCAGACAAGGTTATAGTTGCACAAAGCGGATCTCTGCAGGAGATGTTTGTAAATGACCAGGTTCCAGAATACAAGGAGTTCAAGAGGGTATCAGCAACAACCGACGGATTCCTGATGGTTCAGGAAAATAAGGCTGACGTATGTGCGGCATCAATTCCAATGGCCCAGCTCTATATCGACGCAAATCCAGATGCAAACCTTATGGTTGTTGAAAACTTTGAATTCTTTATGGATGAATCAACATCCGGAACAAGGATCGGTATTCCAAAGGGCGAGGATGAGTTGACTGATGAGATAAACAGGATTATCGACAAGGTAATTGAATCAGGAGAGTTTGACCAGTGGCACAAGGAATTTACAGAGTATGCGAAAAGTCTTGGATTATAGGGTGGAATCAGGAATAGATTTGACACAAAGGAGATAAACAATGATAAGTACAATAATTCAGCTTTGGACAAAGTATGATTACGTATACCTGAATGGACTGATGGGAACTCTCTGGCTTGCAGCTGTAACAGTATTTGTTGCCACCATACTGGGAACACTGCTTGCAATCATGAAGCTATCAAAAGTGAAGCTCTTGGATAAACTGACCAATATGTATATCGGGGTTTTGAGAGGAACCCCGATTCTGCTTCAGCTATACTTCTTCTGGCTTCTACTCCCCAAGATATCCCCTGTCACACTTTCAGATACTGCCTGTATTGTCATAGCCCTCATAGTCAATGCCAGTTCATATGTGGCGGAGATAATAAGGGCTGGAATTCAGGCCGTTGACAAGGGACAGACGGAGGCGGCCAAGAGTCTGGGAATGAGCAATAGAAATACAATGAGAAGGATCATACTTCCCCAGGCCGTTAAAAACATACTGCCGGCCCTAGGGAACCAGTATATAAACATGGTGAAGCAGACATCCCTGGCGTCGGTATTCTTTGTCCAGGAGCTGATGACCTCCTACAGAACAGTCCAATCCGCAACCTTTCTGGCGATACCTTCCTTGGTGATTGTGGGAATCATATACCTTGTGGTTACCTCAGTGCTGTCAAAGGGGCTGGACATATTTGAAAGGAGGCTGCAGTCAAATGAGTAGGGAAGAACTGATCAGAGTTGAGAATCTTGATAAATCCTTCGGTGAGCTGAAGGTTTTGAAGGACATCAATGAAAGCATATATGAGGGCGAGGTAATATCAATTATAGGCCCTTCCGGCAGTGGAAAGAGCACCTTCCTGAGATGCCTCAATCTACTTGAAAAACCAACAGGAGGAAAGGTCATCTTCAAGGGGATCGACCTTGCCGATAAAAAGGTTAATGTTGACCTTCACAGACAAAAAATCGGTATGGTTTTTCAACTGTTTAACGTATTTCCACATTTGACCGTCCTTGAAAATATAACCCTTGCACCGATACTGGAAAAGAAGGTGCCCAGAAAAGAGGCTGAAAAAAAAGCAGATGACCTGCTTAAGAGGGTGGGATTGGCAGACAAGAAGGATGAGTATCCCACAAGGCTTTCTGGGGGTCAGAAGCAAAGACTTGCAATCGTTCGGGCACTGGCCATGGAGCCTGATGTAATGCTCTTTGACGAGCCCACAAGCGCCCTTGATCCCGAGATGGTCAAGGAGGTGCTGGATGTTATCAAGAGTCTGGTTGAAACGGGAATGACAATTGTCATAGTCACCCATGAAATGGGTTTTGCAAGGGAAGTCAGCGATAGGGTTCTCTTTATGGATGAAGGAATCATTCAGGAGCAGGGTAGCCCAGATGATATCTTCAACAGACCAAAGAACCCCAGGACAATTGAATTTTTAAGCAAGATTCTATAGGGAGGTAAGGAATTGGACGAGTTGAGGTTAATTGAAGAAATAATTGAAGTAAAAGAGAAAATGCTTGTTGATGCCAGCAGAAAAATATGGGAGGCAGCCGAGCTTCCCTACATGGAAGAGAAATCTGCAAGGATACTTAAGGATATTTTAAGAGATGAGGGTTTTGATGTGGTTGAAGGCGTTTCGGACATGCCAACTGCATTTGTCGGCAGATTCGGAGCCGGAAAGCCTGTCGCGGGATTTCTAGGGGAGTACGATGCTCTGGATGCCCTGAGTCAAAGGGCGGGAATTACCCAAAAGTCCCCACTTGTGAAGGATGGACCAGGGCATGGATGCGGGCACAATCTTCTGGGAACAGGCTCTCTTGGAGCTGCAATTGCCCTAAAGGAATTTCTAAGTAGAACCGGCAGGGAGGGAACAGTAATCTACTATGGCACTCCTGCTGAAGAGGGAGCCGGCTCCAAGCAGTTTATGGCAAGGGATGGAGTTTTTGACGAGGCTGACTTTATCTACACATGGCATCCTGCCACCAAGAATGAAGTCCAGTCTGACCGGACTGTTGCAATCATGGGCGCAAATTTCAAGTTCAAGGGAACCACAGCCCATGCAGGGGGAAGTCCCCACCTGGGTAGAAGTGCCCTGGATGCTGCAGAGCTTATGAGTGTAGGTGTGAATTACCTTAGGGAGCACATGATTGACCAGGCCAGGATCCACTATGCCTATGTTGATGCCGGAGGAGTATCTCCAAATGTTGTTCAGGACAGGAGCCTTGTTAAGTATGAGGTGAGGGCCCCCAAGGTTACCCAGATGAGGGACCTCTTTGAAAGGGTTGTGGATGTTGCCCGGGGTGCCGCTCTAATGACTGGAACCTCTGTAGAATATGACATAACAATGGCCTTCTCTGATTACATTTCAAATGCTGTCCTTGCAAAGATAGGGGATGAATGCTTCGAGGAGGTGGGACCACCAAAATGGGATGAAGAGGATTACAGACTTGCAGAAGGTTTTCTTAAAACCTATGACAAGGCCACTCTAGATTCAATAATTGAGGACCTGGAGGAAATATATGGAGCTGATGGGATTGAGGAAGTGCTTAGGGCACCACTTGATTCAAAGGTACATCCCTGGGATGGAAACAACAGAACCTACAGGTCTGGTTCTACGGATGTTGGGGATGTTAGCTATGTTGTTCCAACCCTGAACTTCAATGTTGCCACGGCCTGCGTTGGAAATGTGGGGCATACCTGGCAGATGACCGCACAAGCAGGCAGCAGGATAGGAGAGAAGGGAATGCTTGTTGCGGCCAAGGTCATGGCACTGGCTGCCATCAGGACAATGGAAAATCCTGATGCAATCAGCAGAGCAAAGGAGTTTGTTAAGAAGCAGAACGGTGGGAAGTACAGCTGTCCCCTGCCGGAAGGTCTGAAGCCGCCGATTGGGACATATTAGAATATAAATACAGGTGACGGGTGAAATTATGATTTTGCCCGTCAATATTTTTGTTACACCCTTACAATTATTGGTATAATATTCAGGTAAGGGCTGAATGGATATGGATGGACCTTGGAGGATGGGAATATGATAATAGCTGAAACCAAAAGACTTAGATTGAGGCTTCTGGCAGGGGATGACCTGGATGCTCTCTTGAAAATATGGGGCGATGCTGAAACAATGCAGTATTGTGGAGGTGCTGGAACAAGAGACCAGGAAGCAGGATCCCTTGACTACTACATTAGGCAGCAGAAGGAAATGGGATTCTCACCATACGCAGTAGAGCTTAAAGAAAATGGTGAGCTTATTGGAGTATGCGGATTCAACCCTCCAGGAGAGGGATCTGATGCTGAGCTTATGTATCATTTCAACAAGTCCTATTGGGGTAAGGGATATGCAAATGAGGCTGTTGAAAAAACTCTTGAATATGCCAGGGAAAGTTTGGATATAAGTAAAGTGGGCGCCTTGGTCCATGAGGAAAACAAGGCATCTGCCGCGATACTAAAAAATAACGGATTCCAGTTCTGTGGAATGAAATGGTGTGATGCCACAAAGCGGATGGAAGAGCACTATCAATTGGTGTTGAAAGGTAACCAGTAGAAAACAGGGAGAGGATAGGATGAAAAAATTCATAGTTGAGAAGGATTTCTGGGAAGTGTTTCCCGAGGCTAAGATTGGAATAATTATCATGAAGGGAATAGATAACGGCATAAAGGATGAAAACAGGTATCTGGATATGCTCAAGGATGCGGAGAAGGAAGCGCTGAGACACCTGCCGGATGAAAATTTCAGCAACAACCAGGTTGTAAAGGTATGGAGAGAGGCATTTCAAAAATTCAAGACCAAAAAGGGAGCCAGATCCTCCATTGAAGCACTCCTTAAGAGAGCCCACAATGGCAAGGGGATTGGAGGGATAAATCCATTGGTGGATCTGTACAATTCAGTATCCCTTAGGTATGCCCTTCCCTGTGGGGGAGAGGACATAGATACATTTGCAGGAGATATCAGGCTTACCAAGGCTATTGGGGATGAGGACTTCATAACACTAGGCTCCGAAAAAAGCGAACCACCCTATGAGGGAGAGATTGTCTACAAGGATGATGAGGGTGCAATCTGCAGGTGCTGGAACTGGAGGGAATCAGTAAGGACCATGCTAAGGGAGGAGACCAGGAATGCGTTCATATGCATAGAATCAGTCGACCCATCACGGGATGAAGACCTTAAGGCTGCCCTCGATGAGCTGGCGTCCCTGTCAAAGGAGAATCTGGGTGGAGAGTATGAGATCCATATTGTGGACAGGGATAGGGATTCAATAGAAATTCAATAGACAGATCATGAGCATCCAGGATGGACCTGGGTGCTTTATGTTTGCTGAAATAATAAACATTAAAAACAATAATTGACAACTAAGATAAACAATAATATAATATGTTTATCATTGAAGTAAACGGAGGAGGGTTAACATGGAACTGGAGAAACTTAGTGTGGAGGAATTGAAGAAGGGATATAGATTTGACCAGGAAGAGGGAAGCTACATCTGCAATACCTGCGGACAGAATTACGAAACTGGTGAGATATACAAATTTGGTGACAGGTTGTTCGAAGCATCTAAGGCCATGGAGATGCATATTGAGACTGACCATGAAGGTAGTCTTAAAAACATGCTTTTCGGTGAAACAAAGTACAATACCCTTACTGATAACCAGAGGGACCTGGTTTGGAAAATATATATGGGTATGTCGGACAAGGAAATTTCACAGGAGCTTGGAATTTCACCCTCAACAGTAAGAAATCAGAGGTTTACATTAAGGGAAAAAGCCAAGCAGGCCAAGCTATACCTGGCCATATATGAACAGGCAATTGAAAGGAAGTCACATCCTGAGGACAGGATAATACCAGTGCACAGCTCAGCGACAATGGTGGATGACAGGTACGTCATAACTGAAAAGGAAAGGGACAAGATTTTGCATGCTGAATTCGAAAGTCTTGAACCTTTAAAGCTAAAAAGATTTCCAGGCAAGGAAAAGAAGAAAATAGTCATTCTGAGAAGAATAGCCCAGGAGTTTGATCATGGAAGGAAGTACGACGAACTTCAAATGAATGAAATAATCAAGGAGATCTTTGATGATTATGCTGTTATCAGAAGATACCTTATAGAATACGGCTTTATGGACAGAACCAGGGACGGCAAGGAGTATTGGTTAAAATAATGAAAAAGAGGTTATGAAAATGGATAGAAGAAGAGAGCTTAAAAGAGAATACAAGGAATCAAAACCTGAAATGGGCGTATTCATGATAAGGTCAAAATCCTCGGGAAAGACCTACATTGAAGCGACAAGAAATCTAAAAAGCGGAATAAACAGGGCTAGATTTACCCTTAACTTTGGGAGTCACCAGCACAGTGAGCTTCAGGCTGATTGGAATGAAAAAGGCGAAGTTGATTTTGAAATGGAGATTCTTGAGATCCTTGAATACAAGGAGGATAAACAGGAGACAGACTACACTGATGAGCTTGAGCTTTTAAGGGATATGTGGCAGGAGAGATTAGAAGGAGAAGGAAGGGAGCTATACTAAAGATTAAAAAACACTTGACAAGTCAATATTGATTGAGTAAAATTAGTTTAAGGAAATTAAATTGAGCACAATTAAAAGGTGATATAATGAAAAAGTATGATCCACTAAAACTTGAAAATCAGGTATGCTTTCCCCTCTATGCATTATCCAGAGAGGTGATTAAGCTATACAAGCCACTTCTGGAACCCTTTGACCTGACCTATACCCAATACATTACAATGATGGTAATGTGGGAGGAGGAGAAGATTCTTTTCAAGGATCTTGGAAAGAGGCTGTTTCTGGATTCCGGAACCCTTACACCAGTGCTGAAAAAGCTTGAAAAGAAGGGGCTGGTCACCAAGTACAGGAACAAGGATGATGATAGGGTGGTTACGGTTGAAATCACCCAAAATGGCATGGAGTTGAAGGAAAAGATTGCAAAGGTGCCCGAGGATATGTACAAAAGCTTCAAGGGTGATAGGGAAAAGCTGATGGGTTTAAAGAGACTTCTTGATGACCTTTTGCAGGAGGATTCAAAATAGAGACTTCTCGGGAGAGAACTCTTTATTTTAAGCATAATGATTGAGCACAATTAAATTTATATAAATATAAAAAGGAGATGGATTTTATGGCAAGTGTGGACGTTAACAAGAAAGCACCGGATTTTGAAATGAGTGATTTCAGGGGCAATAGTTTCAAGTTGTCGGATTTTAAAGGGAAAAGCAATGTTTTGATTGTACTTAACAGAGGCTTTGTTTGACCCTTTTGCAGAGCGCATATGATGCAGTTGCATCAAGACCAGGAAGAGTTTGAGAAAAGGGAAACTGAAGTTGTGGCAATCGGGCCAGAAAATGCGGAGGCCTTCAGGAAATATTGGGACGAAAACTCCCTTTGGTTCCATGGACTACCTGATGAGAGTCATTCGGTACTGAAGCTTTACGGACAAAAGGTAAACCTGTTTAAGCTTGGCCGGATGCCGGCCCAGATGCTTGTGGACAAGGAGGGTATGCTAAGATTTGTACATTACGGACATTCAATGAAGGACATACCTGAGAACAAGGAAATACTGGACCTGATAGATTCTCTTTAATATTTCAGTAGAATGGATGCCAATGGTTTTGGCGTCCGTTTTTTTGTAGATTGAAGACTGAAATATGGTAATATCATATTATGAAGGTTAAAGTATAAAACTTTTAGCAGGGGAGATGATCCGATGCCATTTGAAATAATTCGAAATGATATCACAAAGGTACATGTGGATGCAATAGTAAATGCAGCAAACGAATCCCTCTTGGGAGGCGGTGGAGTGGATGGGGCGATCCACAAGGCTGCCGGTCCAGAGCTTCTGGAGGAGTGCAAGACTTTGGGTGGATGCAGGGTTGGAGAAGCCAAGATAACTTCAGGCTACAATCTTTCGGCAAAATACATAATCCATACTGTTGGCCCCATATGGCAGGGTGGTCATGGGGATGAGGAAAAGCTTCTATACGATTGCTACAGGAGCTCACTTGAGCTGGCTAAAAAGTATAATCTTGAGTCATTGGCATTTCCGCTAATATCCTCAGGCTCCTTTGGCTACCCCAAGGACAAGGCTTTAAGTATAGCAATTTCAGCAATTGGTAGCTTTCTTATGGATAATGATATGATGGTATATCTTGTGGTATATGACAAGAAAGCCTTCCAACTTTCTGAGAAGCTGTTTTCTTCCATAGAGGAATTCATTGATGACAGGTACACGGAGGACCATCGTCCATACAGGACCACCTACAGGCAGGATGCCATGCTGAGGGAGTATGATCTTGAAGAGGCTGTTTCGTTTAATGGACCCCCAAAGGGTAGCAGGAGAAGCCTTGAGAAGGTTGTAAAAAACAGGAGTGAAACCTTCTCTCAGATGCTGCTTCGTTTGATTGATGAAAAGGGATTGGTTGACTCTGAAGTTTATAAAAGGGCGAATATTGACAGAAGACATTTTTCAAAGATAAGAAATGATGTGGATTACAAGCCAAGCAAGGCGACAGCGGTGGCATTTGCCATAGCACTTGAGCTAAATCTTGACCAGACCAGGGATCTGCTGTTAAGT
>OBLN01000886.1_pt1 | contig 10636 bp, 7 predicted proteins | sample 1519301 | NCBI WGS metagenome assembly OBLN01 (sample SAMEA2452533, study PRJEB22499) | sediment metagenome | reverse complement strand
GCGGCCAGCCCCCCCGCCCGCACCGCCTGCCGGATGGCCAGGGCGAGAAGGGGACCTTCCCCGATCGGGTCGCAGCCCAGCGTCAGGACGAAGTCGGCCTGACGGATATCCGCCAGACTGCGGGCGTGATCGCCCAGCAGAGCGGCGGTATGACGGGCAGCCCGGTCGCGTTGGGGGTGAACCTCGTAGACAAGGCGCCGTCCACCCTGTCTGCCGGCCCATTGGCCGAACAGCGTGTTGGCCTCCAAGCTGGCGCGCGCCGAGCCCACGTAGAGGATGCTGTCGGGCCCGTGAATGCGGCGAATGGCGGCGAGGCGGTCCTCCAGAGCGGCGAGAGCCTTTTTCCAGCTGACCTCGCCGCCGTCAAGGCGGGGGCGACGGCGGCGCTGGGGATGATTGGCATGGCCGTAGCCGAAGCGCCCCCGATCACAGAGGAAGAAGCCGTTGGTGTGGGGATTGACGCCGGCTCGCACACGCTGCAGTTCACCGTAGCGGGCGCCGGGGATGGTGGCGCAGCCCAGGGAACAGTGGGGGCAGATGGAGGGGGCCTCTTCCAGATCCCAGACCCGGGAACGGTAGCGGAAGGTTTTATCCGTGAAGGTGCCGGTGGGGCAGACGTCCACCAGATTGCCGGAGAAGGGGCTCTCCAGACAGCCGTCCTGGAAGCGGCCGAAGAAGAGACGCTGTCGACTGCCCATCACGCCGAAATCGGTGCCGCCGCAATAGTCCTGATAGGTCCGCACGCAGCGGTAGCACTGGATGCAGCGATTCATCTCCTGGATGACGAAAGGTCCGAGATCCTGGTTGCGGAAGGTTCTTTTTTTGCCGCCATAGCGGCGCAGGCCGTGGCCGCCGGCGATCGTCATGTCCTGCAGCTGGCACTGGCCGCCTTCGTCGCACACCGGGCAGTCGTGGGGATGATTCATCATCAGCCATTCGATGACGTGAGCCCGCTGTTCCTGCGCCTGGACATCCGAGGTCGAGACGACCATGCCATCTTTGGCCTCGACCATGCAGCTCATCTGCACCCCCTTGACCGGGCCGTCCACGAAGGTCATGGCACAGAGGCGGCAGGCGCCCACCGCTCCGAGGGCGGCGTGGTAGCAGAAGTGGGGGATGACGATGCCCAGCTGCTCGGCCGCCTGCAGCACGTTGGTGCCTTCAGAGACGGTGATGGTCAGATTGTCGATGGTCAGTGTCGGCATGGCAGTTCACATCGTCAGTTAGCAAGGGGGCAGCGACCCCGGCGAATATGGTCAACGAGTTCTTCCTCAAAGAGGCGCAGCAGGCTCTCGACCGGCCCCATCGCCCCCATGGCCAGGGCGCAGAAGGAGCGGCCGTTGATGTTGCGCACCTGCCCGCGCAGCATGTCGAGATCGTCCAGGGTTCCCTGCCCCTGCTCGATTTTTTCCAGCAGCCAGGAGACCATGGGCAACCCGTCCCGGCAGGGCGTGCACCAGCCGCAGCTTTCCCGGGCAAAGAAACGGTTGAGGTTAAGGGTGGCTGCGACCATGCAGGTGTGGTCATCGAAGACGGTGACCCCGCCCGTCCCCAGGCGGCTGCCGACCTGCTCCAAGGCTTCGTAGTCCAGCGGCACGGCCAGATGTTCGGCGGTCAGAAAGGGGGTGGAGGCCCCGCCGGGCAGGCAGGCCTTGAAGGCGCGGCCTTTCCAGACGCCGCCGCCGTATTCGGTGATGAGATCGCCCAGGGTGATGCCGATGGGCAGCTCGTGACATTCGGTGCGCTCCAGGTGTCCCGAGAGGCCGTAGAGCTTGGTGCCGGCCCCCTTTTCCGTATAGGCGAGGCTGGCAAACCAGTCGGCCCCGCCAAGGATGATATGGGGGATGTTGGCCAGCGTCTCTACGTTGTTCACCGTAGTCGGCTTGCCGAAGAGGCCGCGCACGGCTGGAAAGGGCGGCTTGGAGCGGGGGTTGGCACGCTTGCCTTCCAGGCCGTTGAGCAGGGCCGTTTCCTCGCCGAGGATATAGCGCCCGGCGCTGCCGTGTACGTGAAGGTCGAAGGAAAAGCCGGAGCCGAGGATGTTCTGGCCTAGCAGGCCGGCCTGGGAGGCTTCGGCGATGGCCCTCTCCAGGTTGTGCATGGCCTGGCGGTAGGCGTAGCGGATAAAAATAAAGCCCGTGGGGATCTGCATGGCGTAGGCGGCGAGGATCATCCCTTCCACCAGCTGGTGCGGGTCGGCTTCCAGCAACTGGCGATCCTTGTAGGTCCCCGGCTCCATCTCGTCGCCATTGCACACCAGGTACTTCTGCCCAGCCTGCTCCGAGGGGAAAAAGGACCATTTGACCCCGGTCGGAAAGCCGGCGCCGCCGCGGCCGCGCAAGCCGGAGGCCTTGACGACGTCGCGCACGGCGGCCGGGTCCATCTGTTTCAGGGCTTTGGCCAGCGCCGTGTAGCCTCCCCCTCGGCGGTATTCCTCTAAAAAAATGCATTCGCCGGGCCGCCGGTTTTTGAAGAGGAGCAGGGTGTGTTTTTTCATGGTGTGCTCCCGGCTCTTTCGGCCGCCAGAATGGCGTCGATCTTCTGCGCGTCCAGGTGTCCATAGAGGGTAAAGCCGATCATCATAGCCGGCGCCTGGCCGCAGGCCCCCAGGCAGCAGGTTGGCAGCAGGGTGAAGGACCCGTCAGCGGTGGTCTCGCCCAGGGCGATGCCCAGCCTGTCCTGTAGATGACGCACGATCCCTTCACTCCCCCGGCTCCAGCAGCAGATGGAGTCACACACGTGAATAACCCGCCGTCCCACCGGCTGGCGGAATATCTTGTCGTAGAACGTGGCGATTTCTTCCACCTGCAAAGGTGACAGCCCCAACAGGCTAGCCGTCAGCACCACGCCGTCATCGGGAACCCAGCCGTATTCCTCCTGAATGGCGCGCAAAAGGTCGATGACCAGCTCGCGGGGGTGCTCCGAGCGCTTGATGCGCTCTTGAAACTCTTCCAGTTTGTGTGGACTCAGGAGTTCAGGTGCCATATCAGCGATCCAGATCGGCCAGGACGAAATCGATGGAGGCCAGGATGGTGAAGAGATCGGCGACCATCCAGCCCCGACTCAGCAGCGGCAAGGTCTGCATGTGGGCGAAGGACGGCGTGCGGATACGCAGACGGTAAGGGACGTTGCCGCCATCGCTGACCAGGTAGTAGCCGCACTCCCCCTTGCTCGATTCGATGGCCCGGTAGCATTCTCCCGCCGGCGGCGTCAGGCCGCGGGAGAGGTTGACGAAATGGTGAATGAGGCTCTCGATATCGCGCAGCCCGTCAGCCTTTTTGGGATAGACGTAGCGGTAGTCGTCGGTAACCCAGCGCCCCCCCGGCATCTTTTCAGCACATTGTTTGACGATGTTCAGGCTCTGCCGCATCTCCTGCAGCCGTACCAGATAGCGGGCGTAACAGTCCCCACCCTGAGCGGTAGCGACCTCAAAGTCGAACCTGTCATAGCCGCCGTAGGGCATGGTGCGGCGCAGGTCCCAGGCGAGGCCCGTGGCCCGCAGGTTCGGACCGCTTACGCCCCAGTCGAGGGCCTCGTCGGTGGTGAGCACGCCGACCCCTTCGGTGCGGGCCCGGAAGATGGGGCCGTTGCTGAACATTTTTTCCAGCTCGTCCAGGCGCGCGGCAAAGTCTTGGGTGAAAGTGTCAACCACGGTCTTCCAGCCGTCCGGAAGGTCGTCGGGCAGACCGCCGACACGGAACCAGGCCGGATGCATGCGGCCCCCCGTGATCATCTCGACGATATCGAAAATCTTCTCCCGTGACTCAAAGGTGTAAAAAACGGGGGTCATGGCGCCGACGTCGTTGCCGAAGGTGCCGAGCCAGACCAGATGGCTGGCGATGCGAAAGAGTTCGCATAACATGATGCGTACCGTCTGGGCGCGCGCCGGCACCTCCACCCCGAGCAGAGTCTCCAGGGGATAGAGGTAGGCCAGGTTGTTCATGACACCTGACAGGTAGTCGATGCGGTCGGTGTAGGGGATGAACTGGTTCCAGTGCTGGCGCTCGCCGGTCTTTTCGGCCGCCCGGTGGTGGTAGCCGATGTCCGCGTCGATATCGTCGATTTCTTCGCCCCGCAGTTTCAGAATGAGACGCAGCACGCCGTGGGTGCCGGGGTGGTGGGGACCGACGTTGAGAACCATCGTCTCGTCATCTTCGCCAACGGCGCGGCTCTTGAAAAAATCACCGCCGTCCCGGGGCAACATGGTGGCGGCGGTGGCCGCCGTATAGGGGGGCATCTCCGTGGCCCGGAAAGGGTGGGATTTGCGCAAGGGGTGCCCCTGCCAGCTATCCGGCATCAGAATGCGCCGCAGATCGGGGTGCCCCGCAAAAGAAATCCCGAACATGTCATAGGCTTCCCGTTCATACCAGTTGGCCGCCGGCCAGATGTCGGTAACGCTGGCCGCCTGGGGATGCTCTCCCGGCAAAGGGACCTTGAGGCGGAGGTAGCTCTGCGCTTCGAAAGAGAGCAGGTGATAGACCAGGGTGGTGTCATGAGCGGGGCGGGCCCGTCGCGCCGATTCGTCGATGGCGGTGATGTCCTCCAGACGACGATATTTCTGCGGTGCCTCCTCTTTGAGAAAACGGAGAACTTCCAACGCCTTTTCCGGTGCAGTGATCAGGGTCGGCATGTCGGCCCCCAACGAATCGCGTTTCACCGCTTCGGAGAAACGCTCCTGCACGGCCCGCAGCAGGTCGTCGGTGCCGGGAAATTCCACCTGCGGTTGCCGGGGCCGCCAGATAATGTCTGCACGGCTTTGCCGGAAATCGGGGGGCTGCTGGGAGGTGCCGCGGATGGGGCTGAAGCCGTAGCCGGGTCCGCGAGTGTCGCGGCTTTTGCTGACTCCGTCCACGAGAACAGGCACGGTGGTGCCCTCGTTGCCGCCGGGAAGGCCGAGCACGGGGCGTGCCGGACGTTCTTCGCGGGCGATTTTGTCCTGCAGCAGCATGAGTCCGTGCATGAAGGCCTCGGGGCGGGGCGGGCAGCCGGGGACATAGACGTCGACGGGGATGATCTGGTTCACGCCCTGAATGACGCTGTAGGTGTCGTACATGCCACCCGAGTTGGCGCAGCTGCCCATGGCGATGACCCACTTGGGGTTGGCCATCTGCTCGTAAAGACGGAGGATAGACGCCCCCATCTTTTTAAAGGGGGTGCCGGCAATCACCATGAGGTCGGCTTCTCGGGGACTGCCACGCAGGACTTCGGCACCGAAGCGGGCCAGGTCGAAACGCGGGGTCATGCTGGTCATCATTTCGACGAAGCAGCAGGACAGGCCGAAAAACATGGGCCAGAGGCTGTTTTTGCGCCCCCAGTTGATGGCGTCATCGAGGGTGGTGAGGACGATATTCGGCGGGATATTCTCCTTCACGGTTCCCCCCCTTGGCGACGCATGGCGCTGGGGCCCCATTCGAGCCCGCCGGCTTTCCATAGGTACAGCAGGCCGACAAAGAGCATGGCAATAAAAAAGGTGATCTGGAAGAATCCGGCCCACCCCAGCAGGTCGTACGCAACCGCCCAGGAGACGACGAAGATGATCTCCACATCAAAAACGATGAAGAAGATAGCGACGAGATAAAAGGGCACGGGTTCGCCCAGACGGGCACTGCCGGTCGGGGCGATGCCCGATTCGTAGGATTCCTGCTTGATGGGGTGGCGGGTTTTATGGCCCAGGGTCCAGGCCAGCAGGAGCAGGATGCCAACGAGAAAAAGAGCGATGGCAGCATACAGCCCCAGCGACAGCAGGGCCTCGAAAGAAGGCGCGAGTTCTCCACCCGCCGGCAAGGCAGGGGTATGGGCGGAAGGTGAGGGCATGATAGGATCCGCTTGGTCGAGTTCTTAAGGTACGGGAAGCTGAAGGTTGCCCAGTGAAACGGCTATCAGGATCGGTGCTGATGCGGCTGTAAGCAACCGAATAGACAGCCACTTGGAACAATAACACAAAGTAGGAAATTGTCTAATGGGGCATATCAACCCCGGCGGGCAAGACCTTCAACAATGGCGGTGCGGGCCAGTTCGTCGCAGCGTTCATTTTCGGGGTGACCGGCGTGTCCGCGCACCCAGGCCCAGGTGACCTGATGCCCGTTCACGGCAGCCAGCAGACGCTCCCAGAGGTCGCGGTTAAGCACCTCTTCTTTCTTGGAGTTTTTCCAGCCTTTGCGAATCCAGCCCTGAATCCACTCGGTCATGCCTTTGTAAAGGTATTGGGAGTCGGTGGTCAGGTGAACCTGGCAGGGGCGTTTGAGCGCTTCAAGACCGGCGATAGCGGCCATCATCTCCATGCGGTTGTTGGTCGTCTGCGGGTCGAAGCCGGACAGCTCCTTCTCTTGACCTTCATAGCGCAGAAGGGTGCCCCAACCTCCGGGACCGGGGTTGCCGGAACAGGCCCCGTCGCTGAAGATCTCAACAGTTTTCTTGGATGCTGTCATGGAATTCCTCAAAAGAAAAACATTATTACGCACTTCAATTCTGTTTACTACCCCAATATTTTTAGGGACTTCCTTTTTTAGCACGACCCGGGAAAGGGTAGAAATAAGTGGCGGGCTGCAGGTGGGGTATTTGATGGCGCATGGCGCCATTGATGTATGTTATGCTCTGCCCTAAATTTCTTGGGAGGCTGTAGCATGAAATTTCTCTTTTTTCTGGCAATGTGTATCCCGCTTTTAACCGCCTGCGGTCCCAACCTAACAAGTATCGTCTACTTCGAACGGCAGCAGCCGAGCAGCAAGAAGATCGAACTTCTCGATCAGGCGATCGCGACCTACGATGAAGATGACTTCCAGTGGGAGATGAACCATCCTTACGGCAAGGTCCTGCCCTGCTACTCCCCTCTGGACTGCGCCTTCTACACCAAAGACATGGAGGTGGCCCGCTACCTGTTGGAGCGGGGAGCGCTGCCGGATCTGAAGCCGATGATCGGAGTTGGGGATGCGGCCGACAAAACCAACTACCTCATCCAGAATGTGGTGATCCGGGCCAAGTCGGACGAGGAGGCGGCCGCATCACTGGCCCTTCTCCTCGAATATGACGCCAATCCGAATCTGTGCAGTCGCAACAGCCCTGGCCCCCCGCTCAATACGGCTATCCGACGACATTTCCCGAAGTCGGTGGAAGTCCTGCTGAAAAACGGCGCGACCCTGCGTTCCAAGCGCTGCGAGGACCCGCCCGGATCGAATCCTTTCTACCTGGCCAAGTTGGGTCCCATGCCGGTGGCGTACTCCCCCTTGGAGTATGCCGTTTTGAAGGGTCGCGACGGCGACGAGACGGATCAGGAGATTTTGTCGCTGCTTCTAAAGTCTGGGGCCGACCCCTTCGACATGGATGGGCTTTACACCCTTCCCAGTTACGCCGAAGAACAGGGGAAGCCGCAGATGGCCAACTTCGTCATCGAGGAGTACATTGCGCTCCAGAAGATGAACGAACGGCAGATTAGAAACTTCAAGGCTGAGCTTGAGCGCCGCAACCAGCACCTTGCGACGCACAGAGCTGCGGAGGCCGAAGAGAAGAAGGCCCGGTTGGCCCAGAGCGCCCGTCAGCAGGCGCAGGAGGTCGTAGATGACTCCAACAGCTGGGCAGCCTCCGGAGTGGTCCTGCTGAAAGAGGCTTCGAACCAGTACCAACTTGCTCAACAGCGGCAACTCCCGCCTGTTTCAGCTTCCGCCGACAGACTGAATCCTGCCCCCGAAAAGGCTGGGTCGCCTGGGCTACAGAAACGCATCGACAGCTCCTGCGACAATTCGCCTCACTGCCAGCCTACCACCTATGACGGGCCGTATCAGTACACTAAGAGGGTGACCGGTTTTGGGAAAGGCTACAACAACGAGACCGCCTGCGAGCGCAGCAGGCAGCACATTTCCGTCTCCCACGAGTGTGAGGAATGGGTAAACGGGAGACTGACCCTTGGCGCGGGAGTCGCTTATGATGCCTGTGTATGCACAGAACTCGAATTCAAGAGCGAATGCCGCACCCCTGCCACGGTCTACTGCGGGTTGCCACCAACACCTGGGGGTAAGGGTGTGCAGGTGGAATGATACCGGTCGGCTTTGTGTGAAATAAGCACCACAAAAAAGAAAAACGCCCCTCCCGACTCTGCATCGGAAGGGGCGTTTTCTTTTTGGCGTCCCCAGGGGGATTCGAACCCCCGTCGCCGCCGTGAAAGGGCGGTGTCCTGGGCCAGGCTAGACGATAGGGACTTGAACTTTCAAGTACCCCGCGGGAAATGACCCCGCTGTGTACGGTTTGACTTGGTGAGCCGCGTTGGGATCGAACCAACGACCATCTGATTAAAAGTCAGATGCTCTACCATCTGAGCTAGCGGCTCGTGCAACAGGAATGACTTTATACTGGAACCCTTTGGGGAAGTCAACCCCTTTTTCAAAAAAAATCTTCAGCTCTGTGTCTTAATTGGAGCCGAAAGGATTCTTTACCTGCATGGTCTGGTCACGTCGGGGACCCACGGAAACGAGGGCGATGGGGCAGCCAGTCACCTCTTCGAGCTTCTTAAGGTAAAGGCGGGCTTTCTCCGGCAGCTCATCGTAAGAGCGTACGCCCGACAGGTCGGAATTCCACCCTTCCATTTCTTCATATACCGGTTTGCATTCGGCCAAAATGTCGGGATCCTGCGGGAATGTCTCCACCATGTCGCCATGGTAGGAATAGGCCGTACAGATCTTGATGGTGTCGAGTTCGTTGAGAACGTCGAGCTTGGTGATGGCCAGCCCGGTCAGGCCGTTGGTGCGCACGGCCTCACGCAGGGCCACGGCGTCAAACCAACCCGTCCGCCGGGGGCGGCCCGTTGTAGCGCCAAACTCCTGGCCGATCTGGCGCAGCTTTTCGCCCATCTCGTCATTGAGCTCGGTGGGGAAGGGCCCCTCGCCGACGCGGGTGACATAGGCTTTGGAGATGCCGATGACTTCGTCGATGAACCGGGGCCCGACACCTGCACCGGTGCAGGCGCCGCCGGCGATGGTTGAGGACGAGGTGACGTAGGGGTAAGTCCCGTGGTCGATGTCAAGCAGACTTCCCTGAGCGCCCTCGAAAAGGATGTTGTGCCCGGCCTCGATGCTCTCGTTGAGGATGAGGGAGGCGCGACCCAGGTATTTCTCCAGTACCTGGGCGTAGCCGCTGTACTCCTCGAGGATGGCTTCTTCGGACAGAGGATTCTGTCCCAGAAACTTCTCAAGGTAAAAGTTCTTCTCGGGCAGAATTTCCTTGAGCTTACGAGCGAAGACCTGCGGCTTCACCAGATCGTTGAGACGAATGCCGCGGCGGCCGATCTTGTCTTCGTAGGTCGGGCCGATACCCCGTCCGGTGGTGCCGATCTTGCGGGCGCCGGAACGGGCTTCGCGGGCTTTGTCGATCTCCCGGTGGTAGGGCATGATGACATGCACGTTGCCGTCGATGACCAGTTGGCTGTCGTCTTTGAGGTACCCTTTTTTCTTCAGGTTGGTAATTTCGCGGATGAAAACTTCGGGGTCAAGGACCACGCCGTTGCCGATGATGCAGCGCTTGCCTTCGTGCAGGATGCCGGAGGGAATCAGGTGCAGGACGGTTTTCTCGTCGCCGACGACCAGGGTGTGCCCGGCGTTGTTGCCGCCCTGGTAGCGGACGACATCGTTGGCATACTCGGTGTAGATATCAACGACCTTGCCCTTGCCTTCATCGCCCCATTGGGCGCCTACGATAATTACATTAGCCATATTGATTTTCTCCTGGTGAGACTTAAAGAACGAAACTTTCGTCCTGGATCGATGGATAGGACACCGATTTTTCGGAACCGTCCGTGAGGTTGATGAGGCGGATATCCTGCGCCGGCGACAGAATCATGACATAACGGAAGTTCATTTTGCGAGCATAGGCCAGGGAGCCTTCCAGATCGCGGGGAATGATATCGCGAGCGGCGGAGATGCCTTTTTTCCGCAGAGTCTGGGCCAGGCGCTGGGCCAGTTCCTTGTCCGGGGCGGACTGAAAAATGAGCACGTCGGTTTGGCAGACGGCCAGTTCATCCAGTCGTTTGTCCAGGGCAAAGAGCAGGTTGAGCAGATTGAAGGCGAAGCCCGTGGCCGGGGCCGGATAGCCGTAGGCAGCGGTCAGGTTGTCGTAGCGGCCGCCGAAGCAGACGGCACGGCCGAAGCCGGTTAGGAACCCCTGGAAGGTTACACCCGTATGGTAGTCGAGTCCGCGCAGTTCGCCAAGGTCAAAGGTGACATGGTCCTCAACCCCATAGACCTCAAGGATATCCAAAACTTTTTTGAGGTCGGACAGCGCTTTGCGCGAACGGTCGTTGCTCACCACGTTTTCGGCCTTTTGCAGAACCTCCCGGCCGCCGAAGAGGCGGGGGAGCGCCATTACTTCGGCTCGGGCCTGCTCGGTCAGGGGCAGATCGGCCAAAAGCTCTTTGAGGCCGGAATTGTCTTTACGGGCGATGGCGGCCTGAATCAGCCGGGCCCGGTCGCCGGAGACGGGCAGGTTTTCCATGACGCCTCGAAAGAACTCGACCTGACCGATATCGATGGTGAATTCACCCGCCCCCAAATTTTTAAGACACTCCACGGCCATGGCGATCATTTCGGCATCGGCCTCCGGACTTTCCAGGCCGATCAGCTCGACTCCCGCCTGAAAGATCTCACGGTCCTTG
>OBLN01000885.1_pt1 | contig 10637 bp, 10 predicted proteins | sample 1519301 | NCBI WGS metagenome assembly OBLN01 (sample SAMEA2452533, study PRJEB22499) | sediment metagenome | reverse complement strand
TTGTGGCTGCGGGCGTTGCGGTCCTCGGCGAAGACCTTCACCAGGTGGCCGCAGTAGAGGTGGTAGCCGATCAGCAGTCCCACCAGGGCGAGTTTGGCGTGCATCCAGCCGCCATCAAAGCCGTAGCCGAGCCACAGCCAGGTGCCCAGCACCAGCGCCAGCACCGCCAGCGGGGTCATGAAGCGGTAGAGCTTGTGCTCCATCAGCTTGAGCCGCGCGATCTCCGCCGGCTCGCTGGCCATGGCGTGGTTGACGAAGATCCGCGGCAGGTAGAACAGTCCGGCGAACCAGGCGACGACGAAGACGATGTGAAAGGCCTTGAGCCAGAGCATGCTCCGCTACCCCCTGTTTTGCAGCATACCGAGGATGCGGTTGTGCAGCGCATTCATATCCATCTCGCCCAGCTTCTGCTGCACGATGCGCCCCTGGGGCGAGATGAGAAAGGTGGTGGGGGTGAGTTTGACATCTCCGAAGGCGCGGGCGGCACTGCCGTCCCGGTCCAGGGCGATCGGGTAGGGCAGTTGCTTGAGCTTGACCATCTCCCGCACCTGCTCCTCCGGGTCATAGGCCATGGCCAGTCCGACGATCTCCAGTCCCTGCGGCCCCAGTTCGTTATAGAGCTCGACCAGGTGGGGCATCTCCTTGATACAACCGGGACAGGTGGTGGCCCAGAAGGTGACCAGCACGGGGCGTCCCTGCAACGAGTTCAGGGCAAGGGTTTCCCCCTGCAGCGTGGTGACCTCGATATCGGGGGCCGCTTTGAGCCCACTGGGAGTAAACCAGACATAGGCAAGGATGCCGATGAGTACGGCGCTGAAACCTGCAATGGCGATATCTTTTGCTTTCATGGTGGTGTCGCTGTGTTGGGTTAGGTGAGTCGCGAGTGTCCTGGCTGCAACGGTTTATGTTGCACCGGGGCTTTCCTGTTTGTCTTTCGTGTTCGTGTTTGGTTCCTCTGCCCGCAGGCGATCGAAAAATCCCTGTGCCAGGGAGCGGTAGATCGGCTCATGACACACCAGTCGGGAGACGCCATAGGCGATGAAGGCGGTGGCCATCAGCGGCAGCAGCATGGTGTGATTGTCGGTCATCTCCATGACAATAACAAAGGCGGTGATGGGCGTCTGCACCACGCCGGTGAAGTAGGCAACCATGGTGAGGATGATGATCGCCTGCACCCCGGGACCGGTGAAAAATTCAGCCAGGGCCGCGCCGAGCCCGGCACCGGTGGCCAGTGAGGGGGCGAAGATGCCGCCGGGAATGCCGCTGAGGTAGGAGGCCATGGTGGCGATGCCCTTCAGTAAAGGGTAAGCCATACCGGTCTCGCCGTTACCGGCGAGCGCCGCCTGGGCCTCCGGATAGCCGGTGCCGTAGCTGGTGCCGCCGGAGAGGATCCCGGCGATGGCCACCACCAACCCGCACAGCGCAGGCACCAGCAGGGGGTGCCGTGTAAGGTGGGGCGTTACCCAGCGTGAGCCGCTGACCAGCAAACGGGCGAACAGCCCCCCGAGTAGTCCGCCGAGAATGCCTACCAGCGGCACAATGAGCCAACCGGTGCCCAGCTGCAGTGCGGCATGGCTGGTGCCGAAATAGGTGTAGTTGCCCAGCACGGCCATCGCCGTGATCCCTGCCAGCACCACCGCGGTGAGCATGGTGCCGCTGGTGCGCTCCTCGAAGCTGCGGGCCATCTCCTCAATGGCGAAGACGATGCCCGCCAGCGGGGTGTTGAAGGCGGCAGCAATACCCGCGGCGCCGCCGGCGATGATGAGACTTTTGTCGAGGTAGTGACGGGGAAAATGGGCATAGTGGCCGGCGGTGTACATGATCGCGGCGCCGATATGCACGGTTGGGCCCTCGCGGCCGATGGAGGCGCCGCAGAGCAGCCCCAGCAGGGTAAGAAAGATCTTCCCGACGGCGATGCGCAGCGACAGCACGCTGCTGCGCAGGTAGTGCATCGATGGCCGCATCTCCAGGGCGGCGATCGCCTGCGGGATGCCGCTGCCCTGGGCGCCGGGGAAGTATCTGCGCGTCAGCCAGGCGATGAGCACCAGACCGGCGGGGGTAATGAACAGGGGCAGCCAGGCGGCCTGTGACTCCATCTGGCTGAACAGGTGGGAGGCCGCCTCGCTGCCCAGCGCGAACAGTGCAGAGACCAGCCCAACCAGGATTGCCCCGCCCCAGAAGACGAGCCGGGCCTTCCACTGGTGCGGTGAGGTGTAGGAGCGGAGGGTCATCCGCAAATAGCGCCGGGTGACTCGCATGGGGCTGTGATCTCCGGTCAGGTCGAAAGCCGGCCATTATGCCAGAGTAGCGGGGGAGTGTCGTTGCCCCACGGCGGCAAAGCCTGGCGGCAGGGGCCTGTTCGGACGGATTTTACTGGCGGCTCCCTTTCCCTTGTGGCACCTGTGCCGGTATGATTACCCCATCTACTATCTATTCCATGTTTTCTGGCGGATATCCGATGACTATCAAGGCAGGCATTGTTGGCGGCACCGGCTACACCGGGGTCGAGTTACTACGGCTGTTGGCCTCACACCCTCAGGTTGAACTGGCAGCGATCACCTCGCGTTCGGAGGAGGGGATGGCGGTTGCCGATATGTTCCCCAACCTGCGCGGCCATGTAGATCTGAAATTCTCGGCCCCGGATGTCGCGCAGCTCAAGCAGTGCGATGTGGTGTTCTTCGCCACCCCAAACGGCATTGCCATGACACAGGTGCAGGAGCTGCTGGATGCCGGGGTCAAGGTGATCGACCTGGCAGCGGATTTTCGCATCAAGGATATCGCTGTCTGGGAGGAGTGGTATGGCATGAAGCACGCCTGCCCCGGGCTGGTCGAGGAGGCGGTCTACGGCCTGCCGGAGATCAACCGCGAGGCGATTCGCACAGCGCGCCTGGTGGCGAATCCCGGTTGCTATCCTACCGCCGTGACCCTGGGCTACCTGCCGCTGCTGGAGCAGGGGCTCATCGCTACCGAGGGGCTGGTGGCCGACTGCAAGTCCGGGGCAAGCGGTGCCGGGCGCGGGGCGAACGTGGCAACCCTGTTGTGCGAGATCGACAGCAGCTTCAAGGCCTATGCAACCCCCGGCCATCGCCACCTTCCTGAGATCAGTGAAAAGCTTGGGCTGGTTGCCGGGGAGAGGGTAGGGCTGACCTTCGTGCCGCACCTGCTGCCGATGATCCGCGGTATTCACGCCACCCTCTACGCCCGACTCAAGGACCCCTCGCAGGACCTGCAGGCGCTGTACGAGCAGCGCTATGCCGATGAGGGGTTTGTTGATGTGCTGCCCGCCGGCTCGCACCCCGAAACGCGCAGCGTGCGCGGTGGCAATATGTGCCGGATCGCGGTGCATCGCCCCCGCGGTGGCGATACGGTGGTGATTCTTTCCGTTATTGATAACCTGGTCAAAGGCGCAGCCGGCCAGGCCGTGCAGAATATGAACATCATGTGCGGTATGGATGAGAAGAGCGGGCTTGACATGATTGCGGTTCTGCCATGAGTCATCATGTCATCAGGGCACGCCCGGTATGGCAGCTCAGGTTGATCCGGCTGGGCATAGTGGTGGGCCTGTTGCTGCTTGCCTGGGGAGTGTTCGAATTCGGGCGCTACCAGGGCGGGTACAATATTTTTTCCGCCATGGAGCAGTCCCAGCAGAAGCGCCAGCGCGTGGCTGCGCTGCAGGAGGAGAACGCCCGCTTGCGGGAACAGCGCGCCATCCTCGAGCGCAGCAGCCAGATCGAGCAGGAGGCCTACAAGCAGCTCCAGGGCACGGTCAATGGGCTTCAGGATGAGGTCCTCGAGCTGAAGGAGGAGCTGGCCTTTTACCGCGGCATTGTCTCTCCCGAGGACTCCAGCAAGGGGCTGAACCTGCAGAGCTTTGAGTTGAAGCAGGGGCGTGGGGCGCGCAGCTATCGCTTCAAGATGGTGCTCACCCAGGTGCTGAGTACCGGCAATGTCGCCTTCGGCAATATTGCGATGAGTGTCGCGGGGACGCAGGGGGACGAGGAGAAGGAGTACACCCTGGCGCAACTTAGCGACAACAGCAAGGACTTGAGCTTTCGCTTCAAGTACTTTCAGTCATTTGAGGGGGAGCTCGCCTTGCCAGAGGGCTTTACCCCCAGTAAGGTCAAGCTGGTGGTGACTCCCAGAAGCCGCAGCCACAAACAAATAAGCGAATCCATTAACTGGATGGTCCAGGAGAGTTGATAAAGATGTTTAGCAAGAAAAAATCCGAGCCCAAGGGCAAGCGCGCCAAGATCGATACCCTGATTGGCCAGAATTCGCAGTTGCAGGGTGATGTCGTATTCAGCGGCGGCCTGCATGTGGACGGCGTCATCAAGGGCAATGTTTATGCCGAGGGTGATAGCGGTTCGGTACTCAGCATCAGTGAGCGCGGGACCATTGAAGGTGAGGTACGGGTCCCCAATATTATCCTCAATGGCAGCGTCAAGGGCGACGTACACGCCGCGGAGCACATTGAACTGGCCGAGATGGCGCGGGTCACAGGTAATGTCTACTACAAACTGATTGAGATGATGCGCGGGGCAGAGGTCAACGGAAACCTGGTCCATCGCGGTAACGACGAAGCCCAGACCTACCTCCCCGGCCCCAGCAGCAACAATGCCGGCGACGATGACGAGTCAAATACTTGACCAAATAGCTAAGGATATGGTACTTAGTCTGTCAGGCTGCATGTTTACAAACGTTTTGGAGATGTATGATGAGTGATGCAGAAAGCCCGTTGATTTTTACCGACAGCGCGGCCACCAAGGTCAAGGCGCTGATCCAGGAAGAGGGTAATGACAACCTCAAGCTGCGAGTCTATGTTACTGGCGGCGGCTGTTCCGGCTTCCAGTATGGCTTCACCTTCGATGAGAGCGTGAATGATGGTGACACCGCCGTGGAAAATAACGGTGTGACCCTGCTGATCGATCCGATGAGCTACCAGTATATGGTGGGCGCCGAGATCGACTACAAGGAAGACCTTGAAGGTGCGCAGTTCGTGATCCGTAACCCCAATGCGACCACCACCTGCGGCTGCGGCTCCTCCTTCTCGCCGTAGTCCGTTATCGCCGGTTACTCTGGCCGCAGTGGCCCTGGTGTCGATACACCGGGGCCTTTTCGTTTTAAGGCCCTGCATTCTCTCGGGACTTGAACTGGCGCAGTGACGCCGATATACGTACAATTCTAGAAATTCGACCTAATTACCAAGGGGTTTTCGCATGAGCGATTATCTGCCCGGTCTCGAAGGGGTGCCGGCCACTCGCTCCAATATCTCTGTGATTGACGGAGAGAAGGGGATCCTCGCCTATCGGGGCTATCCCATCGAGCAGCTGGCTGAGCACAGCACATTCGAAGAGACCACCATGTTGCTGCTGGATGGGCGCCTGCCCACGGCGGCGGAGCTGGCGGAGTTCGACCGCCAACTGCGCCGCAACCGGCGGGTGAAGTACAACATTCGGGAGATCATGAAAAATCTTCCGGCGACCGGCCACCCGATGGAGATGCTGCAGACCTCGATCGCCAGCCTGGGGATGTTCTATCCGGGTAATGAGTGCCTCACCGGTTCGGACTTGTGCGAGGACCTTGATTACATCCACCGCATGACGGTGAAACTGCTGGCCCGTATCCCGGTGATCGTGGCCATGTGGCAGCATATCCGCCAGGGCTATGACCCGATCCCGCCGCGCGAGGACCTGACGACGGCAGAAAACTTCCTCTACATGCTTAATGGTCGTGAGCCTGACCCGCTGTTTGCCGAGATCATGGACACCTGCCTGGTGCTGCACGCGGAGCACACCATCAACGCCTCCACCTTCGCCGCGCTGGTGGCCGGTTCCACCCTGGCCAGCCCCTATGGGGTCATCGCCTCTGCGGTCGGTACCCTCTCCGGACCGCTGCACGGCGGCGCCAACGAGAAGGTGGTCGACATGCTGGAGAAGATCGGCTCACCGCAGAACGCCGAGCAGTGGCTGGACAAGCAGCTGAAGAAGAAGGCCAAGGTATGGGGTTTTGGCCACAGGGAGTACTCGGTCAAGGATCCGCGCGCCAATATCCTGCAGAAGCTGATGGAAAAGCTCGCCAATAACAAGGGGGTGAAGCACAGCCACCTGTTCGATACCGCGATTGCGCTGGAGGAGGCGGCCGAGGAGCGACTCGGCGAGAAGGGGGTATACCCCAACGTCGACTACTACTCCGGTATCCTCTATGCCGAGATGGGGATCCCCACCGATCAGTACACACCGATCTTCGCCATCTCGCGTGCCGCAGGCTGGCTGGCGCACTGGCGTGAGCAGCTTTCCGACAACCGTATCTTCCGCCCGACCCAGGTCTATATTGGCGAGCCGGTACGTGACTATGTCAGTATCGATAAGCGCTGAGACTGACAATCGTTGCGATGAAAAACGCCGGGCACTGCCCGGCGTTTTGTTTTGCACCAGCCCCTGCAGAGAACACTTGCTGGGTGGCTAGTGCACAGGGTGGCAGGGGTGGGAAACTTCAGGAGCCGGGGTAGATGGCGCCGAGGATCACCGCTTCACCGGCTCCGGTGACGCTAGGCAGGTTGCCCGGCAGCCCCTTTATGGTCTGTTGCGCCAGCCAGGCGAAGGCCATCCCCTCCATCCAGCGCGGGTCAATACCGCTGTCGGCGCTGCTGTGCATGTCGATATCCGGCAGGTTGGCCGCCAGGCGCCGCATCAACTGCGCATTACAGGCGCCACCACCGCATATGATCACCTCACCGACCTGCGGGCAGTAGGCCAGAATAGCCTGGCTGATCGTTCGCGCGGTCAGCTCGCACAGTGTGGCCTGGAGATCCTGCGCCGCGACTGGCACCGCCAGCCGCTCCTCAAGCCATGCCAGGCTAAAGTACTCGCGTCCGGTGCTTTTCGGCGGCGGACGCTGGAAGTAGGGATCAGCCAGCAAGCGCTGCAGCAGCTCGCTGTCAGGGCTTCCGCTGGCGGCCCAGTCGCCGTTATCGTCATAGGCCTGGTGGCGCTGCCGCTGGCACCAGCCGTCCATCAGGACGTTGCCGGGGCCGGTATCAAAGCCGAGCACCGCTTGCGAGGCGTCGGCGGGAAGAATGGTGATATTGGCCATACCGCCGATATTGACGATCACGCGATCGATGTCGCGGCGGCGGTAGAGTGCGCTATGAAAGGCCGGCACCAGCGGGGCACCCTGACCGCCGGCCACCATGTCACGGCGGCGGAAGTCACACACGGTGGTAATACCGCTCAGCTGGGCGAGGGTATTGCCGTCTCCAATCTGGACGGTGTAGGGGGGCGTGGCCTCAGGGGCGTGGCGTATGGTCTGACCGTGGCTGCCGATGGCGCGGATGCTGCTTGCCTCGACGCCGGCCTCGGCCAGCAGTTGTTTCACCAGCTGGGCGCTGAAGCGGCCCAGCGCAATATCCGCCTGGGCGCTGCGCTCTATCTCGTTATCGCCGGGAACCGTCAGGGCAAGCAGCTGTTCACGCAGTGTATCGGGCAGCGGACGACTTATGCTGGCCAGTAATTTGGGGCTGTCTTGCTCAAGGTCGACCAGCACCGCATCCAGCGCATCCATGCTGGTGCCGGACATCAGGCCGATATAACGCTCGGACATCGCTGCCGCGCTGCTCAGTCGCGTTCGAGTGCAACCACCTGGGTGCGGTTGAACAGGTCAAGCTGCGCCAGCAGCTGACCGGACTGCTGCTGGAAGCTCTCGCGGTACTTCTCCGGCAAGGGCTCGGCGTCGGGGAGCTTGACGGTCAGCGGGTTGCGATGAGCGCCGTTGATGCGAAACTCGTAATGCAGATGCGGTCCGGTAGCCAGGCCGCTACTGCCGACGTAGCCGATGATCTGGCCCTGCTTGACGCGGCTGCCGTTGGTGACGCCGCGGCGGAAGTTGGACATGTGGGCATAGAGGGTAGTGATGTTACCGCCGTGCTGCAGCACCACCGTGTGTCCGTAGCCCCCCTTGGTGCCGCGGAAGATCACCTTGCCATCACCGGCGGCCTTGATCGGGGTACCGGTGCTTGCCGCGTAGTCAACGCCGCGGTGCGGGCGCTTTTTGCCCAGTACGGGGTGATAACGCTCACGCTGGAAGGTGGAGGAGATGCGGCGGAAATCCACCGGGCTGCGCAGGAAGGCCTTGCGCATGCTCTTACCCTCGGGGGAGTAGTACTGTGAACGCCCTTCCGGGTCGGTAAACAGCACGGCGCGGTATTTGTTGTCGCGGTTGGTGAACTCGGCGGCGAGGATCTTGCCGTCGCGCAGTTTTTCGCCGTCCAGGTAGTGCTCCTCGAACATCAGGGTGAACTGGTCGCCCTTGCGGATATCCAGGGCAAAGTCGACATCCCAACCGAAGATGTTCACCAGCTCCATGATGATGTTGTCGGAGAGGCCGGCCTCGCTACCGCTCTGGAACAGTGAGCTTTCGATCACGCCGGAGGCGTGGGTCAGGCGGATCTCCACCGGGTGCTCAATGATGTTACCGTTGAAGCTGTCGCCACTGCGGGTGACGATCAGGCTCTTCTCGGGGGAGATGGTGTATTTGATGGCCTGCAGCTTGTTATCTTCGATTTGAAACTGCAGCTTTTGTCCGGGGCGCAGTGCCGTGAGCAGTTTGCCGGCCTCTTCATCCTCGACCACGGCATGCAGTTGTTGCGGACTGAGATTGAGGGTGTCGAAGATGCGCGATAGGCTGTCGCCGGAACGCACGGTGACACTCTGCCACGGCAGCTCCCGTTGTGGCAGGGCCTCGGCGCGGCGTTCTTCCGCCACACCGTGTTCGGGCAGTTGCAGCGGCAGGTTGAGTAACTCCTCACGCGCCTGCTGACTGCTGGAGCTGGTGGCCGACTGGGTGATCTGTCGAGTCGCCTCCGCATTGTGGCTGGGGCTGAGAAGCGCCGCCAGGCCGGCGACAGCTGAGACAATTGCCAGCAAATGCAGATGCTTACGCTGAAAACGCGGGCCGGTCTTGCGGCCGTCGGCGTCGAGCGGTTTGTAGTCACGGTTTAAGTAGTTGCTGTAATTCACGGATATTTCTCGAAAAGTTTAACTAAACATACATCTATAGACAGGGCGGGTCAATGATCCTCATCTCATTCTGTAGCGAAATTTTAGGCTGTGTTAATCTAGCGCCATTTTGACGTCGGGAGACAGACATGGCAACGCTTGAGGAATCGCTGGCGCTGATAAAGCGGGGGGCGCATGAAATCCTGGTCGAGGAGGAGCTGGTGGCCAAGCTCAAAGAGGGACGGCCGCTGCGTATCAAGGCCGGTTTTGACCCCACCGCGCCGGACCTGCACCTGGGCCACACCGTACTGGTGAACAAGCTGCGGCAGTTTCAGGATCTGGGTCACGAGGTCATGTTCCTTATAGGTGATTTTACCGCGATGATCGGTGATCCCACCGGCAAGAGCGCCACGCGCCCGCCGCTGTCACGGGAGCAGGTGATTGAGAATGCCAAGACCTATGAGCATCAGGTGTTCAAGATCCTGGACCCGGAGAAGACCACCGTGCTGTTCAACTCTTCATGGATGGGGGAGATGTCTGCCTCGGAGCTGATACAGCTGGCGGCCAGGCACACCGTGGCACGCATGCTGGAGCGGGACGACTTTGACAAGCGCTATAAAGGTGGCCAGCCCATTGCGGTGCATGAGTTCCTCTATCCGTTGGTGCAGGGCTATGACTCGGTGGCGATGAAGGCCGACGTCGAGCTCGGTGGTACCGACCAGAAATTCAACCTGCTGGTAGGGCGGCAGCTTCAGGAGAGTTTTGGCCAGAAGCCGCAGTGCACCATCACCATGCCCATCCTCGAGGGCCTGGATGGGGTGCAGAAGATGTCCAAGTCGCTGAACAACTATATAGGCATCAAGGATAGCCCCGATGAGATGTTCGGTAAGCTGATGTCGATCTCGGATGAGCTGATGTGGCGATACTTCGAGCTGCTGAGCTTCCGTCCGATGGGGGAGATCGAAAGCTTCCGTAAGGAGATCGAGCAGGGCAAGAACCCGCGGGATATCAAATTCCTCCTGGCCGAGGAGATTATTTCCCGCTTCCACGACACCGAGGCCGCCACCAAGGCGCGGGAGAACTTCATCGCCCGTTTCCAGAAGGGGGCGATGCCGGAGGATATGCCGGAGCTCACCATCAGCGCCGATGAGCAGACCATGCCCATCGCCAACCTGCTGCATAAGGCCGGTCTGGTGCAGAGCACCTCAGAGGCGATGCGCATGATCCAGCAGGGCGCGGTACGTATCGACGGCGAGCGCATCGAGGACAAGCGGCTGCAGGTCGAAGTGGGCAGCTGTAATGTCTATCAGGTCGGCAAGCGCCGTTTTGCCCGCGTCAGCGTGGTGTGAGCGGCGAGTCGTCGCTCAAGCACTGACTAAGCTGTTGATATTGTGGGTGTTATTAAAAAAACTGATGATTTGATGAATTTTTTGTTGCGTATGCCAAAACGGTGCGTATAATGCGCAGCTTCTTCGGCAGTGACGCCAACCGGCACACGCTGAAGGACGGGGGGAAACACTCTCTCCGGGTGCAGAAAACCAGCGGTTTTCGACACCGAAATCAACTCAAAAATGAGTTGACAAACTTTGGAGTGTCGGTAGAATACCGGCCTCTTCGCTGAGAACTTCAGCGGCGCTCTTTAAC
>OBLN01000884.1_pt1 | contig 10644 bp, 8 predicted proteins | sample 1519301 | NCBI WGS metagenome assembly OBLN01 (sample SAMEA2452533, study PRJEB22499) | sediment metagenome | reverse complement strand
GAGCCGGTCGAGGAGATCGTGCTCAACCAGGCGGGCTACTACGGGGTCGCCCCCGCCGAGGCGCGGCAGCGCGCCGAGGAGTCACTGAAGAAACTGGGGCTGTGGGAGAAGCGCCGCACCATGGCGCGCGCCCTCTCCGGCGGGATGAAGCGGCGGTTGATGATCGCCCGCGCCCTGGTGCACGACCCGAAGCTGCTGATCCTCGACGAACCCACCGCCGGGGTCGACATCGAACTGCGACGCTCCATGTGGCAGTACCTGCGGGAGGTCAACCGCCGCGGCACCACCATCATTCTCACCACCCACTATCTGGAAGAGGCGGAGCAGCTGTGCCGCAACGTGGCCATTATCGACCACGGCCAGATCATCGAGAACACCAGCATCAAGGCGCTGCTCAGCAAGCTCGACCGCGAAACCATCATCCTCGACCTCAAGGCGTCACTGCAGCAGCCCCCCTCACTGGGGGATTATGCCTGCACCCTGAGTGATGAACAGACGCTGGAAGTTGAGATTCGACGCGGCCAGGGACTCAATGCCCTGTTCGACAAACTCAAGGAGCTCAACATCGAGGTCAGCGGCATGCGCAACAAGGCCAACCGGCTGGAAGAGCTGTTTCTGGATTTGGTGGAAAGCGGGGTGGACAAATGAGCCTGCACCACTATCGCATCGCCTTCACCACTATCATGCTCAAGGAGATGCGCCGTTTCCTGCGCATCTGGGTGCAGACCATCCTGCCGCCGATGATCACCACGGCACTCTACTTTGTCATCTTCGGCAAGATGATCGGCAGCCAGCTCGCCCCCATCGATGGCTACACCTATATGGACTACATCGTCCCGGGCCTCATCATGATGACGGTGATCACCAACTCCTACGCCAATGTGGTCTCCTCCTTCTACGGCTCGAAGTTCCAGCGCTATGTGGAGGAGTTGCTGATCGCCCCCATTCCCCACTCGCTGATCCTGCTCGGTTTTATCTCCGGCGGGGTGGCGCGCGGGCTGATCGTCGGCGTGATGGTGACCCTGGTGGCCGCCTTCTTTGTCGATCTGCAGCTGCACAACCTCTTCATCACCCTGAGCGTGGTGGTGCTGACCTCGATCCTGTTCGCCCTCGGCGGCTTTATCAACGCGGTCTACGCCAAGAGTTTTGACGACATCTCCATCATCCCCACCTTCGTGCTGACGCCGCTGACCTACCTCGGCGGCATCTTCTACTCGGTGAGCATGTTGCCGGGCTTCTGGCAGGACGTCTCGCTCGGCAACCCGATCCTCTACATGGTCAACGCCTTCCGCTACGGCATGCTCGGCGTATCCGATATCAGCATGCCGATAGCCTATGCCGTGATCGTGGGCTTTATCGTGGTGCTCTACAGCTTCAGCCTGTGGCTGCTCAAGCGCGGGGTTGGCTTGCGGGGGTAGAGCTTTAATAACGCAGAGGGTGCAGAGACGCAGAGGGCGCAAAGAAGTTTATTGCGTCGGCCAAGTCGAGACATCGCGCATGGGCCGGGCATAACTGCCGGCCTATACCTTGTTCTAATGCCAACGCAATTATTCCCTCTACGTGCTTTGCGCCTCCGTGCGATGCACATGGATGTGCAAGTGCCGCGATGGCAGGACTCCATGGAGCGGCGACCTCTGCGTTAAAACTCTTTACTTCTCGCGGGTGGAACGGAAGGCGATATCGGGCCAGCGCTCTTCGGTCAGTTGCAGGTTGACCCGGGTCGGGGCGATGTAGGTGAGATCTCCCGCACCGTCGATCGCCAGGTTGTCTGCGGCCTTTTTCTGGAACTCATCAAGCATCTTTTCGTCATCACACTCCACCCAGCGGGCGGTGGAGACGTTGACCGGCTCAAACATCGCCTCGACCTTGTACTCATCCTTCAGCCGCTGCGCCACCACGTCAAACTGCAGAATCCCCACCGCACCGAGAATCAGGTCGTTGTTTTTCAGCGGGCGGAACAGCTGGGTGGCACCCTCCTCGGAGAGCTGCTGCAGCCCCTTGAGCAGCTGCTTGGACTTGAGCGGATCCCGGAGCACGGCGCGGCGGAACAGCTCCGGGGCGAAGTGCGGGATGCCGGTGAATTTCAGATCCTCGCCGAGGGTGAAGGTGTCGCCGATCTGGATGGTGCCGTGGTTGTGCAGTCCGATGATATCCCCCGGCCACGCCTCCTCAACATGACCGCGGTCCTGGGCGAGGAAGGTGATGGCGTTGGGGATCTTCACATCCCGTCCGATGCGCACCTGGCGCATCTTCATGCCCGGCTCAAAGTGACCGGAGCAGACGCGCAGGAAGGCGACACGGTCCCGGTGCTGCGGGTCCATGTTGGCCTGGATCTTGAAAACAAAGCCACTGAATTTCTCTTCGCCCGGCTCAACCTCACGGGTCTGGGTGGCGCGCGGCAGCGGCCCGGGGGCGTAGTCGACCAGTGCGTCGAGGATCTCCTGCACGCCGAAGTTGTTGATCGCCGAGCCGAACAGCACCGGCGTCAGCTCCCCGCGTCGATAGGCGTCGAGATCGAATTCGTGGCTGGCGCCGCGCACCAGCTCCACCTCCTCGCGGAAGTCGGCTATCAGCGTACCGAACAGCTCATCCAGGCGCGGGTTGTCCAGCCCCTGGATCACCTCGCCGTCGAGCTTCTTGCCGCCGTGGGTGGCGGACATGATGATGATGCGGTCATGGTAGAGGTCGTAGACCCCCTTGAAGGCCTTGCCCATGCCGATGGGCCAGGTCAGCGGCGCGCACTGGATCTTGAGGATATCCTCCACCTCGTCGAGCAGCTCGATGGGCTCGCGCCCCTCGCGGTCGAGTTTGTTGATGAAGGTGATGATCGGCGTATCGCGCAGGCGGCACACCTCCATCAGCTTGATGGTACGATCCTCGACACCCTTGGCCGCATCGATCACCATCAGCGCCGAGTCGACCGCGGTGAGAGTGCGATAGGTGTCCTCGGAGAAGTCCTCGTGACCGGGGGTATCGAGCAGGTTGATGATGCTCTCGCGGTAGGGGAACTGCATCACCGAGGAGGTAACCGAGATACCGCGCTCCTGCTCCAGTTTCATCCAGTCCGAGGTGGCGTGGCGCGCGGCCTTACGCCCCTTGACGGTACCGGCGAGCTGGATCGCCCCTCCGAACAACAGCAGCTTTTCGGTGAGGGTGGTCTTGCCCGCATCGGGGTGGGAGATGATGGCGAAGGTGCGACGCTTGTTGGCCTGTTCGGCGACTGTGCTCATGAATGACTTTGGTCTGCAGCAAATCGGCCATTTTACATCATTGTGCCGACAGCAAGAAGAGCGCTCAGAGGGGGATATCATCCAGCGGACGGGCCATGATGATGGCATCCTCCCGCCCGGAACCGGCCGGGTAATAATCATAGCGCACGCCAACCTGGTGAAAGCCTATCGAGTCGTACAGTCGCATCGCCGCGCGGTTTGTGGGCCGAACCTCCAGAAAGGCGGTATCGGCGCCGTGGTGGCGGGCGGTTTCGAGCAGAAAGTGCATGAACGCCCGGCCATGCCCCTGTCCCTGGCACTCCGCGGCGATGGCAATATTGAGTATGTGCGCCTCACCGGCTGCCGCGGAGATGACGCCATAGCCGATAAGGCGCTGCTCCAGCTCCACCACCCAGCAGGAGTAGTGCACCCGCAGGCAGTCGTGGAAGATCCCCTCGGTCCAGCCGTGGGTGTAGACCTGCTCCTCGATGGCGATCACCTCGGCCACATCGCTGTCGAGCATCGGGCGGAAAACCGGCACCGCCTCGTTGCGCACCACGCTCATGCGTCACTGCCCCGGGATTCATCCAGCAGCCGCCGCGCCAGACACAGGTCAGCCCAAGCCTTGCGCTTGTCCTGCGGCGTGCGCAGCAGGTGGGCCGGGGGGTGGCTGACCACCAGCGGCACACCGCTCTCATGCCGGTGCACCTGGCCGCGCAGGCTATCGAGCGAGGCCTCGCTGTGCAGCAGCTGTTGCGCGGCGACGCGACCCAGCACCAGGATCACGCGGGGTTTGAGCAGTGCGATCTGACGTTGCAGGAAGGCACTGCAGGCCGCCGCCTCTTCGGCTTTCGGCTCACGGTCCTGCGGCGGGTGGCACTTGAGGATGTTGCTGATATAGACCTGTTCGCGCGCCAGGCCGATGGCGTACAGCATGGCGCTGAGCAGTTGACCGGCACGACCGACAAAGGGCTGACCCTCACGCTCCTCGTCGGCCCCCGGCGCCTCGCCGATGATGAGCCAGTCGGCGTTGCGGTTGCCCGCACCGAATACCGTTTTCGTACGGTTGGCGACCAGTTCGGCACAAACGGTGCAGTCGGCGACCCGCTGTTCAAGGGCCTCCCAGTCGAGGGAAGAAACGGGTTCAGGGTTCAGGGTTGAAGGTTCAGGGTCAGCAGGCGCCTGTTCCACCTTCCGGATATCTCCTGACAGCACCTCAATCTGCTGTGCAGAAGCCAGGGCGGCAGGAGCAGACTCAGCGGGGCGCGGCTCCGCCTCACCGCCCCTTGAAGCTTGCACCCTGAAGCCTGAACCTTCATCCGGGGCACGCCTCTCCCAGACCTGGATCCCCATCGTCTCCAGGTAGTGGCGTTGCAGCGCGTCAAGTGAATCAGACATCGCCGCCCTGGGGGTGAGCGCGCTCGGCCGGAGCGAGGATCTTGTTCAGGGCATTGATGTAGGCCTTGGCCGAGGCAATGACGATATCGGTATCGGCACCCTGGCCGTTGACGATGCGCCCCGCCTTCTCCAGTCGTACCGTCACCTCGCCCTGCGAGTCGGTGCCGGAGGTGATGTTGTTGACCGAGTAGAGCTGCAACTCGGTACCGCTCTGGATCACACTCTCGATCGCCTTGAGGCTGGCATCGACCGGCCCGCCGCCACTGGCACAGAGACGCTTCTCCTCGCCATTGACGCTGAGGGTGATGCACGCCTCGGGGGTCTCGCCGGTCTCGGAGCAGACCCTGAGCGAAACCAGTTTGATGTGCTCGTTGACGCTGCTCTCCAGGTCGCTCTCGGTCACCAGCGCCTGCAAGTCCTCATCGTAGATCTCGTGCTTCTTGTCGGCCAGCTCCTTGAAGCGGGAGAAGGCATCGTTGAGCACCTCCTCGGCATCGAACTCGATCCCCAGCTCGGCCAGGCGCGTCTTGAAGGCGTTACGCCCGGAGTGCTTGCCCAGCACCATACGATTGGCGCTCCAGCCCACGTCCTCGGCGCGCATGATCTCGTAGGTCTCGCGGTGCTTGAGCACCCCGTCCTGGTGGATACCCGACTCGTGGGCAAAGGCGTTGGCACCGACGATCGCCTTGTTCGGCTGCACCGCAAATCCGGTGATGCCGGAGACCAGGCGCGAGGTGGGCACGATCTGCGTGGTGTCGATGTGCTCGACGTTGCAGTCGAAGAAATCCTTGCGGGTCTTCACCGCCATCACCACCTCCTCCAGCGAGGCATTGCCGGCTCGCTCGCCCAGGCCGTTGATGGTGCACTCCACCTGGCGGGCGCCGCTGGAGACCGCGGCGAGGGAGTTGGCCACTGCCAGGCCGAGGTCGTTGTGACAGTGTACCGAGAACACCGCCTTGTCGGCGTTGGGCATCTTCTCGCGCAGCTGGCGGATGGTCTCGCCAAACTGCTGCGGCAGGTTGTAGCCGACGGTATCGGGCACATTCAGCGTGGTGGCGCCGGCGGCGATCACCGCCTCGAAGATGCGGCAGAGAAAATCGATATCGGAGCGGCCCGCATCCTCGGCGGAGAACTCCACATCGTCGGTATACTGGCGCGCGCGCTTGACCGCGTGCACCGCCTGCTCCACCACCTGATCGGGGTTCATGCGCAGCTTGCGCTCCATGTGGATCGGCGAGGTGGCGATGAAGGTGTGGATGCGGGCCGCGTTGGCACCCTTCAGCGCCTCACCGGCGCGGTCGATATCCTTGTCCAGGGCACGGGCCAGGCCGCAGACGGTGGAGTCTTTGACCGTATTGGCCACCGCCTGCACCGATTCGAAATCACCGATGGAGGCGATGGGAAAGCCCGCCTCGATGATATCCACTCCCATGCGCTCGAGGCTGCGGGCGATGCGGATCTTCTCCTCGCGGGTCATGGAGGCGCCGGGGCTCTGCTCGCCATCGCGCAGGGTAGTATCAAAGATGAACAGTTTATCGCTCATGGTCACTCCGGAGAGATAGGGTTAAAGCCACTATAATCGTTTCGCCACAGCGGGCACAGGGGGCCTCACCTTCGCCGGGGACAGAGCCCCTGGCGAAGAAAAGGCAGCGCGCGGATCACGGCCGCTTCTCCCCCTCCTCACCGTCCTTTGCTGCAGGGTGCTTGCCCTGCTCGCCACCGGCCAGGCGCTGGCGACGGCGGCGCATCAACATCCAGATGGTCACCACCGGCCCCGACAGGGCATAAAGCAGGAAGGTGGCGAACAGCACCTGCGGCGGGTCAAGGGAGACCAGCACGAAGATCAGCACCAGCACCAGCAGGGCGACGAACGGCACCCTGCCCTTCATATCCAGCTCCTTGAAGCTGTAGAAGCGCACATTGCTGACCATCAGCAAGCCTGCGGCCACGGTAAAGAAAAGGCTGATCCAGGTCAGGTCACCGCCATCCAGCCGGTAGTCGTGACCAACCCAAACCAGACCGGCCAGGATCGCCGCGGCGGAGGGGCTGGGCAGTCCCTGAAAGAATCGCTTGTCGGCGGTCCCCAGCTGGGTGTTGAAGCGGGCCAGCCGCAGCGCCGCCCCGGCGGTGTAGATAAAGGCCGCGAGCCAGCCGAGCTTGCCCATGTCCTGCAGGGACCACAGGTACATCACCAGCGCCGGGGCAAGGCCGAACGAAATCATATCGGCCAGCGAATCATACTCGGCACCGAACGCGCTCTGGGTGTTGGTCATACGCGCCACCCGTCCGTCCAGGCCATCCAGCACCATCGCGACGAAAATCGCCACCGCGGCCTCCTCAAACCTTGCCCCGATCGCCGCCACAATGGCGTAAAAACCGGCGAACAGCGCAGCCGTGGTAAACAGGTTGGGCAGCAGGTAAATGCCGCGGCGGCGTTTGCTCGATGTTCTCTGTTGCTCTTCACTCATTACAAACACACTCATACAGCGTCGGGGTTGACCGTACATAATAAAGCCTCCCCCGCTCCGATGCATCCATTGCCTCGCCATTCACCGGCGAGCGCCGCTTGAATCCAGGGTGAGTTGCCCTATCCTTAACTCATGCAGGATAAGGATAGCGCGGACGAGCGACTCAAGCCGGGTACAAACTGCTGGCGCCTGGAACGGGCCGATCACGTGGCCTTTCTCATCGACGGCGAGGACTACTATCGCGCGGTGCGCGAGGCGATCACGCAGGCCCGTCACTCCATCCTGATCCTCGGCTGGGATATCGACAGCCGCCTGCGGCTGCAGCAGTCACCCGATGATGGTTACCCTGCCGAACTGGGCGATTTTCTCAACAGCGTGGTCGCCCGCCAGCAGGGGTTGCAGGCGCATATCCTGATCTGGGACTTCGCCATGATCTACTCCCTGGAGCGGGAGTGGCTGCCGATCTACAAGCTCGGCTGGAAGACCCATCGGCGCCTCCACTTCCACCTCGATGACAAGCATCCGCTGGGCGCCTCGCAGCACCAGAAGGTGGTGGTGATCGACGACAAGGTCGCCTTTGTCGGTGGTTTTGATCTGAGCAAGTGGCGCTGGGACAGCAGCGAGCACCGTGCCGACGACTCGCGCCGCATCGACCCGGACGGCAACCCCTATCCCCCGTTTCACGATATCCAGATGCTCGTCTCCGGGCAGGCTGCCACATGGCTGGGTGATCTGGCCCGCGAGCGCTGGCAGCGGGCCACCGGCGAGCGGCTGCAGCCTGTGTCGGTCACCACGAGCAACCCCTGGCCACCCAGCGCAACGGTGGCCATACGGGATATCGATGTCGCCATCGCCCGCACCGAACCCCGCTATGGCAAGCAGCAAGAGGTTAACGAGATCGAGGCGCTCTATCTGGATGCCATCGCCTCGGCCAGGCAGTGGATTTACATCGAAAACCAGTACCTGACCTCCAAACTGCTGCAAGACGCACTGCTGCAACGCCTGGAGGAGCCGCAGGGGCCGGAGATCGTGATCGTGCTGCCACAACAGACCGGCGGCTGGCTGGAACAACACACCATGGATGTGTTGCGCGATCGGCTTTTGCGTCAACTGCAGGAGTCGGCACACCCGCAGCGACTGCGCATTTGCTATGCCAGTCTCCCCGGTGTGCAGTCGCAGTTTGTGCAGATCCACAGCAAGATCATGGTGGTGGATGATGATTATCTCACCATCGGCTCGGCCAACCTGAGCAACCGCTCCATGGGTCTCGACAGCGAGTGCAATCTGGCGCTGGAGAGTGGCGGCAACAGCGAGCACCGCACGGCTATCGCCGCCTTTCGCCAGCGCCTGCTGGCGGAACATCTGGGCTGCGAAGCAGAGCAGGTCGCCACTACCATGGAACAGCAGGGCTCCCTCATCGGCACACTGGAGGCCCTGAGTGGCGGCGAACGTACCCTGCTGCCACTGCAGCCGACCACCGCACCGGAGGTGGATCGCCTGGTGCCGGATCAGCAACTGCTCGACCCGGAACGGCCCATCGAGCCGGACCGCATGGCCGACCTGTTCATCGGCAAGGAGGAGCAAAAACCCACCGGCGGACGCCTGCTCGGCGCCGGCATCATGCTGGCCCTACTGCTGCTCCTCGCCGTGTTGTGGCGCTGGACGCCGCTGGGTGAATGGCTGACGCCCGAGCGGCTGCAGGGGCTGTTCGAGGGCATCTCCACCCTGCCCGCCGCGCCCCTGCTTGTGATCGCCGCGATTGTGCTTGGCGGGATGCTGGTGGTGCCGCTGACCCTGCTCGTGATCGCAGCGGTGCTCGCCTTCGGCCCGCTCGAGGGTCTGCTCTACAGCCTCATAGGCGCCACCTTAAGCGCCATGCTCGCCTTTGCCGTTGGCCAGGGCATAGGGCGCCAGCCGGTACGCCGGCTGGCCGGCAACTGGGTCAACCGGCTCAGCCGGAGACTGGGCAAACGGGGGATTCTCAGCGTGATCGTGCTGCGCATCGTGCCGGTGGCGCCATTTACCGTCATCAACCTGGTGGCCGGTGCATCGCATATCCGCTTTCGCGACTTTGCCATCGGCACCCTCATCGGCCTGCTGCCGGGCATGATTGCGCTCACAGCCTTTGTCGACGGACTGCTGCGCACCCTGCGGGAGCCGGGCTGGCAGACCGTGGTCTGGCTGCTGGCGATCATTGCCATCATCGCCGTGGGCAGTTACCTCGTCCGCAAGGGCCTGTTGCGTGGCAGCCGCAGCGGACAGGACTGACAGTGCCGCTGCGCCTGGCCAGTTACAACATCCATGCCGGAGTAGGCAGCGACGGGCGCTTTCACCCCCGGCGCCTGGCCGAGGTTCTGCGTCGGCTCGACGCCGATGTCATCGGTCTGCAGGAAGTGATCTCCCTCGGCACCGACGGCTGCGCCCTGCTCGATGAGCTGGCTGCAGCCTGTGGCATGCAGGCCATTGCCGGTCCGACCATGATGCGTGGCGATGCCGACTACGGCAATGCCCTGTTGACTCGCAAGCCCTGGCACAACGTGCGACGACTGGAGCTTGATAGCGACCGCTACGAACCGCGCGGCGCCCTCTCCATTGAGATCGAAGCCGACGAGCAGCCGCTGACCGTCGCCGTCACCCACCTGGGGCTGCGCAGAGGGGAACGGCGTGCCCAGATCGAGCAGCTGCTGCGGTGGCTGCCGCAGCCCCCGGCGCCGGTTGTACTGCTGGGAGACCTCAATGAGTGGCTGCCCTGGTCGCGCAACCTTCGCATGCTGAACAAGCGCTTCAGCATCGGCCCCGCCAGCCCGACCTTCCCCACGCTGCTGCCCCTTCTCGCCCTCGATCGTATTCTCACCTCACCAGCGACAAAGCTGGCCAGGCGCAGCCGCTGTAACACAGCCCTGTGCCGAATCGCCTCGGACCACCGGCCATTGCTGGCCGAACTCCACCTCGCAACGGAATAGCAGACGCAGGACGCTGCCCGCCTTATCACTGGTGGCAGACCGCATGCCGGAGCAAGTCCGGAATGACGGTTCCCGATACCTCCCCTCCCCGCCACATTACGTTTGCGCCTTTGCGGTGAACATGTCCTGGTCGGGGCTGAGCTATCAGAGCACGGAAAATAAAAAAGCCGGACCATCTCTGGCCCGGCTTTTCTGCACAAGAACGAACGTAGTGTTAGTTCTTGTCTTTGTCCACCAGCTGGTTGGCGGTGATCCACGGCATCATGGAGCGCAGCTTGCCACCGACCACTTCGATTTCGTGGGCAGCGTTATTGCGACGCCAGGCGGTCATCTCGGGGTAGTTGCTCATGCCCTCGAGGATGAACTTCTTGGCGTATTCGCCGTTCTGGATGTTCTGCAGCGCCTCGCGCATCGCCCAGCGGGACTCCTCGTTGATCACCTTCGGTCCGGTGACGTACTCACCGTACTCGGCATTGTTGGAGATGGAGTAGTTCATGTTGGCGATGCCGCCCTCGTACATGAGATCCACGATCAGCTTCAGCTCGTGCAGACTGCCCTGGTCGCGCAACCTTCGCATGCTGAACAAGCGCTTCAGCATCGGCCCCG
>OBLN01000883.1_pt1 | contig 10646 bp, 6 predicted proteins | sample 1519301 | NCBI WGS metagenome assembly OBLN01 (sample SAMEA2452533, study PRJEB22499) | sediment metagenome | reverse complement strand
GAAAATGTGGGGAACACGACCATTACCACAAACCGCATCATGCCTTTCCCGCAGATAACGGACCCTGCTTTTGAGTACATGATACGGGTTAAGGTGCACGAGTATTACCACAACCAGAACGGATCGGAGGTTACCGGAAAAAGTCCGTTTGAGATCTGGTTGAACGAAGCCGTAACCGTACACATTGAAGAGCAGTATCATGCTTTCCTGTTCGGTGAAGATTACCAGAGGCTTGGAAGGGTGCTTGACCTGCTCGCACCTGCATCGGGAACTTTTGCTCTGGACTCGGGGGCTGCTTCCATGCCCATTATTCCTGAAGGGTTCAACGACCCGAATGACCTGATCACTGCAGTTACTTATGTGAAATCTCCGGAATATGTGCGCATGGTCGAGAGTCTTATCGGAAAAGACACTTTTGTCCGGGGCCTGGACCGCTATTTCAAGAAGTTCCAGCATTCAAATGCTTCCACACAGGACTGGATCGAGGCTATGGAAGAAGAAAGCGGAGCACAATTAAAAGAAATGTCCGGAACCTGGCTCACGCAAACCGGATTCCCCGTAATTGAGGTAGCAGCCGAATACGATAAGCCTTCCAGGAAATTTACTTTCTTCTTAAAGCAACACTTCCCTGCTGATGGAAAGCCCTGGGAATTCCCATTCAGAGCAGCTCTTGTGGATGAAAACGGGAAAGATATCGCCGAGATACTGGAAAGGGTAAGCGGGGAAAACTCAGAGGTTGTAATCGAAAATGTGGATATGCCCGCTTTTCTTTCCCTTAACAGGGGGTACTCTTTCTACGGAAAACTTGTTTACAGGGCAAGCCAGGAAGAACTCCTCATGCAGGTCAGGAAGGACAGCGACATTATTGGCAGGTTTACGGCGTTCTATACCTTTGTAGACCGGGAAAAGATAAGGCTCCTTAAAGTTCCGGGATCTGCTCCTTCCGAAGATTTTGTAGAGCTCTATTACAGGCTCCTTAACGACCGGCAGCTCCTTGAAAGGGCAGGAGGTCAGTTCCTGACCATTTTTGAGTCCGTAGAGGACCCTGAATATGCCCATCACTACCAGGCGCTTTATGATATCAAACAGAAGCTCCTGAAGGCGGTCGCCTGGAAGTACAGAAGCTCTCTGATTTCTGCTTATCACTTCTTTGAAAATGCCTCGGTTCCTAGAGATTCGTCTCTTGAAGAAACTGCAAGGGTGATCAAGAGCAGGCAGGCTAAAAACATCTGCCTCGGAGTTCTTGCAACTCTTGACACCCCTGATACCCATACAATAATAAAACAGCAGTTTGAGAACGCAACCTGTGCAACAGACCGGCTGAGCGCGTTTGGTGCCTACCTGAACAGTTCCGCTCCTGACAAAATAGAAGTTCTTAGATCCTTTGAAGCGGAATCAAAAAAGAACCTTATAGCCTGGGAAGCCTTCCTTTCAGCAATAGGAAGCAACAGCAGTGTCGATGCGGTGGAGCTGGTCAGGGAAATGGAAAGGTCGGATGCTTTCAGAATTGAACAGACAAATGACCAGCGTGCACTTTACGGGAGCTTCGCTCGCAACCGCAAGAAATCGCTCCAGACCGAAGAAGGCAGGACTCTCTTTGCGGAAATCCTGCGAAAACTGGCTTATGTGAACGAATTCAGCACTGTTAATATGCTTAATGCCTTTGCAAATATAGACCAGATGGAGACAAAATACCATATCCCTCTGGTAAAAATTCTGGCAGACCTCCTTGGAGAGCTCGACTCCCAGAAGTTCCCCAGCGTTTACAACAGAATTAGAAAACTCCTTCTCGGAGCTCCTAAAGCTGTCAAAGCCTACGGGATAGAGCATGGAGAAATTCAGGCTCTGGGAACGGAAAGTTCGGAAAAGAAATAAATTCCTCAAAGTAATTTACCCGGAAGTGCATTCCCTCATCCGGGAATATATTTTTATTTTTTAGCTTTTTTTCCATCGGACTAATTTCCGGGTATCAGATCTCAAAATCCGAATCCCGACTCAAGATATATACGGGAAGGATATATATTCGGAAAACTAAATGCTATTCAGGGTTTTTACAGGACTTGATATCCGGTTCCGGGGGATGGTAGTAGGATAATGGGAGATCTTGGAAATTTGTTTCTTGATACATTCTCTTCTATATTCAATGCCGTGGGCTCAATACTTATAGTGTACGGAGGTCTCAGGGCAACTGCAGAAATAATTCTGCTTGAAGCCTTTAAGAAACATTACAGGTACGAACACATAAGGAAAGAGCTAACGAACAAACTTGTCTTCGGACTGGAGTTTTTCATTGCATCCGATGTCCTGAGGACTTTAAGGGACCCTTCCCAGGCAGAGCTAATCCTGCTAGGGACTGTAGTACTCATAAGAACAATTCTGGGGTACTTCCTGAGCAAGGAAGCTGCAGTTTACCACCTGGATTGAAAAGGATACAATATCTGAAACTAAGGATACAATTTATCGTATAAAGAAAGTTAAAATTTCTGAAGCAATTAGCTTTTTTTAAAAAATTTCGGATTATAGATCTGTTTTTCCCTTTCATCTTTTATTTTATCTTTTTTCCTTCTTCATTTTTTCATAAGAATGCTAAAAAGACAAAAACCGGTTTATCTTTTTGCAGCTGCTTGAAATAAGTATGGGACAAGAAGTAAGACTCAAGACAGGAAGTAAGACTCAAGACAAGAAGTACAACTTCAGGACAGAGAGTGGCCTGAAAACAGTATAATTTAAAAGCAAGTAACGTGTTAAGGATACAAAATATTATTAAACTCTAATATTATACTAATCGGAAATATCATACTAATCGGAAATCCAGACTATCAACCTGAAAAATTTGAAGCCAGGGTTGCAAGCCCTAAGCCTTAAACTCCGGACTTTAACCTTAAGACATTAAATTGAAAATCCGGGTTTTGCGGACCTGAAATTGGATCTATTCCGGAGTCCGGCGCCAATTTCAGATTCAAAATAATCAGATATTAATCATAAACAGGAGTAATTTAATGTATCATCTAAAATGTATCGAGTGCGGTGCACAGTATTCAAAAGATGAAGTAATCTATACATGCAGCAAATGTGACGGGCTGCTTGATGTTATTTATGACTATTCTTCAATTAAAATTGACATGGAAAAACTGAAGACCGAATGTCCCTCGGTCTGGAAATATGCAAAACTTCTTCCTGTAGAAAGAGAGCCTGTGACTATTAAGGAAGGCGGGACTCCTCTCTACAAATGCGACCGCCTTGCCGAAAAAATAGGGATTAAAGAGCTCTACGTAAAACACGAAGGCATGAACCCTACGGGCTCTTTTAAAGACAGGGGGATGACCGTAGGAGTTACAAAGGCGCTTGAACTCGGAATGAGTACCGTTGCCTGCGCATCGACCGGAAACACCTCAGCAGCCCTTGCAATTTACGGGGCAAAAGCAGGAATTCCTGTAGTTGTGCTTCTTCCGGCAGGAAAAGTTGCCCTCGGAAAAATAGCCCAGGCACTTATGCACGGGGCAAAGGTTCTCAGTATCCGCGGAAATTTTGATGATGCACTTGCTCTTGTACGCACACTCTGCTCCCAGGAAAAGATCTACCTCTTAAACTCTATTAACCCTTACAGGCTGGAAGGCCAGAAAACCATTGGCTTCGAAATTGCAGACCAGCTCGGCTTCAAAGTGCCTGACAGAGTTGTCCTGCCAGTAGGAAATGCAGGAAACATTACTGCAATCTACAAAGGTTTCAGAGAGTTCAAGCTGCTTGGGATTACGGATTCCCTCCCGAAAATGACAGGGATACAGGCAGCAGGCTCCTGCCCTATCGTAAAAGCCATCAAGAGCGGAGCTCCGGCAATCACACCTGAAGGTAACCCGGAAACCATTGCGACTGCGATCAGGATCGGAAACCCTGTAAATGCAACAAAAGCCCTTAATGCGATAAGGGAATCCGGCGGGACTGCTGAATCCGTAACCGATGAAGAAATCCTTGCAGCGCAGAAAGACCTCGCAAGGCTTGAAGGCATAGGTGTTGAACCTGCAAGTGCAGCCTCTGTTGCAGGGCTTAAGAAGCTTGTAGATATGGGCGTAATAGGCAGGGACGAAACCGTAGTCTGCATCACTACAGGGCACCTCCTTAAAGACCCCCAGACTGTAATTGATGTCTGCGAGGAGCCGACTGTTGTCGATGCAAATATCGAATCCATCCGCGAAGCAATTTTCGGAAAGGCAAAGTAAAAACGAAAAATAACCAAAGAAACGGATCTCGGAAAAGAAACTTAACCTGAAACCCGACCGGACAGATAGAAGATAGTATCAAGATAAGTATTGGTAGTATCAAGGTAAGTATTATAAGTACCGGGACCGTAAACAGTTGAAAGATTGTCAACCGGGCCCGGCACTCTTTGATTCTTAAAGGTTTCCGGGCAGCGAATCGGTTTCCTTCAACTGTTATTATTATAATTCGCACCTTAATTTTGTACTCAGACTCTTTATCGTAACAATTATCTGTGGGCGTGAACACGAATGGAGCAGGACTATAAGCCTCACGAAATTGAAAACAAATGGCAGAAAAAATGGAATGAGAGCCGGATTTTTCAGGCTGAACCGGATAAGCGGGAAAAGTTCTTCATAACAATCCCCTACCCCTACCTTAACGGAAACCTGCATGCAGGCCATACCCGGACCTTCACCATAGGCGATGTGGTTGCAAGGCATAAAAGAATGCTCGGGTACAATGTGCTTTACCCGATGGGTTTCCATGTAACAGGCACGCCTATTGTCGGGCTTGCCGAACTTATTGCAAACAGGGACCCGCAGACAATGGATGTATATGAGCGCCTTCACGGGATCCCTGGAGATATCCTTCCGACACTTGATACTCCGGAAAAAATAGTCGACTACTTCAAAACTGAAGCCGAAAAAGCCATGCGCATGATCGGGTACTCCATTGACTGGAGACGCAAATTTACAACAACAGACCCGACCTATAAAAAGTTCATTGAATGGCAGTACATCCGGCTTGAAGAAAAGGGTCTGATCGTGAAAGGCTCTCACCCGGTAAAATGGTGCCCGAATGATAACAACCCTGTAGAAGACCACGATATCCTTCACGGAGAAGAGGCTACAATCGTTGAATATACCCTGATAAAGTTCAGGTACAAAGACCTTGTCCTCCCCTGTGCCACCCTCAGGCCTGAAACAACTTACGGAGTAACCAACCTCTGGGTAAATCCCGAAGTAGATTATGTGAAAGCCAGGGTTGAAAAGGACGGGAACGTGGAGTTCTGGATAGTCAGTAGAGACGCTTTCAGAAAGCTTACGTTTACGGACAGGACAGTCGAGTATGTTGAGGATGTGCCTGCAAAATCCATTATAGGGATCAAGCTCACAAATCCGGTAACCGGAGATAAAGTAATTTCCCTCCCGGCATCCTTTGTAAAGCCGGAGAACGGGAGCGGAATAGTGATGAGTGTCCCGGCCCATGCACCTTTTGACTACCTTGCCCTCCGCGACCTCTATGATGCGGACCTGAGCGAGTACGGGATAAGCGAAGACCTCAGCAAAATCAAACTTATCTCTCTGATTCAGGCATCTGAATTCGGGGAATTCCCTGCAAAAGAGATTGTAGAAAGTATGGGAATTTCAAACCAGAAAGACCCCAAAGCCGAAGAAGCTACAAAAATCGTTTATAGAAGAGAGTTCCACGGCGGAGTCCTTAAGGAACTTACCGGAAAATACAAAGGATACCCTGTCTCAAAGATTAAAGACATACTTACAAGGGACTTCATTGCTTCAAATGCAGGAGAGATCTTTTATGAGTTCAGCGAGCCTGTGGTCTGCCGCTGCGGAACTCCATGTGTTGTGAACATGGTAAAAGGCCAGTGGTTCCTGAACTATTCAAACCCTGAATGGAAGGCAAAAGTTTACAAATGCCTTGACCAGATGCGGATCATCCCCACAGAGTACAGGGTTGAGTTCGAAAACAAGGTTGACTGGCTTAAAGATAAAGCATGTGCCCGCAGGAAGGGGCTCGGGACACGCCTGCCCTTTGATAAGGAATGGCTGATTGAGTCTCTAGGGGACTCGACAATCTACATGAGCTACTATATCATTGCCAGGTTCATTGAAAAAGGTGACCTCAACCTTGAACAGCTTACCCTTTCATTCTTCGATTATGTCCTTCTCGGAAAAGGCGATTCTGCAGCAGTTTCTGCGGAAACCGGCCTTAAACCGGAACTCCTTGAAGAAATCCGCAGCCATTTCATTTACTGGTACCCCGTAGATCTGCGCTCTTCAGGAAAAGACCTTGTCCCGAACCACCTGCTCTTCTTCCTCTTCCACCATGTAGCCCTCTTTGAAGAGGACAAATGGCCAAAAGCCCTTGCAGTAAACGGTTTTGTTTCCCTTGAAGGGCAGAAGATGAGCAAGTCCAAAGGTCCTATCCTGACCCTCGAAAGCGCAGTCAGCGCTTACGGAGCAGACATAACAAGGATGTATATCCTTTCAACGGCCGAACAGACCCAGGACGCAGACTGGCAGAAAGCAGGAATAGATTCTGCCCGCAGGCAGGTGGACAGGTTCTATGCATTTGCAAAGGATGTCATTGAGAGCGGAAAACGCGGAACTCTGAGCTCCGAGCTGAAACAGATAGACCGCTGGATGCTCTCAAGGATGCAGAACTACATAAAGGAAACAAATGTTGCTCTTGACTCCATACAGACCAGGGAAGCTATCCAGAACTCATTCTTCCTGCTCATAAATGATGTCAGGTGGTATCAGAGGAGAGGCGGAGAAGCCCTGCTCTATTATGTGCTGGACAACTGGGTCAGGCTTATGGCTCCTTTCACCCCTCACCTCTGCGAAGAGATATGGGAAGCCATGGGACACGAAGACCCGATCTCCCTTTCCCAGTACCCTCTCTACAATGAAGACCTCATAGACGACGGCGCAGAACTTGCAGAAGAAGCTGTTAAGAGCACACTGAACGATATTGAAGAGATCATAAGGGTTACAAAGATGACTCCCGGAAAGGTTTACCTCTATACGGCTCCTGCCTGGAAGGCCGAAGCCATACGGTGTGCCTGCGAGCTGCAGATAGAAGCTCCCCTTGAGGTAGGCAACCTGATAAAAGCCCTCATGGCAAAACCTGACCTGAAGCGCTATGGCAAAGAAATCCCGAAGTTCGTCCAGAAAATAGTGCCCGAATTTAAGAGCGGAGGTGCCGAACGCTATGAGACCTTTGCTTACCTCGGCCTTGATGAAAAGGACCTTCTGAAAGAATCTGCCTCTTTCCTGGAAAAAGAAGTCGGCTGCCAGATTGAAATCCAGAGTGCCGACTCTCCGGAATATGACCCTCAGAAAAAGTCCAGGTTTGCAGAACCCCTGAGGCCTGCGATTTATATTGAAGAAAAGAAAGAAGAGTAAAAAATTTTTTCCAGAATAAATAATCTGTATCCGGGCAGAGTAGTAAGCCCGGAATTTCTTATTTTTCTTTTCTGGTTCTCCCCTGGCAAATGGTGAGTACTATCTCCGAACTACCGCAAACTGCATCTTAAATCCTTTTTTCATGCGCCGTGGTCCGCCTGAACCCTTCTGCCTGCAGGAGAGAAGCTACATTTTCAGAGCTTAAAGCGCAGAGAAACAAAGAAAAAAAGGAAAAAGGGAAAAAGAAAAAAAGGGAAAAAGAAAAAAAGGGAAAAAGAAAAAAAGAAAAACTGTTAAGATCAGTAAAGTTCCGTCCTCCGGTCTTCAAAAACAGGGATAGCCTTTCGAATCTCATCTTTTCCGGAAAGGTCAAGGTCATAAACAATCACACATTCTTTGCTGCCTGCATCGGCTTTTACTTCACCCCAGGCATCGATAATCATCGAATTTCCGAAATAGCTGCAGTCGGGAGCAGAACCTGTGCGGTTGCAGGCGATGTGAGGGATCTGATTTTCTATTGCCCTTGCCTTTGCGAGAATTTTCCAGTGTTCTGACCTTGGATTGGGAAAGGCGGCTGTTGTCACAAGCAGGTCAGAACCGGCAAGGGCGAGTTTTCTTGCAACCTCTGGAAAGCGGATCTCGTAGCAGATTTCAAAGCCGATTTTCAGGTTTTGCTTTTTCAGGGAGATGGGCTCTATCGAATTGCCTTTTGAGAAATATTTATTCTCAGCTTTGAAGGGATGAGTCTTAGGGTAAGTGCCTGCAAGGGTTCCTGACTCAAGACAGAAGCCGAGGTTGCAGTACAGAGCAGGATTTTTATTCTCCCGACTTCCCTTTTCTTTTTCGGGAAAAATATTTTCTCCATCTCCAGAGTATTTTTCCTGGCTATTTACCCTGCTGTCCTTCTGAATAATAGAACCCAGGAGAATACAGTCATTAGCTTCGGAAAAACATGCCAGGTTTTCAAGAACAGGAGAAGGAAAGCTTTCTGAGGCCTGGCTGAGATTTTCATAGCAAAACCCTGTTGGAAACACTTCCGGAAAAACAACTAACTCTGCTCCTTTATCAACGGCTTTAAGAGCCATGCAAAGGGCTTTTTCAAGGTTTTCCTGCTTCTTGCAGTGAAGCACATCCATCTGAATACAGGCAACTTTCATATTCAGGCCAGCCTGCGGCTTAATCATTGATATTAATTAAGGTCAGTATAAGAGTTTTGAAACTGGGAATCTACGTAAAGGCTTTTCAGGGAAGCAGAGTAGTCTGCTTGCTTTTTGCTACAAGCCCTTCAAGGTCTATCCTGTGCTTTATAATCCCTGCAAGCACCTCATTTGCAAGCCTTGTTACTTCCTCTTTGTTTTCACGGATTTCATATGCAGGATCATCTGAAGGGATCTCAATTCTTGTTATGTCAGCTCTGGCTTTTCTCAGTTGAGAGTCTGGGGCTTCGCAAACAATTCCTGGTTTTTCCATATACTGGTCAAGGTGCTTCTGGGTGATTCCTACGAGTTTTAATTCCCTGCGGAAACAGGGCCTTTCAAACAGCCGGGATATTACATATACACCAACAGGGATCCTGAAGTCCAGGTCGATTTTAAGGAGCTGCGCCCTAAAAATAAGATAGAGGTCCTCAGGGTTCTGGGATTCTACGGATCTGGATGCCCTGCCCTTTTCCTGTACCGATTCTTTGCTTTTTTCGGGCAGAACATAAGTTTTTGAAGGTGGAACTTCGATTTCCTGCAGGAGTTCAAGGTCCCTCAGTGCCCTGAGATAGCCTGTCAGTACCAGCCGGTGCTCTTCCATTCCTTCAGCTTTCAATTCCCGAGAGAGTCCGCTTATTGAGAGACGTCTACCGTCAAGCAATTCTATAATTTTAAGGTTAAGTTTCTCTGCCATTTTCTCTGCCTTTATATCGAGATGAGGGGTTAATCAATGGTAGTTTTTTTCAGACCCGGGGCCAGAAAAACATAATCTCCTGCTACAATAGTGTACGTAATCAGATCCGCATTCCGAAAGCCTCCGGAAAACCGAAATTTTCCGATTAAAAGGCTGCGGACAGGAAAATTGCAGGGTGTAACACACGATGTAATTATCCTGCATGATATAAACCTTATGAGAGATTCTTCAGAAAGATCGGAGAGTAACCGGAAAATTACCTGAAAGTAGAGAAATTCCGGTAAAAAAATCCGGAAGCCACAGGGTATTAGCAAGAAAATATAAAAGCAAAAAAATCATATCAGTAAGGAGATAATTCGGAATAAGGAAATTCATTTGGAAACTTATTCAACAAAAGGAATAAAAGGTGAAAGGACTTCAGGTTAAAGTTGAATGTAAAGGCTTCCTGAAAAAAGGGTTCTCGAAACGAAAATTTATTGAAAAATATGTCTAACCTTATTGAATGAAATTCTGCAGGCTATAAACGCCTGAAGTTATAAACGCCTGAAAAGACATCAATCAAACTTTTTCTAGCTAATTGAAGGGTAACGCTTAAAAATGATAATTGCTATCTGATTTAAGCTTAAACTGATGGCATTTCAAGGCTGCAAAGATGATTACGAAGTCAATTCCGAGGAAAACGTTTTTCAAAACGGCATATACCCCGGCAAACTTAAACCTTTTGAAGTTTCACTTCATGGTGCAGGCATTGAAAATTTAACCCGGACATAGTGGTTCAGCACTCATGATAGTTGTGAAATTATGATAAGGGAAGAAGGTTTGAAGAGTCAGGCTCCTGAAAAAAACCGAGCTCTATTGAGATAATTTTTCTGTATTAATCTCCTGAATCCGTTTAAATTGCAGAAATACGTACAGTACACGGGCAAATGAGGCGCCTCTTAAAACTTTCAGCATTCCCGGGGCTGCCTCCTTATGCGAAAACGGAAGCTGGATGATTGCAGTAGGATGATTACAGTATCTGCAGCAGTTTTTGGTATTTAAATAAGTTCAAATAAAAGAGTATTCTTCAGAACTCAGGTTCATGCGTAACCCGGGTAATACTGTTGCTTCATATAGTTACAGCAGTATTATTTACATGCATTATTTGGATAGTATATTTAATTATTATGAAACGCCCCATACTTACTCTAATATTTCATTTATAATACAACTGTCATTTAAAATAATATATTTATTATATAAATGACATTTGCAGATGCACACCAGTAGTACAATAACAAAATATCTATCCAGCGAAGTTATTCTGTATCTGCTGCCTTTGAAAGCTATCAGTAAAATTATTAAAAA
>OBLN01000882.1_pt1 | contig 10664 bp, 8 predicted proteins | sample 1519301 | NCBI WGS metagenome assembly OBLN01 (sample SAMEA2452533, study PRJEB22499) | sediment metagenome | reverse complement strand
GTTACTATTATAAGGGTCTGGCGCTTTATGACCGCGGTGACTTGCAGGATGCGGTCGATGCTTTTTACAAGGCCCTGAACGGTAGAGAAAAGAGCTTTCGCGTTTATTTCAAGCTCGGTATGGCCCAATACGGTCTGGGAGATCTTGACGCTAGCATCCAAAGCTATAGAGAGGCCTTGAAGCTCAACCCTGGAAGCGCGGAAACACATTATCGGCTCGGGCTGTCCTATCTCAGGAATTCAGACCTTGAAAAAGCCGAAAAAGCTCTGACTGAAGCCATAAAGATCAACCCCAAGTATACCCGAGCCCTTTATATCCTCGGTATCGTGTTTTCACAAAAAGGGGACAACGATCAGGCCATCGAGCAATTTAAAACGGTCGTAGATATCAGCCCATCCTATACGGCCGCTCGTTTTGATCTGGGGATGGCTTTTTATCGGGCTGGGCGATTGGATGAGGCTGCCGACCAGTTTCAGAAAACGACTGAAGCCAATGAACGTTTTGCCCCGGCTCACTATATGCTGGGTGAGGTATACAGAAAGACAGGAGAGTTCGACTCGGCCATAAGCGCCTACAATCAAGCTGTAAGACTCAACGCCAAGGATGTCGAGACCTATCTTCGACTCGCTGAGTGCAATCTGCAGCTCGATCTGATGGATGCGGCAATGGAAGCTATCAGCAAGGCCTTGGCGTACAACCCGCAACATCGCGAAGCGTTGTATCTTGAAAAACACCTCAAAGAAATGACCACGCCTCATAAGCCTGGTTTTTAGTTAGCCGTTTTATTGTAATAAAGAGCACGTCTTAATCGATCAAGGAAGAGGATTGTCATTATGCCTGAATTGTTGAGCCTCTCAAACAATGTCCCCCTGTTTCTGGCGACCATGCTGGTTAAGATCCTGGTAGTATTTGTCGTGGTGATTCTCATCGTCGCCTATGCTACCTGGGTTGAGCGCAAAGTCATCGGCCATATGCAGACCCGGCTTGGTCCTATGCAGACCGGTTGGCACGGACTTCTGCAACCGATTGCTGATGGACTTAAACTCTTTTTCAAGGAAGATATCATCCCGTCAGAAGCAACAAAGGTGGCCTTTATCCTGGCGCCGATGATGATACTCGTTCCTGCTTTCATTACCGTCGCGGTGGTTCCCTTTGGGCCCGATATCGAGCTTTTCGGCTATACGGTGCCGCTCCAAATCTCCGATTTAAATGTCGGCATCCTATACGTCCTGGCCATGGCTGGCCTGGGTGTTTACGGTATCGTTCTGGCTGGTTGGTCCTCCAACAGCAAGTACTCCCTTCTGGGCGGAATTCGCTCCTCAGCCCAGATGGTTTCCTATGAACTGGCCGCGGGCCTTTCCATCATTGCTGTCTTCATGCTTTCCGAAACGCTCAGCCTGCGAGGCATTGTCGCAGCGCAAGCCGGACCGCATCCTCTCTTTTCTTTCCTGCCTAACTGGTACGTTCTGTCCCAGCCTCTGGCCTTCGCTCTTTTTGTGGTCGGGTCGCTTGCTGAAATCAACCGGACACCTTTTGACCTGCCCGAGGCCGAAACCGAACTGGTCTCTGGCTTTTGCACAGAGTACTCTTCCATGAAATATGCACTGTTTTTCATGGCTGAATACGCCAATATGGTTGTTATCTCTGCTATCGCCGCCACGTTATTCCTTGGTGGCTGGGCTGGTCCCTTCTTTGGGCCCATAAACCTGCTGATCAAAGTGTTTGCCTTCATGTTCTTCTTCATCTGGCTACGTGCCACTATGCCTAGGGTACGTTACGATCAGCTGATGTTCCTCGGCTGGAAAATATTCTTGCCGCTGTCCCTGGCAAATATCCTGATCACCGGCATCGTCGTTCTTATGATGCAGTAATTTACAACCTGACAAGAGGATAGGCCCATGTTTAAAGAGTTCATCAAAGGTCTGAGCATCACCTTCAAGCATATGCTGCCGGGAAATTCGACCACGGTCCAATATCCGAAGGAGAAATTGCCTACATCGGATCGGTTCCGCGGCCTGCACCGACTGGTGCCGACCCACGAGCGGGAAAAATGCGTCGCCTGCTACCTCTGCCCCACAGTTTGTCCCGCTAAATGCATTACCGTCGAGGCTGCAGAAAACGACAAAGGGGAAAAATATCCCAGGGTTTATCAGATCGATCTGTTGCGTTGCATCTTCTGCGGATACTGTGTGGAAGCCTGCCCTGTCGAGGCATTGGAGATGACCGGTGAGTATGAGCTGGCCAACTACAAAAGGGAAAACTTCACTTTCACCAAAGAGCGACTTCTTAAGTAATAGGTATAGGAGCTGAACCCATGGAACTACTCTTTTTCTATTTGGTCGCCTTGGTTGCGGTCGTCTCCGGTGTTTTGGTTGTCACCTGCAAGAGTCCCGTTAATAGCGCACTCTCTCTGGTTATGACCTTTGTCTGCCTGGCTACCTTCTACGTTATGCTGCAGGCCCCATTCATGGCGGCCATCCAGATCATGGTCTATGCAGGAGCCATCATTGTTCTTATCATTTTCGTCATTATGTTGCTGAATCTTGGGACGGCTACCATGAAAAAGACCTCCCACAGCATCATATGGTCAGCCCTGCTCGGGGTACTCATGGTTTCCCAGGCTATCTTCTTCCTGAAGCGTAGCGCGGTTTCCGGAGTCAAGGGGGACATAACGTCTGAGGTCATTAACACCTATGGCCATACGGAACTTATTGGCCGTAGCCTCTTTACTGACTTTCTCCTCCCTTTTGAGATTGCGTCGATCCTGCTCCTGGTTGCCATCATTGGCGCCGTGGTGCTGGCTAAGAAAGAAGTTTAGTTACCAAAAAGGACAGGAGATACATCATGATTACCGTTCACCATTATCTTGTATTGAGTGCAATCCTGTTTTCCCTGGGAACGTTCGGGGTTTTGACCAGGAAAAACGCTATCGTCATCTTTATGTGCATTGAATTGATGCTCAATGGCGTGAATCTTTCCTTTATTGCGCTCTCCCATTTTCTTGGAAACATGGATGGACAGATTTTCGTCTTTTTCGTCATGTGCGTTGCTGCCGCTGAAGCTGCAGTCGGTCTGGCGTTGATGATTTCATTCTTCCGTAACAAAGAGTCCATTGAAGTTGAAGAATTCAATCTGCTTAAATGGTAACTGCTCCCGGTTTTAAGGGTTTAATCCGCTTAGAGGAGAGATAGATGTACGACAAACTGTGGCTGATCCCATTCTTTCCCCTGCTGGGGTCCATCGTTAACGGACTCTTCGGCTCGAAGATCAAGAATGAGAAGGTGATAGGGACCATCGGTACCCTGGCGATTGCCTCCTCCTTCGTGGTCTCAACCAATTACTTTTTTCAACTTCTCAAGGATCCTGTAAAGGTTCATGAGAACGTGATCGCGTCCTGGATGTCCATTGGTAACCTGCAGGTGGACTGGGGATTTCTCCTCGATCCTCTTTCCGCCCTGATGATTATGGTTGTTACCGGCGTCGGATCTTTGATTCACCTCTACTCCATCGGTTATATGCACGGTGAAGAAGGATTCTTCCGGTATTTCTCCTATCTCAATCTCTTCTGCTTTTCCATGCTTATGCTGGTGCTCGGCAACAACGCGCTGGTCATGTTTATCGGCTGGGAAGGTGTAGGTCTTTGTTCTTACCTTCTTATCGGTTATTACTATCATAAGAAGAGTGCCGGGGATGCCGCCAAGAAAGCTTTTGTTGTCAACCGTATCGGGGATTTCGGTTTCCTCATCGGACTTTTTGTGCTCTTCTGGACCCTCGGGAACAATCATGGTGTCTGGACGCTAAACTTTGTTGAGATAGCCAAGCACGGACACCTCCTGGGCACAGGAAGTGTGGTGGTCACCTTGGTTACCCTGTGCTTCTTCCTCGGTGCCACCGGCAAATCCGCCCAGATCCCTCTCTACACCTGGTTGCCGGATGCCATGGAAGGCCCCACGCCTGTCTCGGCGCTGATCCATGCCGCCACCATGGTCACCGCTGGCGTCTATATGATCGGGCGCATGAATGGCCTGTTTGCCATGGCCCCTGACACCATGATGGTCATTGCCATTGTGGGTGCTGCTACGGCCATTTTCGCCGCCAGTATTGGTTTGGCACAAAACGATATCAAACGCGTTCTAGCGTATTCGACCGTTTCCCAGCTCGGCTACATGTTCTTGGCTATGGGGGTCGGTGCCTTTACTGCCGGTATCTTTCACCTGATGACGCACGCCTTTTTCAAGGCCTGCCTCTTTCTCGGGTCTGGTTCCGTTATTCACGCCATGCACCATGCCTACCATCATGCACACCTGCATGATGACGCGCAGGATATGCGCAACATGGGTGGCCTCGCCAAAAAGATGCCTATTACCTATCTCACCTTCCTGGTATCCACCATCGCCATTGCTGGTATCCCTGGATTTTCCGGCTTTTTCTCAAAAGACGAAATTCTCTGGTGGGCCTTTGGCTCGACTCGTGGGCACTGGCTTCTTTGGCTCGTTGGTGCAATCGCGGCCGGTATGACCGCCTTTTATATGTTCCGCTTGGTGTTCATGACCTTTCACGGCAAGCAGCGCACCCATGTTAAAGCCAAGGATCATATTCATGAATCGCCGCTGGTTATCACCATCCCCTTGATGGTTCTTGGCCTGCTGGCCGTTGTCGGTGGTTTCGTCGGTGTTCCAAAAGTTCTTGGAGAGCTTTTCGGGCACATTCCGAATAAGATCGAGCATTTTTTAGCTCCGGTATTTGAGCATACCCAAGAGATGCACCATATCGCTGCACATGGTAGCCACGCTCAGGAATTCGGTCTTATGGGCATTTCCGTCGGCATAGCTGTCGTCGGTATTATCGGGGCCTGGTTTATGTACCTTGCCAAACCTGAACTTCCTGGCAAGTTTGTGGCCGCCTTCAAAGGCCTTCACCGCGCCGTTTTCAATAAATGGTACGTTGATGAGCTTTACGACGCTCTTTTTGTCAACGCCACCAAAAAAGCCGGAACCTTCTTCTGGAAGGGCTTTGATGTGGTCATTGTTGACGGAATTGTCAATGGGGTAGGACGTGTAGTTAAGCTTTGCTCCCGGGGTCTGCGCCTGACCCAGACCGGTTTTGTACACAATTATGCCCTGACCATGGTTCTCGGTGTCGTCATCATTGTCGGCTATTACGTCTTCAAGTAATTGGCGCATAGATCTGCGATAGAAGTGAAATAAGGAGCGAATTCCAATGACCGAACATCTTCTCAGCCTGATGACCTTCTTCCCTCTCGTGGGGATGCTGGTACTGTTGTTCATACCTAAGGACAACGGTGGCCTGCTTAAAGGTTTTACGCTGGTGGTGACCCTGATTACCTTTTTAATCAGTCTACCCCTGGCATTTGACGACGTTTTCAAAACCTCAGCAGCCATGCATTACACGGAGTTTGCTCGGTGGATTAGCATAGGCGATTTCTTCCAGATGAATTATAACGTCGGCATTGATGGCATCAGCCTTTGGCTGGTTCTGCTCACCACCTTCATCATGCCGATTGCCGTTCTTTCCACGTGGCAGGCTGTTGAGAAAAACGTTAAAGGTTATATGGCCGTGATGTTGCTTCTCGAGACGGCCATGCTTGGTGCCTTTATTTCCCTTGATCTTTTCCTCTTCTATATTTTCTGGGAACTGATGCTCATCCCCATGTATTTCATGATTGGTATCTGGGGTGGGAAGAACCGCATTTACGCCGCTGTCAAGTTTTTCATCTTCACCGCCGTCGGTTCACTGCTCATGCTGGTGGCCATCATTTTCGTCTACTATCAGGCTTCGGTTGCTGGGCTGGCCAATAACGGCTTTGCCATCATGGACTTTTATCAGCTGACCCTGGATACGGGAATGCAGAAATGGCTGTTCCTTGCTTTTGCTTTCAGCTTCGCCATTAAAGTACCCATGTTCCCTGTCCATACCTGGTTGCCTGATGCTCATACAGAAGCTCCCACGGCCGGTTCGGTTATCCTTGCTGCCATTCTTTTGAAGATGGGCACCTATGGCTATGTGCGTTTTGCCATGCCTTTGTTCCCCGACGCGACCCACCAATTCATCCCTTTCCTGTCTTTGCTGGCTGTCATTGGAATCATCTATGGCGCTTTGGTGGCGATGATGCAGGATGACGTCAAAAAACTCGTCGCCTATTCTTCCGTTTCCCACCTTGGGTTTGTCATGCTGGGCATATTCGCTCTGAATATGCAGGGTGTGGGCGGTGGCATGCTGCAAATGATCAACCACGGTATTTCTACCGGCGCCCTGTTCCTTATCGTCGGTTTCATTTATGAGCGTCGCCACACACGGGCCATTGCCGAATTCGGCGGTATTGCTAAAGTAATGCCGGTTTTTGCGACCATTTTTATGATCATAACGTTCTCCTCCGTCGGACTTCCTGGTACCAACGGGTTTGTCGGCGAATTCCTGATCCTCATGGGCGCTTTCGAGAGCGAGTTGCGTTGGTTTGGAGTCTTTGCTACCACGGGTGTCATCTTTGCCGCGGTGTATATGCTGTGGATGTTCCAGCGTGTAATGTTTGGCGAGCTTAAAAATCCGGAGAATGAAAAACTTAAAGATCTGTCCTTGAGAGAAGTCGTTCTCATGGTTCCCCTGCTTGTGTTTGTCTTCTGGATCGGCGTTTATCCCAATACATTCCTCGAAAAAATGAACCCGGCGATCGACCAGTTTATCCAACAGGTCAAAGGCAAACAACAGGTGGCCATCGTAGAGACTGTGGCCCCCCAGCACTATGGTGATCATCACTAAGAGTACCGATGGCATTCGTATAAAAACGCTTCCGAAGGAGCAATTTCATGGAAAATCTGGTGCAACTCGCCATTCAGAACGTAAATTTCGGGGCAATCATGCCGTCACTCATCCTGACGTGTTTCGGCATGGGGCTCCTCCTTGTCAGCGTATTCTCCCGGAAGGGTCAGACCGCGCATCTCGCCTGGATCGCCATTCTTGGTTTGATCGTGACAGGTTTCTACTCGCTTTCCGGTTGGAATAATCCTCAGTGGGGGTTCGCCGAAAGTGTGGTTCTTGACAACTTTGCGACCTTTTTCAATTTCACCTTCCTGATCGCCGCGGGCCTTACGATTTTGATGTCTGACGACTATCTCAAGCGCGAAGGGTATCCCATCGGTGAGTATTATCCACTGATCCTGCTGACAACGGCCGGCGCCATGTGGATGGCCTCCGGCAATGACCTGATGACTGTCTTTCTTGGGCTGGAGGTGCTTTCTGTTTCCCTCTATGTTCTGGCTGGTCTTTTCCGCGGACAACTGCAGTCAAACGAAGCAGGTCTTAAGTACTTTCTCCTCGGAGCGTTTTCCACAGGCTTCCTCCTTTATGGCATCGCACTCACCTATGGGGTGACCGGTACGACCAAGATCAAAGGTATTGCCGACTACTTTGCCGCGAACCCCGACATGCTCGCCAGCCCCATGGCTATAGCCGGCATGTTGTTGATGAGTTCCGGATTTCTTTTCAAGATTGCGGCAGTTCCCTTCCACATGTGGACTCCTGACGTCTACCAGGGAGCTCCCACTCCTGTCACCGCTTTTATGAGTGCCGGACCAAAAGCTGCTGCTTTTGCGGCATTTATCAGGGTCATGACTATCGGTATGGAGGGCATGGAAGCCGACTGGACGGCTCTCTTCTGGGTTCTTGCCGTTCTTACCATGATCATTGGTAACTTTGTCGCCATCTATCAGACTAATCTTAAGCGCATGTTGGCCTATTCCTCCGTGGCTCATGCTGGCTATGCCATGGTCGGTCTGGTCGCGGCCAATGAAATAGGTGTTTCGGGCATCCTTTTTTACATGCTCGCTTATACCTTTATGAATATCGGTGCTTTTGCTGTGCTGGTCCTGGCTGGCAAAACCGGGGAAGAAAATCTTACACTGGAAGGGTTTGCCGGCTTCGGGTTTAAAAGACCCATGCTCGGGGTGGCTATGACCATTTTCCTGTTCTCACTGATGGGCATCCCCCCCACAGCCGGATTTGCCGGTAAATTCTTCATTTTTGCCGGGGCTGTAAAGGCAGGATACATTTGGCTCGCCGTCATTGGCGTGCTTAATTCTGCCGTCTCCCTTTACTACTACCTGCGCCTGATGGTTTATATGTACTTCAAAAATCCCGAAGAAGACTTCAGCTGGGTTAAGATTCACGCCGGAGCTGCTGTCTCAATTGTGATTGCCATTGTCGGTGTCCTCTATCTCGGTATTTTGCCCGAGTCGGTTATGGAGCTTGCGAAACTAGCGACCTTCTAATATACGTCTTTTGGGAATCCCGAACCCCGGCCAATGCCGGGGTTTTTTTTTGGGGGGTCCTTATAAGCGTAATGAGCTAGCCAGCCCGGTTTTGTTGTTATACTGAGACCGAACCATTAGTCTGTAGCCATTGAAACCGAAGGACTGCTATGGCCTTAGATGATATTCAGTCGTTTTTGCAGATATTGGACCGTGAAGGTGAGCTGCATCATATTAAGGCCGAGGTCGATTGGGACCAGGAGATAGCTGCCATTACTGACCGTATTAGCAAGCGCGTCGATGGCGGTCCTGGCTTGCGCTTTCATAAGGTTAAGGGTTATAGAACTCCCGTAGGCACCAATCTGTTTGGTTCCCGTCGACGAATGCAGCTGGCTATGGGGGGAATGGCTCCCGATATTCTAGGCAAACGTCTGGTAACCGCGATTCGACCGGAATCGGGTTCTACCAGTTTGCAGAAACTGAGAAATTTTCTGAGCCGAGAAAATTTTAAACCTCGCCTGGTGGATAAACCTCCCTGCCAGGCGATCATTTTTGACAACAATCCCTCGGTTGAGAAATATCTGCCGGCGCTGAAAACCTGGCCGGCGGACGGGGGCCGTTTCCTGACACTCCCTTTGGTCATTACGAAAGATCCGGACTCGGGTGCACACAACTACGGTCTGTATCGTGTGCAGTTAAAGGGAGACAATAAGCTCGCCATCCATTGGGCTGCTTCCTCTGACGGCGCCCGGCATCATGAGCTTTACCGCCAGCGCTTGCAAAAAAACCCTGTCGCTATTGCGCTAGGCGGAGCGCCAGCCCTTATGTATGCCGCCAGCGCCCCCGTTCCGAAAGGGAGTGATGAAGCCGCCTTTGCGACCTTCCTGAGGGGGGAGTCGGTCCCTATGGCGACCAGCCTGACTCACGGGCTCCGGGTTCCCGCGGGGGCCGATTTCGTGCTGGAGGGCTATATCGACATGGAAGAGACGGTAGTCGAAGGCCCTTTCGGAAACCACACTGGTTTTTACGATATAGCGCAACCCGCCCCTCTCTTTCGAGTCCATACCCTGACCTGTAGGGAGAATCCGGTATATACCTGCACCGTCGTTGGTCCGCCTCCCATGGAAGATTGTTATATGGCCCAATATACCGAACGCCTCTTCCTGCCATTAATGCAAATGGATTATCCATGGATCGAGGATGTTCATCAGCCAATGGAGGGCATTTTTCATCAGTGCACCTTTTTGTCCATTAAAAAAAATGGCCCGGGTGAGGGTATGGAGAGAATCAGGCAATTATGGTCGGGACCCTGGCGGCCGCGAGCCCGATTGCTGGCCGTTTTCGATGAGGGGACCAACCTTGGAGAAGGAAGTGGATTACTGTGGCGCCTTCTGAACAGAGTGAATCCTGAAACAGATCTTCTGGTGAGGGGGGATCAGGTCGGCATCGATGCTACCAGCAAATTCTCAAGCGAGCCAGGTTTTGAGGGCGAGCGAAAACCGATTAAAGCAAGCCCCTCCATTCAGCAGTTGCTGGCCAGAAGGTGGCGTGATTACGGCTTTTAAAAGTTCCATGGCCAGGGAGAATCGAGCAGCCCAAGGGCGAGGCCCGGAAATCCCTTGTCTGCCGGTCAGGGGCAGGTGTAGAATTCACTTTTGTTCACAAACCAGAAGAACATAAGGTGACCATAATTATGACGGAAGTCAGCTTTTTTGAGAGAGGGAAAACCCTCCTTGAAATGATCAAGTTTTCCCACACGGTATTCGCTTTCCCCTTTGCCCTGATGGGGGTTATCCTCGCCTCCCTCGCCAGTGCCGCGCTGCCGACCCTGATGCAGATTGTCTGGATTTGCCTGGCCATGGTCGGGGCCCGTTCCGGAGCCATGGGGCTTAACCGCATCATCGATGCGCGCATCGATGCCAAGAACCCACGCACGGCACAGCGTCATATCCCGGCGGGTAAAGTCTCCCTGCGCGAGGCCTGGATCTTTGTGCTGGCCTCTTTCGCGCTACTCCTTTTTTCGGCCTGGATGCTTAATCCCCTTTGCCTCAAGTTGTCCCCCCTGGCCCTGTTTTTTCTGGCACTGTATTCCTTCTGTAAACGGTTCACCCCGCTAGCCCATATTGTGCTGGGTATCTGTCTGGCCGCTGCGCCCATCGGGGCCTGGATCGCCTTGCGGGGGGATGTGAGCTGGCAGGTGCTGGTCCTGGGCCTGGCGGTGCTTTTCTGGGTGGCGGGGTTCGACATCCTCTATGCCCTGCAGGATCTTGATTTTGACCGCGAACAGAACCTGCACTCCATTCCGGCCCGTTTGGGTGTGGAGCGATCGCTACTTCTCGCCCGGGCCTTTCACGCTGTGATGGTCTTTCTGCTGGCTCTCCTTCTGTCGATGCCGGGACT
>OBLN01000881.1_pt1 | contig 10666 bp, 13 predicted proteins | sample 1519301 | NCBI WGS metagenome assembly OBLN01 (sample SAMEA2452533, study PRJEB22499) | sediment metagenome | reverse complement strand
AATTCATATGCAAAAATAGGCATTTATAGCATAACTATATTTAGATAACAAAGCCTAAAATAATAAATGGGAAATGTGATTAATTATAGACTGATACTGAAAACTTAATGGACTATGTTAGCCATATCATGAGTTTCATTATGAGGTAGGCAGTTGCAAATATAATGATCCCCATAGCCAGGTACAGGAATATGTTCCTGTATACTACCTCTTTTTCAGATCCTGCCTTAATCCCAAATCCGCCGCAACAGCCACCTTTTCCACAAGTATTACATTCCACATTTTCTTTTTCGTTATTTTCTGGCTTATTGTTCAGAACAGGGATTATGTTCTTCTCTGTCATTTTGATCTATCCTTGCAATTGATTTAACTTCTCATACCTTATGTGCGTTTTTACTCAAGTTTCTGAAGAATCTTATCCAGCTTATCTTTGTTCTCTTCCTGAGATCTTTCAATTCTTGAGATCCTTGATTCATAGTCATCTCTGCCATTTCTTCCAAAACCTGAAGAAGCAGCCCAGATTATTGCTATGATGATAAGTATAAAAAATATCATACCGAATCCTCCGAAAAGTCCATAGCTGCCATAGCCTCCGTACATCATGATATCACCTTTTTTTCTAAATGGGTCAATTTGTATGGCTTAGTAGCCATACATCATGCCTGTACCCATTCCACCCCTGTAATTCCGGCTGGGAGTTCCAGACTGGTAGTAGGTATCAGAATAGGTGCTGGTATCTGTTATCACATCTCCTGTAAATGCATCAATACGTCCCTGCTTTATTGCACCATCAGCGTCTGTGTAATAAACGACCCACCATCTGCCCATCTGGTAGATATTGTCCATTGATACATCTGCACTTATCTGGGTCTTTGCAATATCATAAGCATCTTCTACGGTTGGGACAGCATATTCCTGTGTTGTATCCGCATATGGATAGCTGGATCCATAGCCACTCCAGCATGCGCCTGGACCATAGCCATAGCTTCCCATATGGTCAGCCATCCAATTGTGCATTGAACCGTACCAACCATTGGTATTCTCATCGGTGTGTGCACTTACGATTCCTGCTCCGCTGACGAGTATAGCGAGTGCTCCGATAGTAAGCAGCATTGTTGTTCCTTTCATTTTATCACCATCTTCATTACTTCGCCACACATGGAATTTTTACTTGCATATGTAGTCTAATTACTACATATATGATTCATATGTTTTATAGTTTACGAACAAATGACAATTCATAAAAAAAATGTGACTTCAAGTTACTCCAAATATGTTTTACTGTTCTGAGTAGATAAAGGAGTTCTTTGAGGCAAAAAATGAAGGTTTAGTGCAAATACATTGCACTTGGAAAATAAAAGCAGATCAAAGAGTTTTCAAATATTCTACTAGATCATCTAAGTCTTCATCTGACATATCCCACCTTGGCATTGCATAATCTAGATATTCACCTGATGGTTCTTTTCCTTCTCTTATCGCAATCTTGATAGTCTCATCTGTGTAAGGTGGATGTTCTTCATATTCATCCTCAGATGTTAAAGCTTCATAGGTAATATCAGATGGAATCTCATAGGCCATCATTATTGGAACACCACCTTTGCCATCCACTCCATGGCAATTAACGCAACTTCCACCATGAACGTACAGCCAGTTGGGACCGTAGGTTATAGATATTTTCTGCCCGCTCTCATTGTATCCCGTATAATAGATTACTTCACCATTCGATGAGAAATTTGTTTTTATATCCACTCCATATGGATAGACATAGCCTGAGTCCATCATACCATTCTCAGAATAATAACCAGAGCCCATCATTCCACCTTCACCATAATACCCCTGTCCCATCATGCCACCTGGCTGATTATAACCTGGCATATACGCATAATTTGATTGCTGATTATTCATCATGCTAATTACTACTACCAAAAGGACAATAATGATTAGCCCTATTAATGCAAATAAGTATTTTTCTATTTTTTCCATTTCTAAGCCCCGTATATTAATGGAACTAAAACAATATAGTACTTATCTTGTAGAAATACTCAATTTGAACAATATGTACAACCTTGAAATACCTGTCAAAGTCTGCATTAACAACTTAAATTTAACTTCTTTTGGCTCTGTAGAAAGCCTTTGAGAACATTGAGAGGTTCAATGAGAAATATCGCATATCTAAGTTCATATTGGATAAGGACATTGAGAAGAGGCTGATGATGGAGGATGGTTTGAAGGTACCCATACTAGCTTAGGATATTTAAAAATAAACTATTAGAATCTGTTAATATCTATTAAATTAATAGTTGAAATACTGACTATTCTCATGAATGAACTCATGGGAGTATTCAGACAATGCCAACCAAAGCAATAATATAAAAAGACCCTCCAAAATGTGTATCAGAGTTTTCATAAGGGAATCGATATGATCAAAAAGGATATTATTCTGGGAAGACTAGATGAGCTGCTTCCGGAGTTGAAAACGAATTATAAGGTAAAGGAAATAGGCCTTTTTGGGTCGGTAGTGAGGAATGAATACAAAACCGGCAGCGATATTGACTTCCTTGTTGAGTTTGAGAAAGGTGCGGATCTTTTTGATCTCTCAGCGCTTGGAATTTTTCTTGAAGACGAGTTCGAGTCAAAGGTAGATATCATCTCGAAACGTGCCGTTAGGGACGAATTGAAGAACAGGATTTATTCAGAAGTGGTTTATGCACACGCATGAGGCGGTTTTCATGCGTGAATACAGGTTATTTTTAACTGATATTGTTGAAGCGATTGATGAGATCGAAGAGTTCACTTCAGGAATGGACTTCACTGAATTTCTCAACGATAGGAAAACCCAGAAGGCAGTTGTGAAGAATATCGAGATCATTGGTGAAGCCGCTAAGAATGTGCCGGATGAGATAAAAGCAAGTTATCCTGACATTCCGTGGCGGGTGATTGCCGGTATGCGAGATCGCTTAGCCCATGGTTATTTCGGGATTGATTATGTGATTGTGTGGGATGTTGTTGACAATCGTCTGATTGGTTTAAGGGATTCTATCCGGGCAATTCTGGTTGAGATTGATTGAGCAGGAAATAACTTAACCCATCCTACCGGGAATCGAACGACTTATGTTTGTCTGGCGGCAACATCTTAACACCATATGTTTTATGATTATGTATAAGTCCTAGTGGCCAGAGCCTGTCTACAAGCACCCGTATTCTATCTTCATTGGATGCTTGCTCGTAAACTCTTTTTACTTGTAGCAATGTATTCTCTCCCTTAGTCCCAGTTACACCATATGTGATTGCCAATTAATGAGTATAATCGATTAATTGTATCGAGTCACCAATCTTCTTCTCAATTGCCGTTTTCATCTGTTCAGCAGCGGACAGGCAAAGCCAATTGGTTTTCCTCGTGTGATACATGAAGCAAAAACGATTGTATCAGCTCCGCGTCTGACCATTTCTGCAGCTCTGGGTACTGCTTTCTTTCTAGGGCAGCCACCACATGAAACAACACCTATAACTTCTATTTCACCCTCTAAGCCCTCGAATACAAGTTTTTTCTCCTTCATTACTTTAAAATCCGTTGTTGCGGGACATATGTCCTCTGTTTGCATACATCTGATCAATCCTACTTTCATGATTCCACCTCTTTGACATCACCAAATATGCTTTCTGCCAGCAAAACTGAAACGTCCTTCATATTCAGTTCTTCATCCTTTGATTTACAAACACCGCCTATATGATGCATGCAGAAGGGACAATACGAGACCAGCATATCGGCCTTCTCTTTATAGTCCTTAACCGATAACATGGCAATATTCGATGATATTTCCGGGAAGTTGGGCTTAAAACCAGCAGGTCCTCCACAGCATACATGTTTGCCGTCAAAGAGTTCCTTTATATCCACATCCATGCTGGATAGGATATCCCTTGATACATCCTTTGATTGCTTCAGAGGACAGGCATCCCGTCCTTTCAATCCACTGCTTGCCAATACATTCTTCAGGGTAGGTTATATTGAGGCATGGGGTCGTGGCATCGAGAAGATCAACCGGGAATGCCTGGATCATTATATACAGCCACTCGATTCAGATTTTGGAATGGCAGGACTGATGTTGACGTTTATGGGAAATCCTACCCACATGCATGCCGACGTTACTGATCAGGGCAGTACTACCCCAATCACTACCCCAATCACCACTCGAGACAAGATCGTTTCCCTAATCAGGGAGAAAACTGATATCTCTCAGCAAGAACTGGCTGAAGCACTGGAAATGACCTGTGGAGGTATCAAATATCATATTAACAAGATGAAGCAGGATGGCGTGCTACGTCATGTAGGTCCTGCACGAGGAGGAAGCTGGTAGGTATTGAAATGAGCAACATAGGTCAGCCTGAGCGAGCCACACAGAACCGTATAATATCTCTGTTCCGGGATGAACTTGGATATCGCTACCTCCGTGACTGGACAGACAGGGATAACAACAGCAACATCAAGGAAGAGATACTCGGCAAATGGCTGGAAAAGAAAGGCCACACCAAAAAACAGATTGCTATGGCGCTGTACCAGCTTTACAAGGAGGCAGACAATCACAGTCGCAAGCTCTATGATAACAACAAAGCGGTCTATAACCTGCTGCGTTATGGTGTTCCTGTAAAGGCTGAAGTTGGCGAACTAACAGAAACTGTGCAGCTCATAAACTGGCATGAACCTGAAAAGAACGACTTTGCCATTGCCGAAGAAGTCACACTCAAGGGTAATCGTGAACGAAGACCGGATATAGTGCTCTATGTAAATGGTATTGCAGTTGGAGTACTGGAACTGAAGAACAGCCGGGTAAGCATTGGGGATGGTATAAGACAGAACATCTCCAACCAAAAACCAGAGTTCAATGAATGGTTATTCAGCACAGTACAATTCATTTTTGCAGGTAACGACTCCGAAGGTTTAAGATACGGTACCATTGGCACAGAAGAGAAGTATTTCCTTACATGGAAAGAGGATGAAGAAGATGACAGCCGATTCAAACTCGATAAATATCTTATCAAGATGTGTCGTAAGGACCAGCTCATCGAACTGATGTATGACTTTGTACTATTTGATGGTGGTATCAAGAAACTGCCACGTGTACACCAGTATTTTGGTATCAAAGCCTCTCAGAAGCACGTAATGAAGCATAAAGGCGGAATAATATGGCACACACAGGGCAGCGGTAAAAGTATCGTCATGGTATTGTTGGCCAAATGGATACTGGAGAACAATCCTAATGCCATGGTAGTAATCGTCACAGACCGTGATGAACTGGACAAGCAGATCGAGTGAGTATTCAAGGATGCTGGAGAGAAAAACATAAAACGCACTTCCAGCGGTCATAATCTTTTAAACCTGTTGAGCCATGCCAATCCCCGCCTGATATGCTCCCTGGTACACAAATTTGGTCGCAAGGATGTTGATGATTTCAATGCATTCATCAAAGACCTGAAAGCCCAACCTGCGTTTCCAACGCACAAGTAAGCCGAAGTGGCGCTTGAACGTGCTCTTGGATGAGCATCGCTTTTTGGAACTATTGACAATGCACGGATGTGAGCCTGCAAGCATCGGTGCCCCAACCGCCTTAAAGCGCTGTGGTCCGAGCACCTACCGGAGCACAGGACGACAGTGCGTCAAATACCAGTGTAAGGCGGTGCTCCGCCCGCAGTACCGCGGAGGGAGCGAGGACGGCACCGCCAAAATGTCCCTATCCTAAGGATAATTGTTACTTTACTCCTTTTTTGTGTGTTTGGAGTGATTAATGTACTGTTGATGATGTTTTTGTGCTGACTAAAAAACTGCAAGTGAAAATATCAAACTAATACTAACCTACCTAAGTTAATTATGAAAATATTGTTCCTATCTAAGAAGCCCATAGCCTTTGACTCATGTATCTGATTATAGTTTATTTTCTGTGAAATCATCATTTTACTGGGATGATGCTAGTTACATCCTTTTAACTTACGTTAATAGTCTGATATATAGTATGGTTATGGTCGTTAAATCGAGCATTTGTTGGTTCATACAAATAAGTCATATGTGAGATGTAGCACTTATCATCAGAAGATTATTTTAAGTAGAACTGTATAACAAGTTATGGAAGTCTCCTTCAATATCTTTCATTGCCAAATAAATACAAGGGATAAAATGATTGAATTTATTTCAAATATTGGAAAAGTTGTTCGAGAAATTGATGGTGAACATGATCTAATTGATTTGTGGCAAAAAGATGAAAGAAACGATGACTATAAATTGACACTTATTGTTAATATCAACAATAAGAAAATTGATTTGGACTGCAGAGCTTTTGAAAAGAAAGTGTTTAAAGATGGTCTTTTTTATCAGCAAGGTAATTGGAGCATAGGTTCTTTAATCAAAATTAACAATTTTAAAAATACAACAGATAATCAGAAAAAAATCGAAAATAAGATTTTGAGATCTTTGCAGTTCTTAGAAATACCCACTGATGAATTTGTAAATGAAGTAAATGATGCAATATTCACCAGAATTCCAGATTATGAAGGGACTAGTTTTGTAATATTGTTTACTAGAGATGATAAATTACCCATCGATATTCTCAAACAGAAATTTGTAGAAGGCATTGAAGATACCGGACTAAAGAGAAAAAATAATTTATCTGGTACCTGTCAGATATGTGTTACTCAATCAAATAGTCTTTATGATAGTATTGTATACAATTGCTTCACCAATGATAAAGAAATATACTCAAATACGGATGCTTTGTCATACGGTATTTGTAGGGAATGTATTTATGACATACTTCATGGAAAAAAGCATGCTGATACATATCTGAAGACTTGGTGGAGCGGAAGTGAAGTATTATTCCTTCCTCATGAGTACAATGCTGCCATTAAAAAAATATTTGAAGAATATTCTATTAATGAAACTAACAGTACCTCCCTTTTATCCAAAATACGAGATAATGAAACAGATGTCCTAGATGAAATAGGAGATAGTGGTGCTCTAGTTGATATTTTATTCATTTATGACAATAAAAGTAGTTCTGAATGGAAAATAACCTATCATATTAGAAATGTAATGCCATCTCGTTTTACTAAGATTGCAAAATTCGAAACTAAATACAGAAATAAAAATGGCGCTTCTTTGACATTCTATCAAATAATAAGTTATCTCCTTAGTGAAGGAATTAATCAAAAAGAAATGTTCAAAACGGGTGAAGCAAAGAGTTTCTTGAAAGACATATTTTACGGTAATAAACTCAACAGAGATTTATTTTTTTATCGAGCGATGCGAAAATATAAGCACCAATACTATAAAAGTGATCGAAAAACTAGTTTAATCACGATTCACAGAATTTATAATTTTTTGGTAGATTGTGGCTGTTTAGATAATGGTTGGAATTTAATTATTGAAAGAGAAGATGGAGATTATATTATGAGCGAATATGAAAGTGTAAATGATTTCTTTATTCAAAACAACGATTTCTTTTCAAGTGACAACAAAAAAGCTTGGTTTTTACTTGGTCGCTTGTATAATAATATAATATATGAATCTAAAAAATACAAAGGTGGAGATAACAACAAGAACGTAGAATCATACCTTGAAAAGAATTTCTTTTTTGGAAGAAAATATGATTTTACAACTTTTATTTATTTGTCAAATCAGTGCTCTGAATTAATGCACAAATATGGCGTACAGAATAAACATCATTTAAAAAATATGTCGTCTGATTCTAAAGAGTTGATGAGTTCAGGAGTAGAGAAACTGGGAAGTGATGAAGCGAAATATATTTTCTTCTGGGGAATGCAACAATGGATCGGGAATTCAAAAGGTATTGATAAAATCGTTGAAGGAGATGATGAGTAATGGCAAACACGAGGGAATTTTTACTTCTATGGGATAGTACTATGGCCAATCCAAATGGAGATATGTTAAATGATAATCAACCAAGGCATGATGAAATTACAGGACAACTAGAAGTTTCTGATGTGAGAATAAAGCGTTTTGTGAGAGATGAATGGCAATCAAAGGGCTATAAAGTTCTTGTGCGCACAAAAAAAGATGATAAAGGAAACGTAATGTCTTGCACAAAATTGATTGATGAAGTTAAAAAAGAGGATAGTTTAAAAGATGAAAATCTTATGGTTCATTTATTAAATGAATATATAGATGTAAGATTGTTTGGTGCTGTTATTACCAAACCTAAAAATGATATTACTGGTCCATTGCAGATCATGTGGAGTAAATCTGTAAATTCGGCTGAAATCAAATTCATGCAAGGTAATTCAGCTTATGCAAGTGGGGAAGACAAAAGCCAGTCAACCATTTGGTCAAAACATATATCACCATATGCTATCTTCAAAACATATGCTGTCTATAATGACAATGCTGCAAAACGACAGGGAATTGATGTCAGTGAAAATGATTTGTCTGCTTTTAGTGAAGCTCTTATAAGTGGATTAATCAATTACAGAAGCACATCAAAGAACCAGATGCCAAGATTACTTGTTGAAGTCATCTACAAGGAACAGAGAATAGATGGTGAATTAAATTTTGTAGATATAAATTATGATATACCTGATAATGAATTGAGGAGTATTTCACAAGTTAATATCAGTCTTGAAAAACTTGCTAACTATTACCATAGTAAGCAAAATGATATCGAAAAAATACGCATTTACATGCATGGTAGCGTAACAATAGAGAATTTAGATCAAGATTTTGAAATTATCCATTTCTAAAAAAGAGGCGTTTTTAAAATGGATTGTGTCGTTTTTCGAGCAAGAAGTGGATTTGCAAGATTTAGAAAGCCGTATACTACTACCTCAGCACTTACTTTTTTATGTATCCATCCAGTCGCGATCAGAGGGCTTGTTGGAGCAGTAATGGGTATCGATAAAATTGATTTATATAATCAGACTTCCGGCATGAAAGTGGGAATACAGGTAATTTCTCCTGTTAGAAAAGATATGCAAGTTTTGAAACTGCTCAGCATGAAATCAAGTGATAAATTTTTGAGTTTTCCTGCAAACGTTGAATTTGTAAGAAATCCCGATTATCGTATTTTTATTTCATGGGATCACGATAAACTTGATGAATTTGAATCTCGCATCAAAAACCAAAAACCTATATTCACTCCATACCTCGGTACAAGTGAAAATATTGCAAAACTTGTTTATGAAGCAAGAGGCTATGCCCAATTGATTGATAAATCGGACAGAATAGATAGTATTATTCCCTCTAAATTGATAGATTTGGAGTATAAAGATTATAACATATTTATGGATCGAATCCCGGTTTCCAATAATGAAAAAAGAGAATATGTGAAATATGAAAAAGTTGTTTTTGGTTTTGAAGATGAAAAATGTTGTAGTTTGATAGGATCTGTTAATGAGGTGTATGAAATCAATGGAAGTTATGTCTACTTCTTTGGATGAAAGTTTTTCACTGAGGTCACATCCTCACCAAACGCTAAAAGAACATCTTGAGGGAGTAACGCAAATTGCACTCCAAATTTATGACTCTAATAACACAAATCAATTGCTAAGAGAGGTTGTTAAAAAAATATGTATGGCACATGATTTTGCGAAATCGACTAGTTTTTTTCAGGACTACCTTAATTATCAAGAACTAAAAGCAAAATGTATGCTAGAAGAAACTAAGCATCGATCTTTCGGTAATGAAAAAAATCATGCTTTATTATCTGCTTTTTTTGCGTACTGGTGGCTTCCTACTAAATATAAGTTTATTGGTTTCTTAATAGTGAAAAGGCATCATGGAAACATAATGGATGCTCGCGATGAAGTAAATCTGCAAGATGATTATTTTAATGTCAAAAAGCAAACAGACGATATTAAAAAAAATAATAGAGCCGAAGTTGAGAGAATTTATGGTTTCGATTTGAATGATTTTTTTGAGTTTATTAGTCAAATAAATATCAGACTGTTACGTAAACATTTTTTAAATTTGGAAGATAATAATATATCAGATGTTTTAGAACTCAACTACCTTTATTCTTTACTTCTTACAGCAGATAAACTACAATTAATAAAAGAAGTTCCAACTCTCCCGAAGCAAAAACCTTCTTATTATGTTGAAAATTATAAAAATAATTTGAGATCCAATCTCTTAGAAAAAAATCCCCATCTAATAAATTCTGAAATTTTTAACATGAGAGAAATGATATTTCACGATATCAAAACTGAGCTTGAAAATGTTAATTTGAAAAACGAATCTTTTTTTTCAATAAATGTTCCAACGGGTGCAGGAAAAACATTTCTTGCATACTATGCAGCACTACGTATTGCTGAAAGAATAAACAATGACTTTCATCATGAATCACGAATTATATATGCACTTCCATATATGAGTATTATAGATCAAAATTATAATGAACTCGAAAACTTAATAAGATATAATGAAAAAAGTACGGATAATTTCAAAAGTACAGAAATTCTTAAACATCATTCTCTCTCTGAGATAAAATATGAAACGGAAGATTCTGTTTATAAAAACTATGATGCAAGGTTTTGTTTTGATAATTGGCAAAGTAGAATAATTACAACTACTTTTGTTCAGTTGTTTAATACTATTTTTAAAATTGGGAAAAATTCAATATCTCACCGTTTTCACTCATTGAAAAATTCAGTGATTATATTAGACGAA
>OBLN01000879.1_pt1 | contig 10677 bp, 8 predicted proteins | sample 1519301 | NCBI WGS metagenome assembly OBLN01 (sample SAMEA2452533, study PRJEB22499) | sediment metagenome | reverse complement strand
GGAGCAAAATAAATTAATACAGTTCAGCAGCTGCAAAAAATAGTTTTACCGGAAAAATAAAAAAGCCTGATAAAAATTAAATCAGGAAAACCTTTCATTCAAACATAGGGGAAAACGTTTTTGAATCCAAAAATCAGCCCGATAAACATTATGATCGGTCTTTCAGAAATCTCCACTACTAAGACAAGGTTTTTAAACTTCAAAGTTATTTTCATGTTAACTCCGAATTTCTTGTAAGCGTTCTCACAGGGTACGGGAATACTACTTGAGAACACTTGCAAGAATTATGAATAGCTCCTTTTATAACTAGTTTTTCTCTCTCTTTGAGATGAATTGCAAAAGTAAGAATGTATTTTCCAGTATTTATAATCTGGCATATACATTGTACATTTTAATGCTTGTTTTCCGATTTTAAGGCTTAATATCACTCCGTTGACGAGCCATATATATACTTTTGACGAAAGTGCAGTGCAAAAAACTTCAAAATAAATTTAAAAAACAAAATACGGATACAACCCCATTAATTTTAACAGGCTGCTTGAAACCTACTTTTCTAAACTCAATCATTCCGGAGACTATAGGAATACGGAAGTTTTGACCGATTACCGTAAGATTAAACGCGAAAACAGATTTAGAAACGCATAGATTAGTATGTTTTCAATAGCAGGAGACACGATTTAAGAGATAACGATTATCTTTTATCTCAAGTCCCATTTTTAGACTGATATATAAACTCCCCTAATCCGGACAGCAAAATACAAGAGATTACTATTTTTAGACAAAATAAAAAGACAGCTCTCCTTATCGAAAATAAGTATTCTATTTTAGTACGCAATTACAGTTGCTTTATCCTTTTTGTGCTCTTCACAATTGTGAAGTTATACTTTTTGTCACTTCCTAACAGTCTAAAGCGATGATCAGGATGATGTCACCAGGGAAAACTGAGAATTTTAACTTTTTGCCATTTTTAAAAGAGTCTCCTGCAGGCCTGCCTTCAGTGAAGGTTCGAGTTAGTGAAGGTTCGAGTAAAAAAACCGTTTATTCTAAGGCGATTTAAGAGGCTTTTAGAGAAGAGCCTGATTTATTAGTCCTGACCTTCGGAGATCTTGCAGCCTTGAAGCTCTCCTTAAGCCCTGCCTGAGAATACAGGCTCAAATCTGTTGGATGAGAAAGCCCGCTTCGCTCAGTCCGCAATGCCCACGGCATGGATACTATAGTTGCAGGATGGATATTCAGATGCGAACGGACATTCAGGTGAAGTATTACACGTTTTATGAGATTTTAGTCAAAAATCAATTTAGGTTAACTTAAATAATATAATAGCTAAAATATTGCATTCAAATGCGTTTTTTAGCTTGGAATTGTGCCGACTTTAACACATGATGTTACAATGTTTAAACCTTGATGTAATCATGTCATCTAAAAACAACAACCTAAAAAGCCCTGAAAAGGTCTTAAACGACTTAATTAAATTCATTTCAGAAACATACACTGATGATCTACCAAATTCATTACTGGTAGCTCAAGAATTTCTCCTGAAATATCCAGAATATGGAAAAGAATTCTGGCTTTCTGAAATTAATTCCATGATCGAAAATGGAATTAAGAAAGGCATTTTCAAGTAATACTTTACTCCAGAGCACCCTTGCAGATCCGGAACCGCCCTGCAAGAAAAGCACCTGAAAAAGCATAGAGTAACAGGTTTTCAGGTTTCGTAGGATATTGTCCCCGCATGACCTCACGGGAAATCAGTATCAGGCGCAATTTACGTATGACCTCACGGGAAATTGTCTTCGGGAAATTCAGGAAGCGTTAAAACACTCAAGCACACGATTAAAAGGGTTTTCAATAGGTTAGAGTAAAAAAGAAAGCTTATTCAGCCTTTAATACAGTCGGTACTGTCTGACAGACTCCAAGACATACCGCCGAAGCCTGAAAAGACAGACGTAATACTAGTTAGATATCATTCTTTGATTATTTTCAGAGTTTAAAAGCGTTATGCTCAGACGTTAATCATGTTTACTATTACTATTTTTAAAACAAGATTTATATACATTGAACCAATAGAGTATATTACATGAATGCTGAAATAACGAAGAGAAGTAAAGAAGATATTAAAATTTTAGAATGCTGCCGATGTGGGTATATCTGGCCGCAAAGATTCCCAGACCGGACGCCTAAGACCTGCCCAGAATGCAGAAGCCCTTATTATAACAAACCTAGAAAAAATAAGACAGTTTGCGGTAAGCCAGTAATGAATATTACCTCTAGTAATAATTGACATCAGGAATTATATCTTATTCGATATAAAACGAGATCGGAAGAAACGGTAAACAATTTATAAAAAGGAATATAACATTATAGAAAATTTAAAAACACAAAAAAGAGAACGAAAGGCAGAAGCAGTTTTATTAGTTTTGGCGAACCCTTAAAACTGCCCCGCGACTGGTTAATCAAAGGAAGCAAAATATCTGGAAGCTCTTTAAATTTCCAAATATTTGAACCATCTCCTAAGTTATTATAACGCTTCTTTTGCATAAAACTTTTTCGCCCATACTCGTTATGGTTTCTGTCCTCGTTTTCGGGAAAAATAGATAATATGTACAACACAACCGAAAAACACCAGGACATTTTTATAAGCACAGGAGCGGACATGCTGGAAGCTGCAAGAACATACACAAAAGCAGGTCTGATAATTCATCCACTGAGGCGCCCAGTGTTAAACGACAAAGGGACAGGAAAAGCGCCCTTTGAGGACAACTGGACAGACAGAGAAGCGCCCAGGAGCGACGAAGAAATATTAAAATTTTGGGGAAGGAAGGCAGCCGCGCCTTATAATATAGGTCTTCAATGTGGGAAGAGATCGGGAATAACTGTAATAGATATTGACGATTTCAACCCAGCAATAATAAACGATCTTCTCGCAGGGATTGACAGAAAAGCCCTAACAATGTCAAGCAGGACACCGGAGAGGGGACACCTTTATTTCAAGTATGCTGATAGCCTGAAAGCTGCGAAAAAGCACTTTATAGGGATTGAGATATTAAACAACGGTTCAAACGCGGTTTTGCCTCCAAGTAATCACTATTCCGGAGCAGTTTATAAGATGAACAGGGAAGTTAACAGTATTGACGATTTCCCAGAAATGCCGGAAGAATTACAGGAGAGAATAAAAGAACTTTTCAGCACTTCGGATAAACTGGAGGCAGTTCTTAACAAGTGCAGGAAATGTACAAGGGAAAAGTTCGAAGCACTCCGAAAGAGCAAGGACACAGACTTTTATCACACATCCACAGGAAGAGATTTCACACTTGCTTTAATGATCGAGCTTTTAGCAAACGGAGCAGAAGAAAACGCCTTACTATTAGCCTGTAAACTAGCTTTTAGAGACGGTTATACACTTGACCAGAGCCGGAAAGAGTTAAAGTATGTTTTTGAGTATGCAGAGAACGGCGGGAAGCCGTGGACATGTGACACTATCCGGAGCAAGTGCGGAATAATCACAATAAAGGACGGGACAGGAAAAAGCCTATGTGAGTCCTGCCAACCTGCCGGAAACAGGGATAAGAAAAACACAACAATAGAAAAGAGTGTAAAATATTTCCATCTGTTAAAAAAGGGAGAGCAGCAGGACATAGCCTCTGGAGAATTTTTAAAAAGATACCCATGTGTACACGTTACGGGCTACGGTTTAGCAGTTTACACAGATGGTATTTATGTACCAATGACACCGGAGGACACAAAGCAGAAGCTGTTAAACCTTATCAATGAATGGGGATATTCACCCACAGCAAGCGAATTAAAGAATATCCTTGAGATGATAGAGATTAAGGCGCACAAGCCGGAGACGCTCTTTATTAACGGGAATAATCCGCATTTAGTAGCCCTTAAAAATGGAATCCTTGACCTATTCACCGGAGAGTTAACAGAGTACAGCCCTGATATAGTAATATTCAATAAACTGCCTATTGCATACGATCCGGAAGCAACAAACAAACCTATGTTTGATAAGTTCATATCTGAAGTCTTCGAAGGGAACGAAGCCGGAAAAAAGCAGTATCAAGAGTTTGGAGGATACTGCCTTTACAGAGCCTTTCCTATACATGCTTTCTGTGTATTTATAGGGACAGGAGGAAACGGAAAATCTCAACTTATAGCGATCCTCAGAGGCATGCTAGGAGGAGACGAGAATATAACATCCTATTCAATGCAGGATTTCTTCTCTCCTAAAGAGTCCTCTATAATTGCAGCGCACCATAACAAAATGGCTAATCTATCAAGCGAGACAGACCAGGACGCCATTAAGTCAACAAAGACAGGAAAGGCATTGACAGGAGGCGACGCAGTAACAGCCAGGAAGCTATACTGCAATCCTTTTACTTTTGTTAGTCACAGTAAAGCCCTTTTCTCTGCAAACTCAGCGCCAGAAATAGAGGACAACACAGGCGCACTTATTCAGAGAATGATACCAATTTTATTAAAAAAGAAGTTTAGAGGGACAGGAGGAGAAGTCCTCCAGATAGGGGAAAAAATAGCGAATTCCGAAGAAATGCCAGCTATTTTAAACTGGTTTATAGAAGGATTTAAACGCCTGATGCAGCAAAAGAAATTCACAAGAGCACAGAGCGCGGAGCTAGACGCGGCAAATTATGCACGCTTAAGTATGCCTTTCGAATACTTTGTTGAAGAATACTGTTATGAGTCCGAAGGCTTTGATACTGAATATACAACAGTCGCCAACGTCACAGAGGCGCTTTTCAAGTATCGGGCAATGTATCCACAGAGCGCGGATTTCGGGACAGCCACGAAGTTTAAAAAGAGGATAGAGAACGCATGTAAGGAGCAGGGACTGCGAAAAGTAAGATACCAGCAGAAAAAAGTAAACGGCACGAATACAAAGGTTTACATGAACCTCATAATTGATGTGAACACACTTAACGAGGATTACGAGGCAGTAATGAAGAGAAGAGGAGAGGAGGAAACACCCTCCGAACCCCTTCCAGACCTAACAGAGCAAATAGAGAAAACGGAGCAGCAGAAGGTAACAGATGCAGCCTTTGACATGTTAACACGCGCTCTTATAACTTTTGCAAAGTCAGATAAGTACAATGGCATTGTAGAAGATTTGCCGGAGTTCGTCGAAAGCTTCAATAAAAAACAGCCTGTATATATGCAGAGAGTAGGGAGCAATGGCGTTTTTACAACTGCCGAGAGATTAAAGAGAAGGGGATTCAGATAAATGATCGCCTTTCTCTTTTTATCGCAAAAAAGTTGGACATTCTAATTTTTATTTACAATGTTATAGAGTGAGAAAAGAAGGTTTATTATACCTCCGATTTTCACTATAAACTTTTTTCTTAAGACGATTTTTCCATATGGGATAGCGTTTTCCGTCGGGTATCCAATGCCTTTTATAGGCACTTTCGACAACATGAGGCGCGCGGTATCCAAAGTACCACCATTTTTAGACTGTTTTGGATACCGCGATTTTCGATATCATACGAGCGTTTTATTTTTTGCGGTATCCAGAATCACGGAAAAAGGAAAAAGTTTTTATTTTTCTCTTAGACTGTTAGACTGTCAACTTTTTTGCTATATATGTTTATATCCTGACTATCCATAGACAAAAATATTACTACTAACTGTCTAAAAGAAAATTTATTTTTTATGGCTAAATATTGGATACCTTGGATACTTTAAGCCTTATGTTATTGTTTTTAATTAGATACCCATTAGATACCTTGGATACCTTAGATACCAGACTCAAAGAATTTAGAGAGATGGGGGAGCGAAAGGGCGGACTCATCCAACAGATTTGAGGCTTTATTCTAGAGCCGGCCAGGAAATAATAAGGGACCATGTAAAAAGGCTCATTATTTGACTTCTAAGAGCACAGAGAAGAGCAAGGAAGCCAGAAAAACAATAGGTTTAAGAAGATTAAAAAAGACCGTCACATTTCAAATGATTTTCCGCCTGAATCATGCTTGCGCAAGTGGAACATTCAGACGGAAAGATCATTTAGTGAACAAAATTCTATCAGCTATTTGCATTCAATAATTACAGTGGTACTTGTTGATATACTTTCCGCAAAATAGTATAAAAAGGATAAAAATAGGAGATATATATCTCCTATTTTTACATTTGAGAAAACAATAACTCAAAGAGTTAGTTATCTTTTCAAATGTTCTTTAATTCGCTTTACTAAACCGATTGTCTCATCGAATTCTTTCAAGTTTGCGTTTACTAACTTAAAGTTTCCATAAACGAGTTTGTTGATTAGCAAACATGCAGACAGGAAAGAAATCAATGCAACTGACGTTGCTGATAGAATATTGTTCACCTCTTTAGCCTTCATCGACAATTGTTCCTGTTGTCGGAAGGTTAGTCACTTTTTAGCCGTGTTCCAGACGGCTTTTAGTGCCAGAGAATAATTACTCTGTTTCGATAAATAGCTATGGCTATTAATTGAAAATAATGAATAATGTCCATGTTCTAGTTGAAACTTCCTAAAAACTCTTTTTGGTATAGAGGGAGCGAGTGCAAACATACCACATTCTCTCTTTTCTCCTCATATTTACCCCCCTCTGCAGGAAATAAATTCAACCTACCAACTTATTTTTTATTTTTTTCCTTCGCTTCCTCTTCTTTCCCTTGATTTATTTTTTATACACTGAACATTATAATAAACTGTTATTATGGCAAGACCAACTAAGTTGACCGAAGAAATGTTATCTGAAATTGCCGACTGTATAAGGCTCGGAATGTCCTATTCAGCCACTGCCGGAGCTGTAGGAGTCTCGGACACAAGTTTCATGAATTGGATGAATTGGGGAAAAGCCGGGAAAAAAGATCCGATCTATACGAGGCTGTATGCTGAAGTCCGAAACGCGGAAAGTAAGCTCATGCATGACTGTCTTTTGAAACTCCGAAAATCAGCAGAAACAGGCAACGCCGAGTCTATCCGGTGGTTATTGGAACGCCGTTTTCCTGCCGACTTCGGGAAAAAGAATGCTGTAGACATTACCGCGAAAACCCAAAATGTAACTATGAGCCTTAACTCCGACTTGTCAAAGAACGATTCCGAAAGGCTCAGGCGAGAAATTCTGGAAAAATTAACGCCAAAAAATATCCCTGAAATTTTAAAATAATTTTAACATCTACAGGATAACCCTTTCTTCCTTCCTGCCCTACTCCAAGTTCTCCGGTACATCTACAGGATAATCCGGAGAAGGAGGGGAGGAAGCACCTGGCATAAGGGAACACACAACAGAGAGAGCACACATACAAACCAGCAAAAAAAAAGAAGTTATTGCCTTTAATCCGTTTCGAAGGAAGCAAATTATATAGCAAAGTATAATTTTCATTATCTCTTTAATGTTTACTATTCAGAAACAAACATGAGAAGAGATGATAAAAGTTGGGTATTAAAGATATATTCGCCCTCAAACCTGTTAAAAAAGATGAACGATTAGAAGGTATTGAGAGAATATTAGGGGCTGATGAAGAAATTATAGCCTCTGTAGGCGGTACAGGTCAAGGAAAGCTTGCTGGAATACGTTTGGCCAAGGGTATTTTAGTATTGACCCCTAAAAGAGTTTTATTTTACTATACGTTTGGAAAGAAAAATGAGAACTATGGAGTAGAAGACTACAGTCTCGATGAAATCAGCAGTATAAATTTCAATAGATATGCATTAGCGGGATCTATCAAAATTCACTCAAATAACAATGTCATAAATGTTGTTGATATTCCGCCGAGCGAAGACATCGAAGGCTTTGTGAAGGCTACAAACCAGCACATTGAAAAATATAAAAAACAAAGCATGCAGGTTTCCAATAATAACTTAGATGTAGCTGGTCAAATTAGTAAACTTGCTGAACTTCGAGACAGAGGAATACTTACCGAGGAAGAATTCACAATACAAAAAAAGAAATTTCTCGGATTGTAAGATTTAATTGACGTCTTTTCTTTCTTTTTTGCATACCCCCTCCGGTACATCTACAGGAGACCAGGAGGGAAGTGTGCAAGCTCCGGAGGAAAGTTTCCCCCTGTAGATATTGCCTTTATTTCTTGCAATATCCCTCTTTTATCCCCTTGTATCCCTCGACAATTAGGGAAATTTTGGGATGTTTTATATCCCACTGTATCCATATAGGGATATTATGAGCGATACTGACCACAAAGGAATGAAAAAGATTCAAGCTTGGGTGAAGCAGGAAACATGGGATCTGTTAGAATCCCGTGGATATACCAGTCCAACAACTGCCGTAACTGAAGCATTTGACCTACTTTTGAAAGAATCCCCGAAAAATCCCGACGATTCCCAACAGATCCCTGAACTTAGGGCACAGCTCGAAGGCCTTCGTTTACTACTCGAAGAAAAAGATCAACGGATAGCGGAATTGAAGCAGGACAAAGAGAGCTTAAACAGAGACAAAGAAACCCTTTCAATCTTCGCGCACTACTTCAAGAGCCTTGAATACAAGCGGATAGAATCCCAGGACACTAGGACACGAGGAGGACACAAGGAGACCGCAGGAGAGGCGAAGCGGGAGAACACCAGGGAAGAACCCAAGGAAACAAGAGTAAAGCCAAAGGAGAGCCGGAGGGGAGGCAGCACTGGACATGAAGATAAAGACCTGATACAAAAGACTTGTAAAAACTGTTATGAAACTTTCTTTACAGATAATCCTAGGAAAGAGACTTGTTCAGATAAGTGCAGATCAGCATATTCAAGAAGAAAAAATAAAACACTTGGAGACACTTGATCAAACAATTCTTAGAAAAATATATAAATGTTCACAGCGTTAACAACTCTTGTAAAAAAACGTATTTAGATATAAATCCCAAAACATGAGAAAATATGACAAATGAACAGGAAATAATAGCAAATATCAACGCTATTCTCGCATCTGATTTAGAGAAATATTTTGGTTACATAGATGCAGAAATTGCAAGAAAACTCTATGTAACTCCACCAACTATCTCCCACTACATGAGCAAGGCTCGTGGAGGTAATATTAAATTCAGTGATGAAGTAATCATTGAGATAGAAAAGCTAGTGAATTTACTGCACGACAATAATGGTTTGCCACTAGATATTCTCCGAGAACAAAAATACAGGATTCTAATGCTTCATTTGAAAAATCAAGGTGAATAAAAAGCCCTGAAATCGCAGGAGAATAGAAAAGCGGGGAGGAAGTTACTAGGAGGAAAAGCCCTCCCTTGCTATATTTTCAAAAACGGACAATCCCCTTTTTCATAGTCTAATGTTCGCCATTTCAAAAGCTTTCAGTGCTTGCTGATTTTCAAACACTTCAGGTTTTTCTTTCATCAAAACAACTTTGAGAAGTAAAAACGCATCTTTGGCATTTTCAAAAGCCTGTTCAGCTTCTTCTAGTGCCTGCTCAATTGACATTTCCATTTTTCTAAAACCTCTTGAGATTTTTTTGATTAACATCATGTAGACGTTCACAGGTTAAAAGTGTAATCGCCCGAAGGAAAAGAAGGAAAGAAAATCAAAGGAAGGTCAACCTTTCAGGCTTAGGAGATCCTGAAAAACTCCTAAGCCGCGTTGATGACAGGCGCAAAGGGATGAGCGAAGAAAACACAACCCTCCGCGGTTTTTGGTAAGTATGAGGAAGGGGAAGAGTTTTTACCCTTCCCCCGCGGTATCTGTCCCCTTTCGTTTTTTGATACCTTGGAACTGGCATTGCGGAGCTTATAATAATAATTTCCCCCGTAAATATATAAGGCTTGCTATCAAAATCATGTCAATGCATTCCGTTTCCCTTAACCGACAACAGGATATTTTTTTTTCATTTCTTCGGAATTATTTTTCAGTAGCGGGAGAATTTTTTCAAAAACATCTTCATTAAGAATATTGTACTAACTGTCCGCCCTTCTGAGGTTGTCATAATGTCAGCCGTCTCTTTTTTAACCCGTGAACATCTACATGATGATGATGACATTCAACGAAAATACTTTAGAATGCAAATGCTGCAAATGTGCATATTCTTGGCGAGCCAGGACTGAAGAACCCCCCCGCAAGTGTCCTTCCTGCGGTTCAATGCTCTGGAACTCCGGAACTAAAAAACTAAACTGCATTATCTCCAGAGTTTGCGGAAAGGAGAACGGCAGCGACAGACATACTTTCTGTTTCATTGACTATGTAGACAATCCGGAAGTGATCACAGAAGATGTGTTCTATATCACAAAAGCGGATATTGACAAATACCTTTCACGCGCTCGATTTCCGACAGGATCAGCAATGATTTTCATAGGAGACTTTGAGCTATTGGAAAACAAAGAACTTGTAATCAATGAAATGAAGCTAATTTACTGCCATGAGAAGTCCTTCAGGTTTTACGGTTCGCTAAGTTGCCTGTATAACATTAAGTCATTCTATGAGCAGCAGAAAGCCGAGAAGCTGCGGAAAGAGGAAGCAATGAGAAAGGCAGTCCTCGAAGAGGAAAGGAAACTCCGGATACTGGAAGAAGCAAGGCAGAAACTAGAGCAGGAAGCAGCGAAGCAAAAGAGGCTAGATGCTGCAAAGGTGAAGCTTTCAGATGAAGCAATATCCCTTGATGAAAAAATGGTGTTGATAGCCGAAATTGAACAACTGGAGAGGCTGTAATGGTCTTTTCAGATGCTCCGGTTCTCCGGACTGAGACCGAG